>Ga0101944_10006785_pt1 | contig 11923 bp, 11 predicted proteins | sample DewCreD2012metaG_FD_75245 | JGI IMG/M metagenome (GOLD analysis project Ga0101944, IMG submission 75245) | Hot spring sediment bacterial and archeal communities from British Columbia, Canada, to study Microbial Dark Matter (Phase II) - Dewar... ... | reverse complement strand
TGCCTTCAAAACCATAAGTAATAAATTTTTTCTTAAGTCTTGAAACATGAACATAACTAATGCCTAAAATTTTAGCAGCAAGATTGCCTTTTATTTTCTTTTCAATAACGTCTGTTAAAACCTTATATTTTTGAATATCTTTCATAGTTACTAATACCTTCCTTTCCATAGATAATAACTTCATTTCTTATATTTTTAATAAGAAGGCTATCATAAAAATTTAACATTTCAAAATAGTAACATCACGTGAAAAAAAGTATTGACATTTTTTATGAAAAAGGTTTTAATTGGTTCAATTTGTTTTATTTTGTTAATTTCTATTTTCTTTTTTGGCTGTACAAAAACTACGGACCCAAATAAAGTCAAAGCAACGATTGAGAATTCAACATGGACAATGGAATTTAAAGTTTATAAAGGTGACAGTTTAATTGGAACAATATCAGCCGGTGAGTCCGCAACTTATGAAATTGACAAAGGCACTTGTTTAACTATAAAAAAATATAATATGGGTATTTATGATTCTTCAGTTGTTGAATGTTTTGATACTGATAGAACAGTAACGTTAAGTTAAAAGAATTTATAAAACAGTTTGGAATTACTGTTTATATATAATTATAGTTTTGATTTATGATTTTTTTAAAGTAAAAGAAAAATCTATAAATCAATTAATACTTTTGTTATATAAAACCATTTTATTATATTATTTATTAATACAAAAAGCATTTTGATTTTAAACAACTTAAAAAATTAAATATTTACAATAAATAATTATATCGTTTTGATTTCATTAAAAAAATTTTTTAGATACCAATGACACCAGTTCTGGATTAATTTATGCATAACGATAAGGTAAGGAATTTTCTTAAAAAACAAATAAAAATCACTTCGGCGGGCTCAATTGATTTTCCCCATTTCATACATCAATAAGAATGGGGTCTGACTGTTGTATGTCAATAATTCGGTTACTTTTTCTAACTTCTCAAACGGTGTCATATAATTAATTCCGCCGTGCCGCGCTAATTTGATAGTAATTATAAATAAAATCTCTAAGACATTTTTTAAATACATGCTTTTTAAAATATATTATACTAAAAAAAGTTACTGAAATACTGTCGCATAACAGTCTGACCCCAGATTTAACAATATCGCTTTTAGATAAATTTATTAAAATTCAATTTTAGGGGCTGATAATATGAAAAATGTCTGACAAATTTTTAAAGTGTTGCATTATTACTGCCTGTTAATATGTTATGCAAAGGAAAAAAGGGGGAAATAGGGGTCTATAAATTCAATTAAATCCATAGAAAATAAACATTTCGCATAAAAGTGGTTGGAAAAATGTGTTGATATTACCCAAAAGTCGTTTGAAAAATGTGTTATATTTACACAAATATCGTTTGACAAATGTGTTAAAATAATGTATGATTTTATTAAAAGAATATAATAGAGGTTTAAAATGTATAGGATTTTATTAGAAGAACTTAAAAAATGGAAAGATAAAAAAAATCGTTTTCCTTTAATTTTACAAGGAGCGAGGCAGACAGGAAAGACATGGTTGTTAAATGAATTTGGTAAAACTTGTTTTGAAGATGTTTTGTACATAAATTTTGAGGGGGAAAGAAATATTAATGAGATATTTGAAAAAGTATCTGATACAGAAAAAATTGTTGAGTATTTAGGAGCAATGCGTGGAAAAAAAATAATCCCCGGAAAAACATTAATAATTTTTGATGAAATACAGGAAGTTCCAAAAGCACTTACATCTTTAAAGTATTTTTCAGAAAACGCACCTGATTATCATATATGCTGTGCTGGCTCATTGATTGGAATAGGACTTCATCAAGGAACATCCTTTCCAGTTGGAAAGGTTGAGTTTTTGCATCTTGGTCCAATGTCTTTTGAGGAATTTTTATTGGCAAACAACGAATCCCTGCTTGTTGATTTTGTAAAAAAATCCGGGATAGACGAAAATTTAACCTTTGATGAAAAATTAATTGATTATTTGAAAAAATACATAATAATAGGCGGAATGCCTGGCATAGTAAATGCGTGGTTAAAAGAAAATGATTATAATTTAGTTGAAAAAATGCAAAAAGAAATATTAGATTCCTATTTGCTTGATTTTTCAAAACACGCTCTACATAATATTGTTCCAAGAATAAGATATTTATGGGAAAGCATACCTTCACAACTGGCAAAAGAAAATAAAAAATTCATTTACGGTTTGATAAGAAAAGGGGCAAGAGCAAGAGAATACGAGGAAGCATTACTCTGGTTATCAGATGCTGGCTTAATAAGAAAGATTAATTGCATTAAAAAAGCAGTAATACCACTTTCTTCATATATGGATATAAGGGCATTTAAATTATATCATCTTGATATTGGGCTTTTAAAAGCGATGGCTGGAATTTCACCTTCTATTATAATTAAAAACGATAATATATTTGAGGAATTTAAAGGTTCGCTTGCTGAGCAGTTTGTATTGCAGGAACTCAGTTGTAAACAATTTGTTTCAGGAATTTATTACTGGAAGTCACGGGCAGAAGCTGAAGTTGATTTTGTAATAACAGATGGCGAGTGTGTTATACCAATAGAGGTGAAATCTGGTAAAAGTATACAAGCAAAGAGTTTAAAGGTTTTTATGAATGAAGAAAAAATAAATAAAGCAATAAGATTTTCATTAAAAGGATTGAAATTAAATGATAATATAATTAATATTCCACTTTACTTAATTTTTAATTTAGAAAATTATATCAAAGAAATTAAAAAGTAATTTTATAATTAATAAGAAAGATGTCAGAGTCAGTTTTGAGCATAGACAAAAGAAAAAGATTGACACGCAACGAGCAACGAGTACTATGATGTTAATAATGGGGTCTGACCCTAAAATTAACAATATTAAAATGGATTTCCGATTTTCGATTTACGTTTTACGATAAAAAAATATTTATAATTTTTAAATTCTAAGATTATAGATTTAAAGATTTCAACACTACACATAATATTTTACACTAACCTTATGTTTTATTGCCTTGATTTAAGTAATAAAATAACTTAAAATAAATAAAATATTTTATTAAAAGGAGTATTATGAAGACATATTTAAGAATTTTACAGTATGTAAAACCATATACTAAAAGAATAGTAATTACATTTTTTGTTATGATAATAACAGCAATACTCACCGCATTATCGTTTTATATTATAAAACCAGTCATAGATAAGATACTTGCCAACCCTGATAAACAGGAAGCAATGAAATACATAACAATTTTACCGGTTGCAATAATTATTGTTTATGCTTTAAAAGGTATTTTTATGTTTATCCAGCATTATTTAATAAACTGGACAGGAAACAGAGTAATACTTGATATAAGATATAAACTTTATTGCCATATTACTGATTTATCAATGAGGTTTTTTAATAATCAAAAAATCGGGACATTGATATCGCGTATTACAAATGATGTAAATTCTTTACATGGTGCATTATCAAATGTGCTTGGAAATATAATCAGTGCTGTTTTAAATATTTTAGGACTCGTAATTATGATGTTTTATTTAAACTGGAAACTGGCATTAATTGCTATTTTTGTTTTCCCAATAGCGGTTTATCCAATTGTGCAATTTGGTAAAAGAATGAAATTGGCTGCTATCGGTTTACAACAAAAGATGGGTGATATAACTTCTGTTTTAAATGAAAGTTTTAATGGAATAAGGGTTGTAAAGGCATTTGGTATGGAAGAATATGAAAGAAAGAGATTTAATTCTGATTTGTGGAATTTTTTTGTTTATGATATGAAAGCAGTCAGGGCTGTTGCAATGGCATCGCCTATTATGGAAACAATTGGAGCAATAGGTATTGCTGCTATTGTTTTGCTCGCTGGTAAAGCAGTAATAGCAGGAACTTTGACAACAGGAACATTTTTCGCATTTATTGCTGCAATAACAGGACTTTACCCACAGGCAAAGAAATTAAATGATATGAATAATACCATACAGGTTGCACTTGCATCAGCAGAGAGGGTTTTTCAAATACTTGATGAAAAACCGGAAATAGTTGATTTACCTGACTCAATAGAAAAAAATGATTTTAATGATAAAATTGAATTTAAAAATGTTGTTTTCTCATATAATAAGGATGAAAAGGTTTTAAAGGATGTTAGTTTTAGAATACTAAAGGGTCAGGTTTTTGCAGCAATTGGACCTTCTGGTGCCGGAAAAACAACTATTGCAGATTTGTTGGCGCGCTTTTATGATGTTGACGCAGGAGAAATTTTAATTGATGGAATAAATATAAAAAAAATAAAAATAAGTTCATTAAGAAAACTAATAGGCATTGTGACACAGGAAACAATACTTTTTAATGATACTATTAAAAATAATATTGCCTATGGCAATCCTGATATTGATGAAACAAAAGTCATTGAAGCTGCCAAAGCAGCAAATGCACATAATTTTATAATAAAACAATTAGATGGTTATAATACCTTTATTGGAGACAGAGGAGTAAAGTTATCAGGTGGCCAGAGGCAGAGAATTGCAATTGCAAGAGCAATATTACGTAATCCTCCTATTTTAATACTTGATGAGGCAACATCATCACTTGATTCTGAATCAGAAATACTTGTTCAGGAAGCAATTAATAATTTAATGAAAAACAGAACTACTTTTGTGATTGCACACAGATTATCAACTGTGCGTAACGCTGATTATATAATTGTAATAGAAAAAGGTAAAATAGTGGAAGAAGGGACACATAGTAGTTTATATCAAAATAATGGGTTATATAGAAAATTATATGATATGCAGTTTAAATTAGATGAGAAAAAAAATATTTAAAAACAAAGCAGTATTTATTGATAGAGATGGTTGCCTGATAAAAGAATATGGATATATAAGCACGCTTTCAAAAATCCAATTTTTTAAGAATAGTATAAAAGCATTAAAGTTATTAAAACAAAATAAATATAAAATAATTGTTGTAACCAATCAGTCAGGAGTTGCTTATGGATATTTCCCTGAAAGTTTTGTGAGAGAAGCACATAGATATATAGCTCAAAAATTAAAAAAATCAGGGCTTAAAATAGATGGCTTTTATTATTGTCCGCACCATAAAAATGCAAAAATAGAAAAATACAAAAAAAATTGCAAGTGCAGAAAACCAAATACAGGTATGATAATAAAAGCACAAAAAAAATTTAATATTGATTTAAAAAAAAGTTATACTATGGGAGATAAGTTGACAGATGTCAAACTTGGTCATAATGCAGGTATGAAAGGTATACTTGTTTTAACAGGATTTGGTAGGTGGCAGCGAACATTAATAAATAAAGAAAAGATAATCCCGGATTATATAGCAAAAGATTTTTTATATGCAGTTAAATGGATTATAAAAAACAATGGAGGAAAATAAATGGAAAAATATTTTAATTTAATAAATAAATTTAAAGATAAAAAAATATTGGTTCTTGGTGATTTTATTCTGGATGAATATGTTTATGGGGAGACAGAGAGAATATCAAGAGAAGCTCCTGTTTTGATATTAAAATATAATAATAGTACTTATTTGGCAGGTGGAGGGGCTAATCCTGTGATGAATATAAAAGATTTAGGTGCAATACCGATTCCGATTTCTGTTTGCGGAGATGATACTTATTCAAAGATAATGTTAAATTTATTAAAAAGTAAAAAGGTAAATTTAGATACCATTATAAGAGATAAAAATTTTGTTGTTCCTGTTAAAACAAGGATTATGGCAGGCAGTGTTAATACAGTAAAACAACAAATTGTAAGAATTGACAGAGCCGGTTCAAAAAATATATCAAAAGATATTGAAAATAAAATTATTGATTTAATAAAAGAATTTATAAATAAGACAGATTGCATTCTTGTTTCTGATTATGGCGGACCTTTGCTAACAGATAAGATTATTTATTTTATAAGTAGTTTGGCAAAAAAAGGTTATAAAGTCGTTGTTGATTCAAGATATGCTTTGAAAAAATTTAAATATATTACAACAGGAACTCCAAATGAAACAGAGGCAGGGCCTCTTGTGGATATTGAGAGTTATGAAGAGAAAGATATTGAAAATACAATAAAAAAATTAACAACCCTGATTAAATCAAAAGGTATGATAATCACCCGCGGTTCCAAAGGTATGATAATCTATGAAAATAAAAAAATAACCAAAATACCAGCTTTTGGAACAGAAGAGATAGTTGATGTATCTGGTGCTGGAGATACTGTGGCTTCTATTGTTTCTCTTGCGCTTGCCTGTGGAACATCATTAAATGATGCTGCGTATCTTGCAAATATTGGTGGTGGCATTGTTGTAATGAAAAGAGGTGTTGCAACAGTAACCCCGGAAGAATTAAAAAAGGCATTGAAAAATGGTTAAAATAATAAAAAGAGAAAAATTAAGTAAAATAATAAGCAAGTTAAAAAATCAGGGTAAAAAAGTTGTCTTTGCAAATGGCTGTTTTGATTTAATCCATGTTGGTCATATCAGATTTTTGAAAGCAGCCAAAGCAAAGGGTGACATACTAATAGTTGGTTTGAATTCAGATTCATCTGTGAGAAAAATAAAAGACAGAGGCAGGCCAATTATTAAACAAAAAGAAAGGGCAATAATACTTTCTTCTTTTTATTTTGTTGATTATGTTACTATTTTTAATGAAAGGGATGTAAGAAAAACACTTGAAATTTTAAAACCCGATTATCATGCCAAAGGAACTGACTATACAAAAGATACTGTTCCAGAAAAAGATATTTCAGAAAAATATGGAATCAAAATAATAATAGTTGGTGATAAGAAAAAACACTCAACCAAGGATTTAATAAAAACAATTGTGGAAAAATATAAATAAATTATGGAAAAAATCTTATTATGCAGAACAGATGGAATAGGTGATTTGTTGCTTGTTACACCTTTAATAAAAGAAGTTAAGAGAAATAATAAATTTGTTGCTGTGCTTGCATCTTATAATTCAAAAGATGTTTTAGTAAATAATCCAGATGTGGATAAAATTTTTGTAAATCCATCTAAAAATTTAAGAAAAGAAATTAATTCTTATGGTTTTGACAAGGCATATATCATATATCCTAGATTTTCAGTTGCGCTTTTAATTGCATCAGCCAGAATACCGGAAAGAATAGGAACTGCATATAGATGGTATTCTTTTTTATTTAATAAAAAAATAAGAATACATCGTAAATATAATGAAATGCATGAGGCAGATTATAATATGAAATTAGCAGAAGATATTACAGGAGCTAAGAAAGCAGAAAGATTGTATTTTTATTTAAAAGATGAAGAACTGAAATTTGCAAAAAATTATTTAGAAAAAAAAGGAATAAAAGATAATTTTTTTATAGTTTATCCCTGCGGAGCTGGTTCTGCTATTAATTTACCACTTGTAAAATACGCCGAATTAATTGATATGATACATTTAACATTACCTGATATAAATATTTTAATAGCCAGTGGAAAAAATGAACAAAATAAAGTAAATGAAATTTTTGAAAGAATAAAAAACAGAAAAAATATATATGTGATGGATGAAAACCTGTCAATTAGGCAACTGGCAGCAATTATTAATTTTGCAAAGATTTTTATAAGTGGCAGCACAGGGCCTATGCATATTGCAGCTGCGTTAAATATAAAAACACTTACATTTTTTCCGGATAAAGGAGTATATCCTGTAAGATGGAGACCAATTGGAAATATATCTGAAATAATAATTTTTGAAACTAACAAAGTTAATTTTATAGATTTTGATAATACAATTAATAAATTAAAAATACTTTTAAACAGGGAAAAATGAAAAAAACACTTATTTTTATATTATTACTTTTTATTTGTGGTTGTGCAACTTCTACAAAAAAAATATCTTTTATAAAAGTTACGAATGAAGAAAAAACAATGAAACAGGAAGTGGAAAGAATTACAACTGATAAAGAAAAAGTGATGATAAATCAAAAAGAATATAATAAATATACTGTGCAAAAGGGTGATTCTTTGTGGAGAATAGCAAAAGAACAAGCAGGCAATCCCAATTTTTGGAGGCAGATGGCAAAACAAAATAACATCAAAGAACCTTATATGATAAAACCGGGACAGACGATTTTATTATCTGATACTTATACTTTTAAAACAGGTAATAAAACAAAAAAAATGTTTAAATACAGGACAATTAAAAATAGTTCATTTGGAGTTGGAGAAAAACTGGTTTTTGCAATTAAATATTTTGGAATAACTGCCGGTTTTGGTATTCTTGAGGTTAAAAATTTTTTAGATATCAATAATAGAAAAGCATATTTAATTGAAGCAACTGCAAAAACATCTCCTTTTTTTGAAAATTTTTATAAAGTTCGTGATGTTATTACTTCTTATATGGATGTTTTTGGTTTATTTTCGTGGAAATACAGTAAAAATTTGGAAGAGGGCTCATACAGGAATAATAGCTATATGGAATTTGATCATGAGCAAGGCTTTGCAAAAAAGAAAGAAGGGGATAAGTGTCAGATTCCTCCATTTGTTCAGGATGTTTTATCGGAACTGTATTATTATAGAGCCGTCTTTACAGGCAAAGAAAATGAATTATTTATAGATGTTGCATCTGATGAATGCAAGGTTTATCAAATTGTTGTAAAAAAAGTTGGAGAAGAAAAGGTAACTGTTGATGCAGGAGAGTTTGACTGTTATGTAGTAAGACCTTTTTTAAAATACGAAGGTATTTTCAGACAAAAAGGTGATGTTGATATATGGTTAACAAAGGATAAATATAAAATGCCGGTTCTTGTAAAATCAAAAATAGTAATAGGAACAATTGATGCAGTTTTACAGGAGGCAACAGTTGTTGAACCATAATAAAAAAGAAAAATTTTCTAAAATAAAAATAGCTGGAGATTATGGAAAATCCATAAATAAAGAATTTATACCTATTTTTTTCATTTTAATAGTACCTGTTTTTTCGTATCTGGAAGGATATGGAATAAAAACCATAAAATTTTGTTGTAAGGATTTATTTTATTTATTACCTGTTATTTTTGGTTTTTTTATGAATATTTATGAAAGAAATAAAATATTAAATATTCAATTTTTTTTAATTCTTCTTATTGCCTGGTTTTTAAAAAATTTGCCTGTTTTAACTATTGATAGATATTTTAATGGAAATTATACAATGTTAATAATTTCTGATTTGATCATTTTGTGTTTTTATTTATTAATATCAATATCATTCTGGGTTAATAACCCTTATTTTATTTCTTATTATAAATCAAACTTAAAATCTTATATTATTATTTATAAAATTTTTGCTGTTTATTTTTTTGGAATTTTTATAACACTTATAATTTATTTTATTAAAATATTTTATATATTAAAAACAGTATATGATTGATTATTTTACGGGTTTAATTCATAATTTAACCTGTTTATATATTCAATAACTGTATTTTTTATGTCATTATCCATAGATTTGTTATAAAAATACCACATCCAGTTTAAAGCTCTTTTTTTATCTACTTCAAGGCACATTTTTACCAGTATATTTAAAGTAGTAAAATCATAAGGGTCTAATTTTATTATATCTTCCATATATTTAATAGCTGTTAATTTGTCATCCAGTTCATAATAATAAATTGAAGCAACTAAATTTAATATTGCAGGACTTATTGATGCAATTTCTAATGCTTTTGAAATATGATATTTTGTCCAGAATTCATCTTTTAAATATGCAGAATATCGAGCTGCCTGGACATAATATCTGGCTAATAAGTCACGATAATACAAATCAAAATTTTTATCCAAATATCTTAACGTATATAATTGCATTAAAAAATGTGAGTTTTTTGGTAATTCCTTTTTGGCTTGTATTTTGTATATTATACCATATGGAACAGAATACATTTCCTGTTCTTTATTTGAAAATTCAGTAAATGTTGAATAGTATGTTTTTTCAGGATTTTTTTTATATACACTGTATTCTGCCTGATTTTGTAAATATTCATTGACTTTTTGTTTCATATACCTTAATCGTGTTTCTGAAAAAGCACCTGTTTTAAATTTAATCTGAACATCTGCTTTTCTTGCTTCCCTAAAAATTGAAGTATCAAGAAAAGAACCATTCCTGTCATAAGTATCTATGTTTTTAAATTTGTTTTTAACATATTTGAAATACATTATATTAAAAACATCAAAGTCCTCTTCTGAAAATAATTTATCACCTGGATTTAATGTGCGTTCAATGTTTAAAATATGGTCATAAGCAAGAAATTTTTTAGAGTGGTCGTGTGTATTATAATTTATAGACAATTGAAAAATAAAACAAAAAACAGGTAATAAATAAAGTGAATATTTAGCAGTTTTTTCTTTTTTTATATAAAATAAAAATTTGTATAATGCCAAAGAAGCAGTAATTATCAATATTATATCAATAAAAATATAAAAATTTGTGTTTACATAGACAGTAAAAGGAGAAAAGGAATTGCCGGTTAAAAATATTACACCACCAAGATTGAAAACAAAAAAGGAAATAAAGAAGTAAAATAATATTTTGTTGTATCTGAATAATAAAAAAAATCCCCAGATAATAAAAACAATAAAAAAATGATAACATCTTATTAATTGCCCTATATAATTTTTTATTTTAAATATTCCAATATCAAAATTAAAGGGAACAGTTGTTTTTATTGAGTATGGTTTCCTGAGTATAAACCCTATAATTTCTGGCGTGGCATTTATTTCATGCCAGTGAACAATGGGAAAATTTTTTACCCGTAGAAACAAATATAAATAAGGTGTTAATAAAGATAAAAAAAACAAAAAAATTGAAATGAAATTTTTTTTGTAAGAAAAGTTTTTAATAAAAAAGATTGCTGCAAGTATAAGAAAAACAGTAGCGCCAGAAGTTGTAAAATGTATTGATGGTAAAAAACCTGATAAATAAATTGATAATATTAAAAATTTATCTTTTTTTTGATATAAATATTTAAAAAAATAATAAACTGTTAATAATAAAATTAAATGAGATAAAACATAGATACCACCTTTGGCATTGCCTGACTGTGACCAAAATATGTAAGACAAACAAAAAATTATTGAAACAGAAAAACAGGAAATTTTTAAAAAAAAGTCATTGGTATTTTTTAATAAAATTTTACAAAATAAAAAACAGGTATTGAATAAAACAATAAACACAAATATTGCAAATATTGTTGATAACAGGTTATATCTGAACGCGATATCACCAACAGGTAATAATGAAGAAATTTTTCCGATAAGTAAATATAAAGGATAGCCGGGCGGATGTCCAATACCTAATGTCAAAGAAGATGTAATTAATTCGCCACTATCACCAATATAAACAGTTGGTGGCAAAGTTTGTAATAAAACATAAAATAATATTAAAATGATTATATATAACATATTTTAATAATAAAATATAAACCTTTTAAATTCAATACAAAAATTTATATATTTTTTTTATAATTGTTTTATTGTATTTACGATGACCTGATGGCAATCTAACTGGAGTAATTAATCCAAGACTTTCCCAGTATCTAAGGGATCTTTCAGACAAACCGCATAATTTTGATGCTGCACCAATGCCAATTAATTTTTCTTGCATAAAATCGCCTCATATTAATTTTTTTAAATTATACAATATTTAAAAAAAAATGACTCTTTTTCTCCATTATTCGAGTCAAATCAATATTCTTTTTATATAAACGAAATCCAAGGCCCTCAATTATTTAATTTAATTGATGAATACCCCGAATTACTTCATTTTCCATCAACTCAACAAATTGATGAAAAATATTGTGTCTATTCAATAAATATTATTTCAAATACTATGCTCTCGGATGGAACATTCCATAAAATCCGAATTTATATTGATTGTTTCGGGGAAATATTGCG
>Ga0101944_10006784_pt1 | contig 11923 bp, 11 predicted proteins | sample DewCreD2012metaG_FD_75245 | JGI IMG/M metagenome (GOLD analysis project Ga0101944, IMG submission 75245) | Hot spring sediment bacterial and archeal communities from British Columbia, Canada, to study Microbial Dark Matter (Phase II) - Dewar... ... | reverse complement strand
AGCCCTATGACCGGCTACCTCACAAGCTCAGGGCATAGAATCATAATAGAGCAGGCGCTTACCGAGCTGCTCGGCAGACCTACCAGACTTAAGATAGTTGAAGGAATAACCACTGCAGACTATGAGTCCTACAAAAAGCGAGAGGCTGCCGCCGAAGCAGCACGCAGATCCGCCTACGAACGCAAACGTGAAGAACGCGCGATAGAAAAAGAATGGGAGACTACTGCAGAACAATGCTCTCGAAAATACGCCGGACTCCCTATGCGCCAATTCCCGCAGATACGCGCTGGGTTCATCTTTGATGCCGCACGGATCATCTCGGAGACAATAGACCGCCTGCATCCAGACGGCAAGTTGGATGAAGTCGCTCAGCGAGCGCTTGCCAGAGTTATAGACAAAGTAGCCACGCTCGCAGACGTGCCTGGCGCGGTAATCGGAGCCGAAGTCATCAGGTATCGAAAAGAAAACGGAAAACCATGGGTTCTGCCCGAAAATCCAGCGCAGGCATAAGCCTGATAGAACTGCTGGCTGTCATATCCATCATTTCAACGCTCTCAGCGCTGCTATTTCCAACATACATCGGCGCAAGGGAAAGCGCGCGGCGATCAAAATGCCAGTTCAACCTAAAGCAGATCGGACAGGCGTTCAACTCATATCTTTCTGACTGGTCTGGCTTCTACCCAAACAACGGCGACCCATACCTCTGGATGGGCAGAAGATGGCGTTGGCCGCTCAAGCCTTATTTGGCGCTCGCTGCCCAACACGATCCTAACGCGCCGGACGACCCTAACCGCTCAATAGGAAACACCTACGGCATACTAATCTGCCCATCCGATGATGCGGCAAGAGCAAAATACGACGGCACCAGCTATGCATACTCGGCTTCATTCTATCACACGCCTAAGCAGATAAACTCGATGACCACACAGCAGTTATGGAATCCCGCGCAGCCAAGCCCTCTGTGCGTATCCCAATCAGCGGCAGAGGTAAAATATCCAAGCCGAAAAGTTCTCGCCGGCGAATGGCTGTCCGCTCACTCAAAAGATAAAGCAACTTGGTGGAGCTGGCTCGGCACTCGCTGCTGTCTATTTGCAGACGGACATGTGGTGTTTCTTCAAGCAAAACAAATAGCGCCGGCGAACAACAACCTGCCGGACGCGAATCTCACAGTAGATGGGATATACGGAAAAGACGTTCACTAAAAAGTAAGACAAAAGAAAAATCCCCGGGCGCGGGGATAACCTCGAACCCGGGGACTGTGTGGTTCTAGAACTACGGGACCTTAAGTATTACCCTATCTCCATCGTAGCTCGCGACACCCTTAACCGTCACGAATGTGCCAACGGTGACTCCAGGAGCTCCGCCGGTGAGAACCTTAATCTCAACCGGACTGCCGAAGTCAACGCTTCCGTCAGTCATCGTGAAGTAGTTGGATCCGACAGACGTAACTTTGCCAGCTGTCTTGACGAGCAGTCCTTCCATCAGACTGCCCTTAACTGTCCGGCAAGTCACTCCAAGCGGTCCGCAGGTCGCATTGCCGCCCAAAGTAACAGTTCCAGCCGTCGCATCTATATAGCGCTCGCCAGATTCGGTTGTCGCCATAACGCCAGCAACCGAAACAAGCTTGTTCGGTGTAACAGGCGTGCTGGACTTCACTCTGATTCCAGCGAACCTCGTCGGCTCCTCAATGTAGAACACATCCGCAGGAACGCCGCCTGTCCCCTGCGCGCAGGTTGTGATCTTACCTGTCAGGGAAACGGCGCAGCCGTCGGACAAGCTCTTCAAATTAGCAAGACTGTTGGTCGTCGAGCTGAGATACACTGCGTCAAGCGTAATCGCATCAACGAACGACTCGCATTTGGTGTCAGAATGGTAGATTCTGAACCTGAGCCAGCTCGCGCCAGTGGGCGGCACTGCCTGATAGTCAACAAGCCTTGGCGCCCAAGTTGGATTGTCATCTATAACTGAGTTGGCGTCAGTGCGGAGTATGGTGGTCTTGGCTGCATCGTAGAAGTCTGCTCTCATGAAGCCGCCGCCCGCACCAGGACCAGCGTTGTTCTTTGTCCAGTAGTAGATGTTGTAGGCAACGCTGCCGTCGCCAACAACGGCAGGATACTTATCAGCAGTGTTCCTAATCGCGCACCACCAGTCAGGGCTGTTAACATGCATATACTCAGCCGCTGCGCCGCCAGGCGTCTTGTTCTCGGTTGTTGAGCGAGCATAGCTGCCGCCAGTATAAGCATGAACCTCCCAGCCGGAAGAACCAACATTGCTCAACGGATCGGCAATCTCGAAGTCTGAGTTGTAGAACCCGGGCTCAAACGGCGCCGAAGTAAGCACTATATCCTGCAGCATCTCAACGCCAGGCGCAACAGTCAGCGTAAAGTTGCGCTTCGCAAACTTAAGAGCGTCAGCGGATATAGTCGCCGGCGTGCCGGTCGGGAAATCGGCAAGCGTATACTTGCCGTCAACGTCCGTTATGCCCTTGACTGTGCCGTTCAGAGTGTATATTGCGTTGAATACAGGATTGCCATCCTTGTCTTTGATTATGCCGGACACCAATCCAGGCGCCTCTGTGGCAGAGCGAACCTCAAACTCCCAGAAAGAAACTGCGTCGCCGCCGCCAAAGCTCTGTACTCTCCAATACTGAGCAGTTGTCGGCGCGAACTTGATAACATCTACCAAGTGGTTCGAATCAATTCTGTAACCACCCGTCACGCATGTAGTCTCGTAAACGGTGACTCCTTCAGCTTCCCAGTTCTCTTCCCAGCTCGGATCAGATGTGCTGGGCAGACACTGAACTCTATAAGAGGTAGCCATCGCGCTCTCCCAGTAGATGTTCACCTGGTTGACAGATTTGTCTTCGCCCAAGTCCACAAAGAAGTGTGTTGGATATGTAACTGGGTTTCTCGAGCAGTATCTGGAGTTCTGATCGCCGTCCACAGCCTTTTCTGGAGAATAATTGGGGTCAGAATAATACTGATCCGTGTATGCTGCTTTCCCAAGCGCCAGGTTGACACCTGCAAGCGGAAGAACGATGTTCGGAACTGTCTTGACTTCGGAATCCGAAGTCAGAGTAACAGTTGCATCGTCAGAAGCCATTCTCCCTGCAGCCCATGCGGCTACATAGTAAGTGCCAGCATGCAGTCCTGTAATCTCGAAGTAACCATTGGCATCGGTTGTAGCGTATGTCGAGTTGTCAGGCAAAGGTCTCGGGTTAGGCCCAGCCGCAACAATCGCGCCGGCAATCGGCAGTCCGATTCCTGTCTTGACATATCCCTTGATCTTGCCATCCCAAGCACCAACGAAGCCAGGCTCGAACGCTACAAGCTCTGTGCCCCACTGTGTATACAGCGTGCCATTAGCGGCAACCGCCGGAGTACCTGGGTCGCCGGAAACAGCGAAACCACAGCCGCCAACATACCAAATTATCTTGCCGGTGCTGCCTTCATCTCTGACAGCATACATCTTCCCACGGCCTGTGCCGTAGGTGCCTACATAGATAACAGGCGGGTTGCTGCTGGTTACGGCAGGCGTGGTGCACTCACCCGTATCGTTGGGGAAATTCAGTCCCCACTTTATCGTTGCAGACGTGCCATTGTCCTGAATAGCAACAAGACGTCCGCTCTGACCGCCAACATAAATGGTGCCGTTTGCGCCGACAACCGGCGTGCTGAACGTATTGGTTGTCGAGTCAATAGACCACTTCACTGTACCAGTGGCAACATCAAACGCGAACATATTGATCGCGCCCCAATCCTTGAACCCAACCGCATAAACAGTCTGGCCGTCGTTCGAGAGGACTGGGTTGTTCCAGTGATAACCGCTCGGCGCCGACCAAAGCTTGGTAGCCGATGTGCCGTTATCCTGAATCGCGAAAATGCTGCTAGCGTTCTGATCGAGAGGCTTGCCCATTACGATAATCAGGGGCTTGCCATCAAACGTCGTCACTACCGGCGCGCCGTAGTTGTAGCCGATGTTGTCGGTGTCGCTGAACGGATCTGGGAATGTCCACTTGACTGTCTGAGTCGCAGGGTCAATCGCAAAAATCTGACCCCTATCCCAGCCGTCGCCGCCGGTTATATAGATAGTGCCGTCAGAACCTATAGCAGGAGCGCCATCGCCGAGTGCCGTAGATGGCGCTCCTCCGCCAGTATACTGAGGCGTAACGACCCAGTTAGTGCTGCCGTCGGTCGGGCTGACGGAATAAAGTCCAACGTTGCCCCAACCTAAACCAAACACTAACTGCTTAGTTGTTCCGTTGCTCCAAATCGCTGGGCTGCCCCAATATCCGCCGCCCAACTGAGCTACTGATGTCCATCCAAAAGATCCATCAGCGTTGATTTTAGTTATAGCGCCGCCGCCGGTGTCTACCACATAGACACTCCCGTCTGAGTCAATAACTGGCCCAGCGGGACTGCTTCCTCCAGCGGTGTAGCTGCCTTGACTCAGCGAAGTATGCCACTTGATGACCGGCTTAGCAATAGTCGTCGCGGGGCTTCTTCCGCTGTTCGACGCATCGCGCTTGTTCTTAGGCCAATCAGTGTTTGCAAGCTGCGCAAATGAAACCGCCGCCAATACAAACACGAGAAGCACCGCAAGCGCAAGAACCGTCTTGAAGTTCCTCATTGCAGATCGCTCTCCTTTTCTTTTTCTTTCTGATTGTCTGAGCACGTTATTCCATTTTTCAACTGCAGATTGATACCGTACGAGCCTACAGCGCCGACGCGCTCAGCAGCGCCCTTTGCTCACACCGATATTACCTTTCTCCATCAGGATTTCTGCCTTGAAGGAGATATCACGCATCCGAGCAGTAGACAACCCAGATGCGCCATCGCCGAGCGGTTTCTCAGAGATGCCCCTCAGAGGTTCCGGCCATACCGAAGCATCATTACTTGCAAGAAACCTGCTCTCAGCATTTCGCCCGTGCATCACTGTGCCCGTGGCTTTCGCGGCGGCAGTCTTCCGCGTCTGGGGGTAATCGTCGTTCCAGCCACTACCATATTTCCCCTTTCTTAGAATGTCATGTGTTTGTTGTGTTGTCAACCCAGCAATATTACCTGTTTTACTCTCAAGCCTTCTCCACGTGCCGAAAATTGGCAAAAAATTTTTGCTTTTTACTGCCGCAATACGGAACACACGCCATACAAACCATATTATCGGCAGGCAGGCTGCAGATGTTCAGATACCCATCCAAAAAGAAAGCCGGCGGATAGCAAAACCTCCGCCGGCTTGTTTACGGTGATGAATATATCGCGGGTCGCGCTACTCGCTGACTTCTAGTGCTGTCTCGTCCTCCGCCATAATCTCCTTTAGAGCGTCAGCGTAAGCCTTAAAACTCTTCTGTCCGAACAGAACAAACCTCACCAAATGTATATCCTGACGCTCTTTTAGATAATCTATCGTCGTCTTTATCGCTATCCTTGCGGCTTCATCAAGCGGATACCCATAAGCGCCTGTGCTTATCGCCGGAAACGCCACTGACTTCAGATGATGCTCCGACGCAACCTCCAAGCTCCTTCTATAGCAGCTTGTCAAAAGCTCCGCCTCCTTGTGTTTCCCATCTCTATACACAGGACCTACTGTATGTATTACATATTTAGCCAGAAGATTGCCGCCGGTTGTTATCTTTGCATCGCCCGTATCACACCCGCCCAATTTGCGGCATTCTTCCATAATCCTAGGGCCGCCGGCGCGGTGTATAGCTCCATCAACTCCGCCGCCTCCGATAAGCGCCCTGTTGGCTGCGTTTACTATGGCTTCAGTAGCCTGAGTGGTGATATCCCCCTCAACTATCTCAACTATCGAATCTCCAACCTTAACTTTCAACTCGCACCACCCCCTGTCCATCCGTTCTCTCAATTATCAGTCTACCCTCACCTCACCCTCATGTCAACTAAAAACAACAATAACGAAGGTAAACCATTCCTAAATGAAGAACTGTCTGTATATGAATGTAAAACCTTGGAGGTTGCACCTAAAATGAATGAAACAAACAAAAACTGCGTTCCGCCTGCCGCAGCTGTGCCTGGAATCATAGTGCTAATGGCGATAGCCGTCGTTGTAACGCTGCTGCTTGTGAAACTGCTTTGGGCTTGGACGATTCCAGACCTTTTCCCAGGCGCCGTCGAGCAGGGGCTAATCGCTAAAAACCTCTCATGGCTTTCCGCTTTTAAGCTGGCTCTATTTCTGGGCGTAATAATCGGCATAGCCAGAGGCAAAAACGGCCAATAGCAGCTCGCGGCCAAGAATAAAACACATTGTTTTCGCCAGTTTTCTATCTCGAAAAGAAAGTCTCAGGCAACCGGCGCCTACTTCTTTGCGTTAGGCAGAAGCTTCTTCAAGCGAGTTATCTCGTCGCGGCACTGCGCGGCATACTCGAAGTCCAGCGCTCTTGCAGCGCTCTTCATCTCACGCTCAAGATCAGCCAAAAGTAGCATAACGCTGTCAAGCGGCATATTAGAAACATCTTTCATCCCGATGCCGCTGCGCTCCTTCGCATCTGAAACTCGCTTGGCTTCCAGAACGTCTCGAACCGCCTTCTGTATAGTCGCCGGCGTTATGCCATGCTTCTCGTTATACTCCATTTGAATCGCGCGCCTGCGCTGAGTCTCATCAATCGCGCGGCGCATCGAATCGGTTATATTGTCAGCATACATAAGCACTTTGCCGTTCACGTTGCGTGCCGCCCGTCCTATAGTCTGAATCAGCGACGTCTCCGACCGCAAAAACCCTTCTTTATCCGCATCCAAAATGGCTACCAGCGACACTTCCGGCAGATCCAGTCCTTCTCTAAGCAGGTTGATCCCCACAACCACATCATATACGCCCAGCCTCAAATCCCTAAGTATCTCTATCCGCTCCAGCGTGTTAATATCTGAATGTAGATAGTGAACCTTCATCTCCAGCTCAAGCAGATATTCCGATAAATCCTCCGCCATCCGCTTAGTAAGCGTAGTAACCAGCACCCTCTCTCCGGCCGCAACCCTCGCTCGAATCTCTTCTATAAGATCGTCTATCTGCCCCTCGGTTGGTCTCACTTCAACCTCAGGATCAACAAGCCCCGTCGGTCGAATCAACTGCTCCACAATCTGTGAGCTGTGCTCAATCTCATAACTCCCAGGCGTCGCGCTTACAAATATAACCTGATTGACCCGCTCTATAAACTCATCGAAAGTAAGCGGCCTATTATCGAGCGCGCTCGGCAGACGAAAACCATACTCAACAAGCGTAGTCTTCCTTGAGCGATCGCCATTATACATGCCGTGAAGCTGCGGCACCGTCTGATGAGACTCATCTATGAAAAGCAGAAAGTCCTCAGGGAAATAATCGAGCAGCGTGTGCGGAGGCGTGCCGGGCGCCCTGCCGTCCAATATCCGCGAGTAATTCTCGATGCCATTGCAGTAGCCTATCTCGCGCATCATCTCCATGTCATACTTCGTGCGCTCTTCTATGCGCTGCGCCTCGATATAGCGATTGTTCCTAAGGAAATACTCAACCCTCTCACGCATCTCAGCCTCTATCTCGGCAAGCGCCCTCTCCATCCTATCCCACGGCGTCACAAAATGCGTCGCCGGATATACGGTCACGCGGTCAACCGCAGACAAAACCTCTCCAGTCGTTGGATTAACAACGGTTATCCGCTCAACCTCATCGCCGAAAAACTCAACGCGCGTTATAACTTCCTCGTCGGCAGGTTGAATCTCGAGCACATCGCCCTTTACTCGAAAAGTCCCCCTCTCCAGCGCAAACTCGTTCCGTCTAAACTGCATGTCAATAAGCTGTCTAAGCACATCTTCGCGATTGTAAGCCTGCCCCTGCCTAAAAGTAAGTATCGTGCGTGAGTAATCCTCAGGCGATCCCAGACCATATATCGAAGACACGCTCGCCACCACTACAACGTCCCGACGCTCAAGCACTGCCTGAGTAGCCGCATGACGAAGCCGGTCTATCTCTTCGTTGATTGATGAATCCTTCTCTATATAGGTATCGGTCTGAGGTATATATGCTTCCGGCTGATAGTAGTCGTAATACGAAACGAAATATTCAACCGCATTGTCCGGAAAGAACTCTCTAAACTCGCTGGCGAGCTGAGCGGCAAGCGTCTTGTTGTGCGCGATGACGAGCGTCGGCTTCTGAACTCTTTCTATGACGTTCGCCATAGTAAAAGTCTTGCCGGAGCCTGTAACGCCGACGAGAGTCTGAAACCGATGCCCCGCCGCAACACCTTCCACAAGCTTGCCTATAGCCTGCGGCTGATCCCCTGTAGGCTCAAAATCTGCTCTGATGCGAAATTCAGACATAGCGATTACATGATACCCCATCCCAGCCGCAAAAGACACTCCCTCTGATCACAGAAGCGAACGCTGAACCCTGATTAAGTCTAATCTCAGCAATCCATTCCCGAACACCTCTCTAATAGTGAGTCATCCATTTATACCGCCCAATCTGCACCAGCAGCCGGCAAAATTAGCTCCAAAACGCCTGCTAAGTTATTGACATAAGCTAAACATCATCTCTATTATTGCATTGGATAATGGACTGCGGCTTTAGGCGATTCTGTGATGCCTGGCTAATAGCGCTGTACATATCACGAAGACGGGGTGAACTGGTATGTGTATGTGGATGGAAACCCGATGGTGGGAGTGGATCCGTGGGGGAAGAGATGTCGAGATGGATCCAGTTTACTGTGCGTTCGACTCTGCCTTATGAAACTCAGCTTTTGCATGGCAAATGATCCAATCAAAAACACTGTTGATCAGGTGCGCAATGGTAAGGTTAGAATAGAAGTATGTGATGATCCGATTAATGATTTGGGCGAAAACACTGACGGTGACTATGGCTGGAGACCTTGGCCACTCAAGGGTTTGATTCGGCTAAAGGAAGGTTTTGACTGTAGCACTTTCCTGCATGAAATTAGTCACTTTCAAGACGGATTTTGGGGTAAGCTACCTTGGAATTGGGAAAAAAGTGAAGATAAGGCTAGCGACTATGGGGTTAATAAATATAAATATAATGACAATTGCTGTGATGAAGTGCGAATAGGAGACTTTTATATCTCTATGCCAAATTGCCACTTTTAATAGATCGGGTTACTTATAATGAATCGATGGTTTCGGTGGATTATATTAATTCTTGTAGCCGCTGGTGTAGTAATGATGGTTATGGCAATAACTAACAATGATAACACGCCAGCATGGAGCGAAGATAGTGGCAAATTTCTTAAGCACATTGGACAAGCTCTTGCTAGTTATTCGATATCACACAACGGACATCTGCCAGACTCGCTGGATGCACTTTATCCGCATTACATCCATGACAAGAGAGTGTCGCAATCGATCGCTATGTTTTCTAATAGAAAAATGGCTATTGTATACTGGAAGCCTTCGGGACTAGGAAACCCCGATACGCCTGTTGTTCAACTCATACTTGATCCAAGTGCAAAAACTGATTATCCCTGGCGCAGTCTAGTACTATGGGGCGATGGGATGGTCAGATTGCAGTAAGACAGACTGGGATGGATGTTGTGCCTGTGTCGGCGACATCCAACACAACCCTTGCGTCTAAAACTGGCGATGGGGATACTTACTTCTACTACGACGAGAACGAGAACAGGGTTAAGCTGATAACAAGCGATGGGAAGATACACTACTTTGTGTATGATCCTACCGCCTCCATTCCAGCAGTGGTGTATGAGCAGGGTTCGGAGTATAGGTATTTGAACATAAGGGATACTTCTGGTATGCTTATGGCGAGGGAGAGGTATTCGTCTGCTGGTGAGATGCTTGCTAGTTACACTTATCACGAAGACGGGCTGGGAAGCACGATGGCGATGAGTGATTATACTGGTAGTGTTACAGATACATACAGCTATGATGAGTGGGGAGCGGCTGCGCACACCTACGGCTCAACATCCGACAACCCGTATCAATACGTCGGCAGGCTGGGATACTATACGCATTATCAAGAACCGGACTTCTCCCTCCTCCAACTTGGGGTTAGATATTATGATGCGGAGATTGGGAGATTTACGCAGAGGGATGCTATCCGCAGTCCCAGCGTGTCTAGCTATGTCTACTGTAGGAATACGCCTACCACGTGGGTCGATCCGTCTGGGAAACTCGAGTGGTTGCCGCTGCGGTGCATTCGTAACGCTATGACCGAGGCTGAGAGGATCCATTACTCCGGCGATGAGGACGATAAGCTAGCTCATTGCTTCGCTGCATGTCGCGTCGTGCGGTGCCTCAACTATAGTTGTCATCCGCTTGTAATTGACACGCTGGGATGGGTCATTGAGAAGTATTGGTCAAATAACGATATTGGCGATATCAATTCGCAGACTATAGGCATAGCAGTTGCATTTACGCACCACTCCTGCAGAGAAGGATGTGAAGCTGCGATGCATGTGCTGAGGAAGAATAATCCATGGAGGTACAGGATTGATTAGTGTGGGTGGACAGTGGCGTGTATGGGCTGCGGCACTGCTGTTCGCAATATGGCTCACAGGTTTGACGTTTATCGTATTCAGACACAGCTATCTGCTAGCCGACCATGAGTTGAGGCTGTCAGTGCAAATCGGCATGACTTTATCCGAAGCGGCACGGTATTGGGGACGTCCACCAGGCCATGTTTGGACAGCGTCGCAGGCTGCCAATGATGATCGAGTGCCCCAATCATTCCGCCAGTTTACGAGTGGTCGAGTGGCGTTGTTCGGTCGAATCTGGCCATCTTCATATCTGTGGGTGCACCTAGATTCGAATGGATATGTTGATAGAGTGCTATTCATCCGATCTTGACCCTGCTCCAGCTTGGGGTGAGATACTATGATGCGGAGATTGGGAGGTTTGTGCAGAGGGCAAGGGCGATGAGTCCACAACCCTCTACTTCTCAGCAGCCAAGGGAGTTCTGGTTTAGTCCAGCCGAACCAAGACAGCCAATACAGTGCTGGTCAGCAGTTCCAAAGCGGCCTAAGCCAAAACCTGGAGAGATTGGCTATTGCATAGCAATGTGCACTAATCCTGCAATCCAAGCCGGCGGGACAACCGGTTCGCTTGGAACAATGATAGGTGTTTGGTTCGGACCAAAAGGTGCTGCGGTTGGCGCCATTATAGGATTTTTTGCCGGTGCCATTCCTACATTTAAGCTATGTTTCCACCACTGTAGAACGGAAGGAATAGAAGCAACTGGAGGAATACTATATGGAAGCGAAGACCGCGTAAGTGACTATAGCAATATGCCTTTGCCAGGGTCATACGATCCGATTAGCGATAAGAAATACCCACCACTCAAACGCTGAGCATAGCCGAAAAGGAGATCATCTATAATTATGAACACAATATCACCGCCGCTTACAGTATCAGAAGTGCTACTTGTAGGGATCCTTGTAGGATTAGTTTTCGGGATTCCAAGTGCTTTGTACCTCTTCTTTGCTCTCAAATCGCCTTCAAAGCTAAGCGCGAAAGAGTTCCATTTTATGATTTTTGCATGCACATTCCTAGTCGTATTACTAACGGTTATATGCCCGAAGTTTGACGAATACATGGATTACTCATATCGAGTACTTTGCGCTTGTCTCAGCGGCACTGTTTTTCTGATGATATCTTTACCGTTATTCGCAGCCTCGTATTATGTGAAACTAGCAGAGCGTAAATATTATAGGATAATAGCTCTCAATATGTTTATTGCTGCAAGTGCTCAATGGGATATTGTAATTTGGTGGGCAGTAAAAGATAGTCTGCCCCCTTTTGTGACTTGGAACAAAATGATACCAATCTTGGCAATGGCAACATGCGAACTATGGTTTCTAAGCATAAATAATCAGCAGTTTCTTCCGAAGAGGCTAAAGTAAACAGGATAACCTAAAATGCAAATGTTCTTAGACAGTGTTACAGACAAATACAGCTATGATGAGTGGGGAGCGGCT
>Ga0101944_10006782_pt1 | contig 11925 bp, 9 predicted proteins | sample DewCreD2012metaG_FD_75245 | JGI IMG/M metagenome (GOLD analysis project Ga0101944, IMG submission 75245) | Hot spring sediment bacterial and archeal communities from British Columbia, Canada, to study Microbial Dark Matter (Phase II) - Dewar... ... | reverse complement strand
TGTGTTAAAATAAGTAAATAGGCAGCTGCTAAATGGATAAATCTCTCTGTCGCATTACAAGTAACCTAAACAGAGAGCGAAGGCTCAGTAACTTGCTGCGAAAAGTGACAAAGTAGAATTAGTATCCGTTCCGACAAAGTGTTTGGATCGACTGGTTTTCCTTCAGCCAGCAGGAGCATCATGACATCTTCCGGTTCTCCCCTCAGCCGAGCTCGTCATGCCGGCATCGCCGCGGCGGCGGCGTTTGCCGCAGCAGCAGCGGCGGCCCTTCGGCCCGCGGCTCTGAGGGAGAAGTGACGGGATGACTCTCCAGGATTGAAAACTCAGGGCTGCGGGCGTTCACCGCAGCCCTTTTGGTTTAAGGGCTGCGAGCCACTCGCGGCCCTTCTGCGTTCCGGCCCGGGGGGTTCGAGCGACACCGCAGCGCAGAAAAAGGAAAGGAAGGTCGAGGGAAGCATGAGAACCGACATCGTGCACATGGGCGCCGGCAAGCTGACTTACGAGATCCGCAACATCATCCGGGTCGTGGAGAAATTGCAGCAGATGGGCATCAAGGTGCACCTCGAGAACATCGGGGATCCCGTGGCCAAGGGCGAGAAGATACCCGGCTGGATGAAGAGCATCGTGGCGGAGCTCGCCATGGAGGACTGCTCCTACGGGTACTGCCACACCCAGGGCATCCTCGAGACCCGGGAATACCTGGCGTCCGTCCGCAACCGCAACGGCGGCGTCCACATCTCGCCGAACGACATTCTCTTCTTCAACGGCCTCGGGGAGGCCATCACCAAGATCTACGGGCTTCTCCGGAGTACGGCCCGCATCATCACGCCTTCACCCACCTACACGACGCACTCTTCCTCCGAAGCGGCCCACGCCGGCCAGCCGCCGGTGACGTACCCCCTCGATCCCTTGAACCACTGGTACCCGGACTTGGGTGAGCTGCGCCGGCGGGTGCAGTACAATCCGTCGGTTGCCGGAATCCTCATCATCAACCCGGACAACCCGACGGGAGCCGTTTACCCGGAGCAGATCCTGCGCGAGGTCGTTGACATCGCACGGGAATACGACCTCTTCGTCATCGCCGACGAGATCTACCAGAACCTGGTTTACAACAACCAGAAGACCAAGCCCCTGGCCGATATCCTCGGCGATGTGCCGGGGCTGGCCATGAAGGGGATTTCCAAGGAGCTGCCCTGGCCGGGCTCGCGCTGCGGCTGGGTCGAGATTTACAACGCGGACAAGGATCCGAACTTTTTTCGATACGTACAGTCCATCATCAATGCCAAGATGGTCGAGGTCTGCTCCACGACGCTGCCCCAGCGGGCCATACCCCGAATTCTCCAGCATCCGGAGTACGCGGCCTACCTCGGTGAGCGCTGCCGCCGCTACGAGCGTTTTTCAAACCTGGCCCATGAGAAACTGAGCGGCATTCCGGGAATCCTGGTCAACCGCACCAACGGCGCCTTTTACATGAGCGTCGTCTTCGAGCCGGGAACACTGAACCTTCGGCAGAGCCTTCCCATCCAGAATCGCGAAGCTCGCACACTGGTGGAGGAGCTCACCGCCGACCCCGAGATGCAGCCGGACAAGCGCTTCGTCTATTACCTGCTCGCCGCAACGGGGATTTGCGTGGTGCCCCTTTCGTCATTCAACACACCGCTGCAGGGGTTCCGCATGACGCTGCTCGAGCCCGACGAAGCGGAATTCCGCCGGGTCATGGACGAACTCCTCGACGGCATCAACCATTACTTGGCCTCGACGGAATCCATTGGGGGGTTACAGGTGAGCGAAATCCACTCCTCGGCCGCATGAGATGCGGTCGGGCGCGAGAGGCCGACAGACCCGCTCGCCTTGCCTGGCGCCCAAGAAAGGACGGAGCGTGGGACAAGCTCTTGGCGCTCACTCCCTCGGTATCTCTCCGATGCTCTGCGAAAAGACGAACTGGTCGGTGCGGCAGTAGAGCTCCGAGTAGATGGCGTCTTGGACTCCGGACAGGTTGAGAAAGCGCTTCACCAGGAGAACGGGGGTTGTAGATGTCACCGCCAGGTGACGGGCTCGTTCCCCGTCCACGGTGACGATGCGGAAATTCTGCCGCCCGCCTTCAGGGCGCATATGGTAGCGCTCCTCCACAATCCGCGAAAGGGACCGCCCGGCAAGGTCGATCTCATCCAGGCCAGGAAACAGCTCCGGCTTCATGAAAAGCTCCTCGAGCAGCACGGGTGTGCCCTCCACCAGGCTTAGCCTGGAAACAAAAAACGCCGGTTTCTCGGAAAAGGGGTTTTCACAATCGGCCGGCGCCGACTCCAGCCTGGTTTTCTCGAGCATCCGCGAAACGACCGAGATGCCTTTCCTCTCAAATGCCGACGTGGTGCCCGCCAGGGAAAAGAGATCGACCTCTTCCGGCGCCGGTCTTACGTAAGTGCCGGATCCCCTCCGCCGCGTCAGGAAGCTTTTGCGCACCAGGACGTCGATGGCCTGCCTCACCGTGGGGCGTCCGATGCCGTAAGTGGCGGCGAGAACAGACTCCGACGGTATGCGAGAACCCGGTGGGAACTCGCCCGACCGTATCTTGGCGAGAAGGATCTCCGAAAGCTGGTGATAAAGGGGGACGGGAGACCGTGGGTTGAGCATGATTGGACTCGTGATCTGGTTTCTTTAATCGAAGTCGGCGTAGATTCCTCCCAGGTCGATCCCGCCGATGCTGAGCTGGGCCTGCTCGTTCCGGATCGCCCAGAGCGCCTCGTGGAGCTCCGGGGCAGCGCTTCCGTTTCGGATGCCGAGGTAGGCCTCGAGGAATGCGGCCAGCCGGTCCGAAGCCTTGACCAGCTCACCGTCCCGTGGACCGCAGCGGTCTTCATTGTAAAGCCTCCCGATCTCGCCGCTGCCAACCCGCCTGGGCTCTCCATCGATCTTCACGATGTTCTCGAACTCGTCTTCGGCGAACAGCTTCATTTCGGAGCGCCATGCCTCCGGCAGGAGCCCGTAGAAATCCTGTTCCATCATCTCCCGCTCATACTCCCTGATCAGCGCATCCAGACCCTCGATGGAACGCTTTACGGGAGATATGACATCCCGGGTCAGGACTTCCGGAAGATCATGAAAGAGCCCCGTGAGGAAGTTGTTGACCCTGCGCGCCTTGCAGGCCCCGAGCTGAACTGAGAGAAGATAGGAGAGGAAGGCCACGATGAGCGAATGCCCGAGCACGGAGGTGCGCGGCGTGCGGTGGATGTTGGCCCAGCGGACCTGGAAGCGCAGCTGGCCGCAAAGATCGATGAAGCGCCGTGAATTCTCGTCCTCCCGGATCATTGCCATCCCCTGGAGATCGCCGAATCCTTCGGAGGTCCTGGAAAGCCGCTCGCGGATCGCCTCCATCTCGAACCCGCCGGGATTCATCCGATACAGGATATCGAATTCCCACCGGGTGGCCAGAATGTGGGCGGCATCGAGCACCCTGCGATGCACCGAATCCTCGGGCTCATCGAAATAGTCGCGAAATCGTTTCTGAAACGAAGCCCCAAGCGGGGCAAGGATGGGGCGGAGCTGATCCGAGACCCAGTCGTTGAGACGCCCGTATCGCAAAGGGTCCGACTTGATTCGGTAGAAGAGGGGCGGCTTGAGGTCCGTGAGCACCACGCGCTGCAGGAGCTCGAAAAGGCCGCCCTCGATCAACCCGATCCAGTCCAGCTCCCCGCGCTCTTCCTCCCACTTGCCGATGAACCAGGCCAGGATCATCTTGTGGGCCTGCTTGTCGAGCTCCGTCAGGTCCAGGGGCCGGATCTTGTCGTTCCAGCGGAGCAGGGTGGCTGCACTGAAAAGCTTGAGCAGGAGCGACTTCCGAAGCATGGATTCCTTCCAGGTCCCGGGTGGGCTGACCCCATGGTGCCTCCCGGAGCGGGGGGTCGCGCCGCCGGGAACCCGGCTCGGCCCTTGGCCCACCGCCGTGGATGGCCGGCAGTGATGACAAGGGTCCCCCGCCCCATTAGCTTATTGTATCGAAAGGTCTCTATTGTGCCAGAGGTCGTTTGCTCCATGCGCATGCAAGCAGCAAATCAAAGGAGAACCCCAATGACCGTGAAACCGATCCCCGACGGCTACCATACCCTCACACCCATGGTGCACGTCAGGCATGTGCCCCGGCTCATGGAATTCCTCCGGCAGGCCTTTGGAGCCGAGGAGATCATGCGATTCAACCTTCCGGACGGCAGCGTCATGCACGCAGAGATGAAAATCGGTGATTCTCCCTACATGATGGGCGAGCTGATGGACGATTTCCCTCCAGCCACCTCGAACCTCTACCTCTACGTGATCGATGTGGATGCCACCTATCGCGCGGCCCTGGAGGCGGGCGGCGAATCCCTGTACGAGCCCGCCGACCAGTTCTGGGGAGACCGCACCGCAACCGTCAGGGACCCTGCCGGCAACACCTGGTGGATCGCCACCCACGTCGAGGACGTCGACCCTGACGAACTGGCGCGCCGTGCCGAGGCCATCGGCCCATCGTAGCGCTGCCGCAGCTTCAGAAGATGCCCAGCTCCTTCCCCATGGTGACGTGGGCCTTGGGGAATTCGGGCTGGTAGTTCATGTAGGGCGGCACAGGATATCGGGCGCCGATCTTTTTTCCGCATTCGACCAGTCCCCGGACCAGCTCCCCCAGTCCCTGACCCGGGATGGAGAAAGCCATTTCGTCATCCTGGGTCCCCGAGAAGATGCGGTCGCCGTTTCCGGGAATGGACACCCGGGCCGCCTCGGTCTTGAAAGGGGCGATGAGGTACTCGTCGCATTCCACCTTGCCCCCGAAGCTCCCAACCACGCGTCCCCCCTGCACATAAGTCCAGGCCTGAATGAAGCGCATCATCTGGGCGGGGTTGCCGAACATCACCACGACGTCCGGGGCATACAAATCCTTCGCCAGGGGCGAAAGGACAAGAGCCTCGATCTCCTGGTTCCGAAGCCTGTGCATGGCGGCCATCTCCTTGCGGGCGCCCTCCTGAGTCGAGGAGAAGTCTATCTCGCAAAACAGCCTGGTGAGCGATTCGACCTGGTCCGCCGAGTCGGTGAAGCCGAACGCGATCATGGCGGGCACGCAGAGGAGATCCTCGCGGCTGAGTCCCACCGTCCATCCGTAACTGCGGGCCATGGTGACCCCCTGGCAGATGGTCACTCGCTTCCCCAGCGCCACTGAGGGCTGGCGGGTCTTCTCGGGAAACTCTGACTTCTCCTTGAGGAACTTCACCGCGACGGGAAACGTCTTGAGCCTCAAGTCATCCCGAATGAAATTGGCCATCTCCTTCACGCTCATCTCTCCCATTCTGTCGTCTCCTTTCGTCTGGCGCTGCCCTTCACGACTCCCTTCGAACCCTGCAGGGGATGTTCTTGATGTTGGGAGTCCCAAACTCCCTTCCGAGTTTTCCAATGGACGTCAACATGTTGAAGTTCGATTTCCGCCAGTCGAACTGGCTGGCTGCGTCCCCTTCCGGGAACCACCATCCGATGGCTGCGTTCACCACACGCGGAGGCACGATGTCGGACACGCGAGCTACCTGCCTGATAGAGCCGTACGGGGTCTCGATGATGACGGCATCGCCGTCGAGGATCCCGAGACCGGCCGCCGTGTCGGGGTTGATTTCCACCAGGGGATGCGGCCTCTTCTCCCGAAGCTTCGCAACCCAGCGATAGGAGGAATGCAGGTAATAACGGCTTTTGGTGCCGGTCAAAATCAGCGGAAACCCTTCCGCCTCCTCCTCCGGCAGGCCCGAGTACTCCGGGAGCGGTTTCAGTTTGAATTTCCCGGCCGTGCTGAGCTTGAGCTCCACTTTTCCCGTGGGCGTTCGGAATCCCTTTTCCACATATGACCTGAATCGTTCCGGCCCCTTCAGGTACCCTCTCTCGACAAACTGGCTGTAGGTCAGCCCCGACGGCCTCAGCACGTCGTCGAGGAATGCCTCGTGATCGTCGTGCCAGAGCTCGGGGGGCGAGACCCGCTTCCCGAGCTCGTTCAGGATCTTCATGTCCGGCCAGCACTCCGCGGGAGGTTCCAGGATCTTGGGGCGGGCGAGGATCATTCCGTGCCCGATGCCGTAGTGGCCGATGTCGTTCATTTCGTACTGGTGAGCCACCGGCAGGACGATATCCGCCAGAGCCGCCGTGGGGGTCATGAAGAGGTCCGCCACCGCAACGAAATCGAGACTCCTGAAACTCTCATACGTTACGGCACTGTCCGCCCAGGTCACCAGCGGGTTTGTGCACATGCCATAATAGCCGTGAACCGGATAGGGCACCCCCTCCAGCACCGCCCTGCGGAAAAAGGCGGGGGCCACCGTCATGAGCCTCGGGATGACGCCGTGGTGGGCGCTGATCATCTCGAGGCGTTTGTCGGGGATGAGGTCGGCCCGAACGAACTCCGCCAGCCCCATGATCTTCGGGTCGTGGGCGTTGACGTTCCCCCCGGGTACTTCAAGGTTGCCGCAGAGCGCCATGAGACAGATGAGCGAGCGCGCGGCGTCGAAGGTGTGGATGTTGTGCTCGATGGCATTGCCCCATTGGAGGGCGGCGGGCCTGGCCTCGGCGTAGAGCCTCGCGGCCTGGCGAATGAGGTCGGCCTCCACCCAGGTGATGTCGGCCACGGCCTCCGGGGTGTAGGCTTTCACATGGGAGGCCAGGTCTTCAAACCCATACGTGTATTTCTCCACAAACTCCCTGTCGTGGAGTCCCTCCTCGATGATCACATGCATGAGCCCGAGAGCCAGAGCCTGGGAGGTCCCCGGCCGGAGTTGCAGCCACAGGTCGGCCCTCCGGGCCAGCTCCGTCCGCCGGGGATCGACGACCATGAGCCTCGCCCCCCTTTTGAGCTGCTCCAGGAGGAGGCTGGCGATCTGCCCCTCCTCGCTGGTGGAGAGCAGGTTGCTGCCCCAGGAGACGATGAGGCTCGTGGGATTGTGCAGGTCCGCCACCGGGTAAAACCCGCAGGTGTGAACCCCGCTGATCTCCCGGGGCGCATGGCAGACGTCCTGGCTGGCAATGACGTTGGGCGAGCCGAAGATATTGGCGAGCCGGATCAGAACGAAATGCTCGAGCCCCTTGGGCATGCCGACTCCGAAGCCCACCGCCCGGGCGCCGTGCTCCTCCCGGATGCGCAGCAGGTTGCGAGCCGTTTCGTCGAGGGCCTCCTCCCAGGAGATGCGCTGCCATTTGCCTTCGCCACGCTTTCCCGCCCGCCTGAGGGGATGGCGGAGCCGATCCGGGTGGCTCAGGCGATCGGCCGAGACCCTGCCTTTGTAACAGGTATACCCTTGGTTCAGGTATCCATCGGGATCTCCCTTGATCTGAACGATCTCGCGATCCCGGACCCCCACGAGCAGCGAGCAGCCACCGTGATCCATCCGTGCGCAGTGCGTCTTGAACCAGCGAACCTCTTCAGCCATGGCGATTCAACTCCAGCGGATTGATGGAAACAGGCATCGGGAATCATCACCCGGGATCGATAGCACAGATCCGCACGGGGGGTAAACACCCTACTGACGTGCCGGAGCCGCGACAGCGAAAAGGAAAGCCATGGAGCCTCGTCGGTGCTATATGGATGTATGGGGCACTGTTTTTGAGCATATGGGAGGGGTATGGCTGATGAGGATCTGGGTGGACGCGGACGCCTGCCCTGGGGCCGTCAAGGAGATCATTGTCCGGGCGACCGGAAGGACTGGGATTCACGCGGTCTTCGTGGCCAACAAGGCCATCGGTCTTCCGGATTCGGCCCGGCTTTCCAGGGTCCGCCTGGCAAAGGACCCCGAAGCCGTGGACGAATACATCGCCGAGCACGCCGAAGCGGGGGACCTGGCGGTCACCCAGGACATTCCCCTGGCTTCGGTTCTGATTCCAAAGGGGGTTGTGGTCATGACTCCTCGTGGAGAGCTCTTCACCGAAGGCAACATGGGCGAGCGGCTCTCCATTCGGAACTTCATGCAGGAAATCCGGGAGGCGGGCGCCATCACACCCGGCCCCAGACCGTTTTCTCAGAAGGACAGGCAGCGATTCGCCGACGCGTTGGACCGGGAACTCACGAGACTGATGAGACGGAGCGGTTCCTGACGACCACTTCGGGCTGCTGTGAATGGGCCTTTCTCGTAGGTTTTCGAGTCGCGGAGCCGTTACCGGCAGGCGCGGTCCTGCCGGCGCCTTCGCCATTGCGGGCCTTTCGCCGTTCCGGGGTCTCCCGTGCTGCATTGGCCGCCGCGTTTGGTCCTGTTTCCTGCGACCCCTTCCGGGCCGCCGAGCCGCCTCCGAAGCGTTTCCCTCCGGCACCGGCGTGCCCGCTTCTGCGGCCACCTCGACCCGCCGACCCGGCTTCGCCCTTCCGACCACCGTTACCACGGCTGACCGGGTGCGCCGGCTCGAGTCCGGGAATCACATGGACGACGAGGTCCCGTCCAAGGTAGCTTTCGATGCGATCCAAGTAGGGCAGGTCGCCTCTCGACGCCAGCGATATGGCGATTCCTGACTGGCCGGCCCGCCCCGTCCTCCCGATGCGGTTCACGTAATCCTCCGCCGAGCGCGGCAGGTCGAAATTGATGACGTGGGTGATCCCCGTGATGTCCAGGCCCCGCGCCGCCACGTCGGTGGCCACCAGAAGCCGTATCCTTCCACGGCGCATGTCGACCAGAGTGCGGTTGCGGGCCGACTGAGTCATGTCCGCATGCAGCGCGGCGGCCGTGTGACCTTCGGCGCTGAGCTCCCGGGCCAGGCCGTCGGCATCCTTCTTGGTCGCCGAGAACACGATGGCCCGCGTCATGGCGGAATCCTCACAAAGGCGCTTGAGCAGCCGGTTCTTGTGCTGCAGTCCGTCGGCCAGATGCAGCCGCTGCTCGATCCGGTCGTGGGTCACCTGGCCCGGGGCGATCTCCACCCGCGCAGGATTCCTGGTGAATTTCCCGGCCAGGCGGGTCGTGACATCCCCCATGGTCGCCGCAAACAGCAGCGTCTGGCATTCGGGCGGCATGGCATCCGAAATGAACTCCATGTCGTCGATGAATCCCATATCGAGCATTCGGTCTGCTTCATCGAGGATCAGCATCTCGACCTGCGAAAGATCGATGCGGCCGCGCCAGATGTGGTCGATGAGCCTCCCTGGCGTGGCGATGATCATGTCCGGGAGCTGGCCCAGGGCCCTGATCTGGTCGCCGAAGGGCATGCCACCGTAGATGGCGACGCTGTGGACCTTGAGATACCTCGAATAGTCCCGCGTCGAGGCCGTGATCTGGGTGGCCAGCTCCCGGGTGGGGGTGAGCACCAGAACGCGAAGGCCGGGCTTGCCACCCGGCGTTGAAGCGGTAAGGCGCTGGAGCGCGGGCAGCACGAAGGCCGCCGTTTTACCCGTGCCCGTCTGGGCCGAGGCGATGAGGTCATGCCCCGCCATGGCCTTGGGAATGGCCTGGGCCTGCACGGGAGTGGGGTGATTGTGCCCGCATCGGGCCAGGGCTTTCAAAATGGGTTTAGCCAACTGCAGTTCTTCAAAAGACATCAAATGAACAATCCTTTCGTTTTCCTGATCTGAGCGATCAGCTCTCAGCGATCAGCTTTCAGCGGTCAACGTTGGGTCGACGACTGAAAGCTGATCGCACGCCTTGGGAGCTTCCAGCAGGAGTTCATGGCGCCATGGGTGAGGAGATTAAGAGACTATTCGAATCTCCGCCGTGACAGCCTGGATCAGCTGGTCCTCCAATGGAGTCAGGTCCGCAAGCGCCGGTGTTGGTGACGTTATGAGCGCTTTCGCCACAGCACAATGCCGTGATCGGCCTGAAGCATCGCCGCCGACCGGACGCGCTGCAGCAAAACCAGAAGATGCTGAACGTAATAGGTCAGTGATCGATGGAGTCGAAGCGAGGGAGAAATGGGAATATCATTTCGTGAAAAGCCCAAAAACACTCGCGCCGAAATCTGTGAAAAGCATATAAGCATTCTCGAGCCGGAAAGTCAAACCCTGGTCCTGTTGGATGGCGATTTTGTTTGTTGCCCATTTTCCTCAAAAGCAATAAAGGGGAAGTTCTGGATCAAATGAACCCCTGCAGGCGCCCTGCTTCTCGACGGCTTGAGCCCTGCCCGACGGCCGCCTCCCCATGAGTACGGCCTCCCGTCTGAGAAGGGGGCATCCACCCAGGAATGAACAAGGATGATTCACCCATGAGCAAAACCATTATCACCGTGCTCGGACGCGACAGACCTGGGATCGTGGCCGCCGTGTCCCAGGCCCTCTTCAAATCCCGGTGCAACATCGAGGATGTGAGCCAGACCATTCTTCAAACCGAGTTCGCGGGGATCTTCATCATCACCATGCCGGCCGGCATGGAGCAGGAGGAACTGCGGGAGGAGCTCCGGCAAAGGCTGGCTCCCGAAGGTCTATCGGTCTTCCTGAAAGAAATGGAGAAGGGGGCATCTTCAGCGCCCGTCGAAACGGAGCCTTTCGTCATCACGACCATGGGGCCGGACCGTCTGGGCCTCGTGGCTGGCATCACCACCCTGCTGGCCTCGTATCGCATCAATATCACCAACTTGCAGGCGGCATTCCGGGGAGGCAGGGACCCTCGCCGGAATGTCATGATCTACGAGGTGGATATCCCCGTCGAAACGGATCAGGCCGCCTTCAGGGCCGCGCTGGTCCAGCGGGCCGGGGAACTGGGGCTCGATGTCAGCCTGCAGCACAGGGACATCTTCGAACAGATTCACCGAGTATAGGAAAGCATCATGCTGTCAGAGCGAGAAGTCATTTCCACCTTTGAGATGCTCCGGAACGAGCACCTGGACGTCCGGACCATCACGCTGGGCATCAGCCTCTTTGACTGCGCGAGCCACGACCTCGATCACTTCAAGGAGAACATCCGCGACAAGATCATCCGCCTGGCCGGGAACCTGGTGGGGACCTGCGACGAGGTGGCCGTGAAGTACGGCATCCCCATCGTGAACAAGCGCGTGGCCGTCAGTCCCATGGCGGTGGCGGCATGCCCGTTTTCAGCTCCTCAGATGGTCGAGATCGCCGACGTCCTCGACCGGGTCGCCCGGGAGATCGGCATCGACTTCATCGGCGGATTCGGAGCCCTGGTGGAAAAGGGCATGACCACGGGTGACCGGGCACTCATCGAGGCCATCCCCCAGGCGCTGGCTTCTACCGAGCGTGTGTGCGCCTCGGTGAACGTGGCCTCCACCCACGCGGGCATCAACATGGATGCCGTGCTGCTGATGGGCAGCGGAGAAGACGACTCACCTGCGCTCAAGATCGTCACCCTAAAGAAGGACAGCAGCTCACCGGCATACTCCCCGTTGGACGCTACTGCGGTCTATAATGGGAGCTATCCTCTGGCCAGGTACCTATATCTATATACGGATGGAACGCCGAACGGAGAGATCTACAAATGGTTAGACTTTATCCTCACGGCAAGCAAGGGCCAATCCTTGGCGGCCGATGCGGGGTTCTACGCCCTCTCGGATGCTGATCTGGCCGCAATGAGGGAGAAGTTGGCCGGCGGTTCTGCTGCAGGTGCCGACAATGCCATCACCCAGATGGGGTCTGACACGATGCACGAGCTCTGTCAGCTCTGGGCATCACATTTCGCCAATGAAACAGGCATATCGGTGACCATAACAGGCGGCGGCTCCGGTCTAGGCATCGCCCAGTTCATACAAGGGAATGTCGATGTGGCACAGGCCTCGAGGCCCATGAAGCAGTCTGAGAAGGATACCGCGATCGCGAACGGGATCAACCCAGTGGAGTTCAAGGTCGCGATCGATGGGATAGCCGTCATCGTGAATGCAGACAACAAGGTCGAGAGCCTGACCATGGAGCAGCTCCGTGGCATCTATAATGGGACCTACACCAACTGGAACCAGGTCGGTGGGGACAACGCCCCTATAGTCCTGTATGGTCGTAACTCTGCCTCGGGC
>Ga0101944_10006781_pt1 | contig 11925 bp, 15 predicted proteins | sample DewCreD2012metaG_FD_75245 | JGI IMG/M metagenome (GOLD analysis project Ga0101944, IMG submission 75245) | Hot spring sediment bacterial and archeal communities from British Columbia, Canada, to study Microbial Dark Matter (Phase II) - Dewar... ... | reverse complement strand
TCAACCGCTTCATTAACCGCTGCATACTGAGGCACCTGGGTTAAGAACAAAATTTGATAAAGAGCAACCCTGAGTGCGTTGCGTATATTTACTTCAGATTTTAAGAAATTACCGTGTGTGAATCCATTGAGAATCCAGTCAAGTCTCCCCTGCCACCGTAAGACTCCGTGCACTATTTCTGCAAACAAACTTTTATCAATGTCCGGGATATCTTTTGATTTTAATTCTGCATCTAACAGTTTATCGAGATAGGAATCTGTCCGTTCTATCCGATTCAATAACTTAACTGCAGCACCTCTCGGACCGGAGTAAATTGTTTTAATTTCTGTCGGGACGCCTGTAACTTCCTGATTCACACCACTCCTGCTTTCTGACGTTCATGGATCGTTTCAGTAAAGATGTGTTTAATTATTTGTACATATTCAGGACGCATCTCCACCTGTCGGCGGGCCATTACTTTTTTCATTGTCTCTATCGATTTATTCACATCATACTCTGTATAGGTGGAACCGCTACCCCAGGAAAATGAGGGAATAAATTTAGGGGGCAGGCCAGCACCATAAATATTGCATGAAATTCCAACCACCGATCCCGTATCAAACATAACATTTATACCCGATTTTGAATGGTCTCCCATGGTCAGCCCAACAAATTGTTTGCCTGAATCGATCATACTGCCGTTTACATAAACACGGACATTACTATAATTATTTTTTAAATCACTTGTATTGGTATCGGCACCGATGTTTACCCAGCTTCCAAGATAGGAATGTCCAAGATACCCGGAATGCTGTTTGTTTGAATACGATTGTACTATTGAACATTCGATTTCACCTCCAATTTTGGAATACTCACCAATCGAAGTTCCTGGATAAATTACAGCACCTGCTTTTATTATGGAATTTCTGCCTATGTAAACCGGTCCCTGAATAACGGCGTTCGGCATTATGATAACATTTTGCCCTATTACAATCGGACCTTTTTCTGCATCCAGTACAACTCCAGGTTTTATTTCAGCATTTGATGAAATTGCTACATTCTTAGAATTAATTATATAAGCACCCTTATATTTTTTTACTGACCTGGATATCTTTTTGCTAATTTCTCTAAATTGTATTTCGATCTCATCATATGAATTATGAATTAAATCCCATGAATAACGTATCATTTTCCCTGAACATTTTTTTTCTTTGTAATTTTTTAATAACGAACTATTAACAATTCCGTCAGTAATACATCGTTTGACATCATTTAAACTTTTTCTTTTGCAATAAAAACCTGCAATGTCATCGTTTATGTATAAAATACAATCTGAATTGAGATTTTTTATGATGCTTTTCAGGCCATCAATCCTTAGAAGTCTTCCGTTAAGAAAAAGAATATCATCATCAGGGAATGAATTAATTAGGATATCTGATTTATACGTAGAGACGATATCCTTAAGATAGGAACGAACTGTAAGTATCAGGGGTAATTTTTTAATTTGCCCTGTGATATTTAAAAGTAAATTATTTATACCGCTCCTTAACTCATAGACAGGACGCAGGTAAACGAGTGGAAGAAGATTTGAGTAATACTGGTCTTCAAATACGCAAATATGCATTTATAACCCCGTGAGAGAAAAAACGGAACCCTGACTATTCAGAATTCCGTTTTATTTTAAAATTTATTTTGAATTCCTTATGCGGTTTTTTCTGCTCCCTGTGATTTTTTGGAATATTTCTTCACGAATCTCTCGACTCTTCCTGCCGAGTCTACCAGTTTTTGTTTTCCGGTGAAGAAAGGATGACATTTAGAACAAATTTCGATTTTCAGATTGCCAGAAGTCGATCTTGTTTCAAACGTATTTCCGCATACACAGGTTACAATAGCCTTTTTATAAGCAGGATGAATACCTTTTTTCATTTAAATTACTCCAGAAGTAAAAAATTTGTAGGATAATATACGTATAAATAGCAAGATTCGCAACAGCACAGGAGTTTTATGGCACTCTTCCTATCCAATAGCCGAATTCAAACGCTTCCCACATTTGATTGGCAAAAATTTTGGCGTCCTCCGCAGTCACGTATTGTCCCAGGGCAACACGAAAACGATTATTTGCTTCAACTACCATTGCTTCATACCCCGCTTCAACCCATCTACCCACCTCTTCCTCAGCTGGTTGTTTTGCTTTATAAGAAGCTATATAAATTGTATAACTTCCCTTTGTTAATATTACCTCAGGTTGAACAATGGTCTCCGTTGGAGGTGTTTTGATTTCTTTTTCCGGTTCCTTTGTAGTAGGTTCTTGTACGATAATTCCTTCTTCAGGTTTTCTTACAGGCTCTTCTACCGGTTTTTCCTGAACAATATATTCCTCTCCCGGTGCTACTTCTTTCACAGGTCCTCCAGTATCAACAGCCACAGGCAATTCTTCAGTTGTAGTTTTTTCCTGGACGGGTGCAGGACCCACACCCAGCTGTCTGAGTGCTATTATGTACACTAAAAATACTGCCGAGGCAACCACCACAACTATAAACAAACCCTGAAGAATATATTTTATTGCAGAATAACTTTTCTTCGGAGTATGGAGTATAGGTTTCGGTCCCGAATCACCCTCGGGGGTTATAAACTCCTGATTCTTAATATTTAATGGCATGGTTAATAGACCGGTATCATTCGGACTACAATTTACAATTTGGGAAGGAATATGTCAAGGAAAATATAAAGATATGATTCCCTTTTTCGGCTACTGTTATTTTTTAAATATTTTAATTTTTTCTAAGCACTTCGTAGTGATTCGGCTCCACTGACAATTTCGAGTAGTTCCTTTGTAATGGAGGCCTGGCGTGCTTTATTGTAGGATAGTTGAAGTGTTTCAATCAATTCGGCGGCATTAAATGTGGCATTTTCCATTGCTGTCATTCTGGCTGCCTGTTCTGCCGTTTTTGATTCAAGAATTGCGTGCCAGAATTTAAAATTGATATATCGGGGAAGAAGTGCCGATAAAATCAATTCGCGGGAAGGTTCGTAAATTATGTTATCATGACTTATTGATTTAATTGTGGGTTTTTTAACCAAAAGATTCTCCCGACTTAAAGGAAAAATTGTTTCAATAATGACACGCTGGTGAATGATAGATTTAAATTCATTATAGATAAGGTCCACTCTATCGTATTCACCATTCGTGAATTTTCTTACTATTTCAGTTATTATACTCTTTGCGTCATCAAATTTTAAATCCTGCAGTAAGCCCGTATATTTATAAGTTATGTTGTATTTATTTTTTCTAAAAAAATCGTACCCTTTTTTCCCGAGGCAAACCAGATCTACTTTCCCAGCCTTATGCAGTACTTTGAAATTTTCCTCTATGTAAGCGACTGTTCCTTTAATAACATTTGAATTAAACGCACCGCATAAGCCTCTATCTGAAGTTATTACTATGACTGCTACTGATTTAATTTCTCTTTTCTGGAATAGAATATTTTCATTTACTATTGACGTTTCTGAAAGGTTGCTTACAAGTTTTTGAATAGTTTTGGCATATGGTCTTGCGGCGAGTACAGCTTCCTGTGCACGGCGTAGTTTTGAAGCGGCAACCATCTTCATCGCCTTGGTGATTTTCTGGGTGCTTTTGACTACACCAATTCTCCTGCGTATTTCACGGAGTGTTGCCATGGGTTATTATACTTTAAATTTTGAAATAAATTCCTTAATGATATTTATAAGTTTTCCCTGAGTCTCCTCTGACAAATCTTTTGTTCGGATAATTTCTTCAAGAATATCGCGATGTTTTAATTCCATAAACTCAAGGAATTCCTTTTCAAATCTTTGCACTGAGGCAATGGGTAGTTCATCCAGTAAGCCATTAGTTCCTGCAAAAATACTGACTACCTGTTTTTCAAGTGCCATCGGGGCATACTGACCCTGCTTTAATAGTTCGACCAGGTGAGCACCGCGCCGCAGTTGTGCTTGTGTGGATTTATCAAGGTCGGATCCGAATTTTGCAAATGCTTCAAGTTCCCTGTACTGTGCAAGATCCAGTCTTAATCTTCCCGCGACCTTCTTCATTGCTTTACTCTGAGCATTACCACCAACGCGAGACACGGATATGCCTACATTGATAGCAGGTCGAACGCCAGAATTAAACAAACTTGGCTCAAGATATATTTGTCCGTCGGTAATCGAAATAACATTTGTAGGTATATAAGCCGAGACGTCATTAGCCTGAGTTTCTATGACAGGGAGTGCTGTGAGGCTTCCACCTCCAAGTTCGTCGCTCAGTTTCGAGGCTCGTTCCAGGAGCCGAGAGTGAAGATAGAAAATATCACCAGGATATGCCTCTCTGCCTGGCGGGCGTCGTAAAAGTAGTGAAACCTGTCTGTATGCCTGTGCATGTTTTGAAAGATCGTCATAAATAACCAGTGCATGCCTGCCGCTATCGCGGAAAAATTCACCAAGTGTGGCACCGGTATAAGGTGCAATGAATTGCATTGGTGAAGGGTCGCTTGCCGTTGCCGCCACAACAGTAGTATAATCCATAGCACCTTCTTCTTCCAGTTTAGCGACCACCTGTGCAATGGTTGAACCTTTTTGACCGATTGCGACATAAATGCAATAGACCGGTTTTATTCCACTTTTTGCGGCTTCTTCAGTATGGGTGAATTTTTGATTAATAATTGTATCAATTGCTATTGCAGTTTTTCCTGTTTGCCGGTCACCAATAATCAATTCCCTCTGACCGCGGCCGATAGGAATCATTGCATCTACCGCTTTTATTCCGGTTTGTAATGGCTCCTTAACCGGCTGGCGCTGTATGACGCCCAGTGCTTTTCTTTCGATTGGTAAATATTTTTCGGTATGTATAGGGCCACGTTCATCTATTGGCTGACCGAGAGGATTGATAACTCTACCAAGCATTGACTCACCCACAGGTACAGATACGACGCGTCCGGTTCTTTTGACAATATCCCCTTCCTTGATCAATTTACTCTCTCCAAACAAGATACATCCCACGTTATCTTCCTCAAGGTTTAAAACCATGCCAAATACGCCATGGGGGAATTCAATTAATTCACTTGACATGACTTTTGATAAGCCATAAACTCTTGCAATTCCATCACCAACCTGCAGAACAGTACCAACATCATAAACATCAACTTCCTTTTCAAAACCGGTAAGTTGCCTTCTTAGAATTGCAGAAACTTCATCAGGTCTTATTTCCGACATCTATTTTTCCTTTGTTTAACTTTTATTTTAATAAATTTATCCACTTAATCTTATTCTTAAACGATCAAGTTGATTTTGTACACTTGCATCCACAACGGTATCTTCGTAAAGAATTTTAAAACCGCCCCGGAGTGTAGCATCTATTTCAAATTTTACTCTTAATTTTTTTCTGGTTGCATCGGCTATCATTTTTGTTAAAATTTCTTCCTGCCGGGGATTTAATTTTATTGCTGTTCTTATTGTTGTATTCAATATGCCCCGTGCTTCATCATGAAGTTTCATAAACTGTTCAATAATTTCACTTATGAGAAATTCACGGTTTTTGGACACGAGTAAAATTATGAAAGTATAAGTTAAATCTGAAATCTTATCTCTTAAGAGTGTATTGATAATACTCTTTTTTCTTTCAGCCTTTATAATGGGTGATTTTATAAAAAGTGAAAATTCCCTTGAATCGCGTAAAACCCCGCGAAGGATCTCAAAATCATGCTCCACTACGTCAACAATATTTTTTTCCTCTGCCACACTAAAGATAGCCATTGCATATCTCTGGGCGGTGCGGATGCTGCTCATTTATTTAATTCCTTGGAAACTGCTGCACATATAAATCGATAAGTTTTCTATGTTTTTCTTCATTTAAATTTTCATCAATTATTTTTCCTGCTGCTTCAACTGCGATTGTAGCAATCTCAGATCTGAGGTGAATGATAGCAGCTTCTTTATCGCGCTCAATTTCTTCTTTTGCTGTTTCAATCATCTTTTTTGAAAGAAGGTTTGCCTTTGAGATGATATCTTCTTTCAATTTCTCAGCAAGTGCTCTGGATTCCTGAAGTATTTTTTGTCCTTCAATGTTTGCATTTTCAAGTGCTTTCTGATTTTCCTTGAGGATTCTTTCCGCCTCACTGCGGGCTTTTTCAGCCTGATCGATGGCGTTTTTAACAGATTCCTCACGTGAATTGAGAACATTGAGCAGGGGTTTCCACGCAATTTTCTTTAAAATTCCGAGCAAGATAATAAATGTAATTATGGTCCAAATGACCAGACCCGGATTCGGACTCAGCATAAATCTCTCCGTTATTTAGTTGCGAGAATTATACAGATCGCAAGTGCGAAAAACGTTGCGCCTTCGATCAACGCAGCGGCGATCAACATTGAAGTACGAACCTGACCTGCAACTTCAGGTTGTCTTCCGCTTGCTTCCATTGCTGCGGCGGCAAGTTTACCGATTCCAAGGCCTGCGCCTATGACTGTTATTGCTGCTCCTATACCAGCAGCGAGATATCCTAATCCTTGTGGTTCCATTTTTTACTCCTATTTATTTATGATTATTAATTGTTTTCTAAAAAATTTAATGATTATCGTCTCCCGCATGTTCTGTCTGCATTCCCAGTCCCATAAATAACGATGTCAGCATCGTAAAAATATATGCTTGGAGAAAAGCAACAAAGATTTCAAGAAGATTTATACCAAGAACGAATAAAACCGGAATAGGTGCGACAAACCAGGACTGGAAGATGAATATTAATCCAAATAAGGAAATTATAACGATATGTCCTCCAATCATATTTGCAAATAATCGGATCATGAGTGCAAAAGGTTTTGTAAACAAACCCAGAATTTCAATTGGCACCATGACGGGCCATAACAACCAGTGAACACCTCCTGTAAGGTGTTTCAGATAATTTAGAAGTCCATGACTCCTGATCGCTGAAATTTGAATCATAACAAACGCGATGATTGCAAGTCCGCCTGTTACGCTGATATTTCCTGTCGCGGTGGATCCATATGGAACCAATCCTGCGAGGTTCATTATCAGTATGAAGAAAAATGTAGTCAGAAGATAAGGCATATATTTAATTCCACCGGAACCCATATTGGGAATGACAATTTCATCTCTTAGAAAGAGAATTATCATTTCCATTAAATTTCCCAGGCCATGGGGGACTTTATTTCGTTTGTTGCTTCTTGCAGATAGGGTACCTATGATTATCAATATTATAGCTGCGATCCAGAGGAAAACCAGATGTTTGGTAGGAGAGAGATCGATTGATAGCCCTGCAAAATTAATAGGTTCAAATTGAGGCAAATGGATATTACCGATAAAGGGAATTTCAATCTCATTGGAATCATAAACGTGGTGTAAAAGTCCTTTAAAAAGATTCCCATTCCCTTCTCCATGTTCGGTCACGGTCAAAATATTTCTGACGGTGTCGGGCTGGTTACTTAAAGATGATAAAGTATCTGGAGCGTTTAAGAACATTTTAATTTTTCTCTAGTTTGCTATCCATTCTTTTTTGAATAAATAATACCTCAAGTATTAAGTATATAACATAAAAAAATCCCAAAGTCGCGATCAATGAAACTACATGTATGTGAAAAATCTCAATTAAAATCAGAAGGATTGCAGCCATTATCAGCAATCGGATTCCGATCCCTCCTACTACAACCTTAAAGAATGTAGTAGTTGATTTATTAAATGAATAAATAATTGCGACATAACCCAGAAGTACGTTCGCAGTTGCCAGAATTGCTCCCAATATTGATCCTTCAATAATTTCACTCGTCCCATATTTTAATAGCGGGAAGGCCGAAATTGAACCAACGATAATCAAAGTTAGAAGAATTTGAACGGGAAAAGACTGATGAATTTTCATATCGTCATATTAATTAAACTTCAGTCTTTTTTCTTTTCGATTCGTTGTACTATTTTCACAAAATTATACAATCCGGCAGCGAAACCAAACAATATTCCAACAATCATCAACCATGGATCAGTTCCAAATTGTCGATCCAGGTACCGCCCAACGAAAAACATTATAACAACTGTTGCAGCAAGTTGTATTCCTGAACCAAAAATCGGTCCAGCGCTTCTCAGGGCTTTCGTATAGAGCGAGAATCCCGAATTCTGATCAACACGCTTCGGGTCTCCCATAGCAACTTAACGCTCTCTTGCTTCTCTTGCTTCAGGTTTTAGTTCAACAAGATTAGGCATCGGCTTTGTTTCAGCCATTGAACATTTTCCATCAAAGAGTGCGCCTTCGTCTATTACCAGTTTTGCTGCCCGAATATCTCCCCGCACAAGTGCTTTGGTTTCGAGAACCAACTTCTCCTGAGCCATGATCGCTCCTTTAATTTTACCCCCGACGGTAATATTCTTTGCGGAAATATTGCCTTCAACTTCTCCGGAATGACCTATGGCCACATTTTGTGTCGCAGTTATTTCGCCGACAATTTTTCCGTCAACGCGTATGCTCCCAGGACTTTTTATTTTCCCTTCAAAAACGGTTCCTGCGGCGATTAAGTTAATTTCACTGCTCGTTTCTGGTTTTATTGCCATTTACAACCTCCATGTTATTACTTATTAAATAGTGTTTAGGGTTTTGTACAATTCCATCTTTCCATATTTCAAAATGCAGGTGTGGTTTATTACTTTTCGTTCCTGTATTTCCCAATAAAGCAATGGGTTCACCCCGCTTTACTTTATCATCAACTCTTTTTAAAACAGCATTATTATGTTTATAAACCGTTAAAAAACCTTGAGGATGCGCTAAAATAACCTTGAATCCGTCTTCATAAGTCCAATCAGAAAAAACAACAATACCATCTGCTGCCGCCTGAACAGGGGTACCCGGCTTTCCTGCATAATCTATCCCGTAGTGGTAATTCTCAGGTGAATATTCCCTTGATTCAAAACCGCTGACAGGAACTATAAATGGGACCGTGTAAACTTCAGGTCTATATTTCAATCCTTCGAATTCCTGAGTATTAATTCTGGAATTAGTTACTATCTGAGAATACCCTCTCTCCGCTTCATCAGGGAGTAATTCTACTAAACTATCAACAGATTCATAATCAGATTTTCCGTACTCATTGACTTCTGATGAATCGGTTGCTTCGTTTCGGGCTAAAGATTGCTGATCAACATTTTCTCCCAAAACTTTCCTGAGCTGTAAATTATAGCCCCTAAGATCTTCAACTTCCTGAATTAATAATTTGAGTTGTCGCTGGAGGTCAAAAATTCTTTTTCCGTAAATTCGGGTTAATTCCGGATTTGAAATTGGTAATTTAGTACCTATCGGTGTAAAAATAATCACCGATAGTGTAAATCCGACAATCAGGATTATGAATGTAATAAACAAACCATAGAATCCTCCTCTAGAAATTGAGAAGGAACGGGTTCCCTTTGATTTCGTATCAGATACAACAATGAAAGTATAACTTCGTTTCCGTTTATGTTCGCGAATATTATTTTCTGACATTCAAACTCGAAATAAATGTTTGAAAATATAACGAAAAAATAGAAAAATGTCAAAGAATATGGTTAATTACTCAATAGAGTAGATAATTAGACCTGATATTCTCAAATTGACGGATCTGGCCATTAAAAATGTTGATACTATTCTTATCAAATTTTCCATTTTCCAGCAATTCGGCTACACGTTCGTCACCAACCAGATGATTAAAAAGGCCTTTACGCAACTGAAATTTCTTCGGATACAGTTTCATCAGTGTGTTGATCATCATGATACCTGTAAGCACAGGTTTGAATTTATTACGATCGGTAACATTTACATATACTCCCTCACATCTTCGATTTTTAAATTTCGGTTTTTTTTCTCTTAAAGAATCTGGCAATGGAGTAAATTTTACAGTTGAAAAACTCACACCGGGCAGGCCAAGTTTATTCAATCTTTGAGAAAATAATTTTCCGTCAATTTTTGGTGCACCAATATATTCAAAAGGCTTCTGTGTTCCCCGCCCTTCCGAAATATTCGTCGCTTCAAACAAACATGTGCCAGGGTAAACTATCGCAGTTGAAAGTGATATCATATTAGGAGATGGCGAAACCCATGGCAAACCTGTTTCATCGTACCACATTTCCCTCTTCCAGTTTTGCATTGGAACAACAACCAGATCTACATTTGATGGATTTAAGTACCCCTCTCCCACCGCCATTCGAGCCATTTCACCAAGCGTCATACCATGGCGAACCGGAATCGGCATTAAACCAAAAAAAGAAATTAAGGTCATATCCAGCACAGGCCCTTCAATCTGAACTCCATTAAGAGGATTTGGCCGATCGAGGACATAAAATTTTTTTTCATTTTCTGCCGCTGCTATCATACAATAAGCCATCGTGCTTGCATAAGTATAAAAACGAGCACCAACATCCTGCATATCAAAAACAAGGACATCAACGTTTGAGAGCATATCTGTTGTCGGTTTTTTTATTTCACCGTACAGTGAAAAAACTTTCAGACCGGTTTTCTCATCAATTGTGTCGTTTACAGGGGTACCGCGGAGAGATTTTCCTCTAATCCCATGTTCGGGGGCAAAAAGGGCTGTTATTTTTAGACCTTTTTTCAAAAGCGTATCAACTATATGCGTTCCATTTGGGAGTACCGAAGTATGGTTACAGATTATTCCCAATCTAGAATCGTAGAGTGAATCAACATATTTCTCGATAAAAACTTCCGCACCAATCCTGACCCTCTGGCAGTAACTCAAATTACTTATCAAAATTATTGTTAATAAAATCAGCAAAAAAATTGAATATTTCATATGTTATTTTTCCGAAGGAGAAATAAAATTATCTCTCACAATTGCCCACGCAGCCAGTGTCATGCCATCCCAGATCTCTCCATTTTTTATCTTTTTCTCAAAATCTCCGGGAGTCAGCAAAACACGCTGAAATTCCTCAGTTTCATCAGGAAATGAATTAACCTGACTTAGTTTACGCGCAATATAAATCTTACAAATCTCGTCGGTCACGCCGTTATAAGGATTAAACTCAGCAACACATTTGAGTTCTTCGGCCTTAAATCCTGCCTCCTCTGAAAGTTCCTTTTCTGCGGTTTTCTCGTAGGTATCACCATCCTTAACGCTACCGCAGGGGAACTCCAGACTCTCTCTTGAAGCAAGATAACGATACTGATTAACAAGGAGCAATCGACCATCGTCCATGACAGGGATTATCATGCTTGACCCGTTAACATGGACAAAATGATATTCACCTTTTTTACCGTTGGGAAGGAAAACTTCATCTTTTCGGTAGGTCCACCAAGCATTCTTAAGTTCAAAAGATTGTTTGATTTTTTTCCAGGGATTTAATGGCATATAAAAGTTTTATTACTAAAATATTTTCAGAAATTAAAAATTCGGTCCATGTTCCTCTTTTCTGTAGAATTTTTTCACAATTCCTACAGCATGTTTGGGATCATCCGTTATTGAAAAAATATTCATATCATTTTCTGAAATCATCCCCTCTTTGAGCATATATTTTTTCATCCATTCTATAAAACCTTTCCAGTAATCAGAACCCATAAGAACCACGGGAAAGGGGTGTATTTTTTTTGTCTGTATCAACGTAATTGATTCAAAAAATTCATCAAGAGTCCCAAAACCCCCAGGCATTACTATAAATCCTTGCGCATATTTGACGAACATTACTTTTCTTACATAAAAATGTTTGAACGTAATTAATTTATCAGGATCGATATAGGGATTTGCTTTTTGTTCAAAAGGTAAATCAATATTGATTCCGACGCTGGTTCCTGCAGCTTCACGCGCACCACGATTTGCGGCTTCCATTATTCCAGGACCGCCTCCTGAAATAATACCATATCCCGCTCTTACGAATTCCTTGGCAACATTTTTAGCCAGACGGTAATACGCTGTTCCATCTTTAACACGGGAGGAACCAAAAATTGAAACGCA
>Ga0101944_10006780_pt1 | contig 11931 bp, 10 predicted proteins | sample DewCreD2012metaG_FD_75245 | JGI IMG/M metagenome (GOLD analysis project Ga0101944, IMG submission 75245) | Hot spring sediment bacterial and archeal communities from British Columbia, Canada, to study Microbial Dark Matter (Phase II) - Dewar... ... | reverse complement strand
GGCAAGTCTCGCGTCCCACCACCGCCAAGGTTTCAAAAAGCGGCGGAGCCTCTTTGCGTCCGCACACCGCCACCCGGATCGGCTGAAAGAGTTGCCCTGCTTTCACCCCCATTGCTTTGGCCGCCTCCCGCAGCCCTTGTTCGATGCCCTGGTGGGTGAACTCCACCCGGCTCAACACATCCAGCCCCCGCTCGATCGCCGCCTTCGCCATCTTGGCGTCCCCTTTTTGCGGAATCAGTTCCGCCGCATCGTAGGGCGGCAGTTCCTCGAGCAGGAAGAAGTTGCCCACCGTCGCCACGTCGCGCAGGGTCTTGATCCGTTCCTGAATCAGCGGCGTCATCGCCAGGAGTTTCTCGTCGCTGATCTCGAAACCCGCCGCCGCGACGAACGGCTTGAGTTCCTTCGCCAGCTCTTCGGGCGGGAGCGCCCGGATGTGCATGCCGTTCAGCCAAAGCGCTTTCGGGTCGATGGGGTCTTCCTCGGTGAAATTCACCACCGCGTTGCTGCGGTTCACCCCTTCAAACGAAAACGCCGCCACCAGTTCCTCCCGGGACATCACCTCACGGTCGTCTTTCGGCGACCACCCGAGCAGGCAGAGAAAATTGATATACGCGTGAGGCAGAAAGCCGGCGTCGCGGTACGTGGTCACGCTCACCACCGGTCCATGGCGGCGTTTGGAAAGCTTCGACCCGTCGGGCGCAATCAGCAGCGGCAGGTGCGCGAACTCCGGGACTTCCGCGCCCAGAGCTTCAAAGATCAGGATGTGCTTGAACGTGTTGGTGAGATGGTCCTGCCCCCGCACAATGTGCGTAATGCGCAGGTCCACGTCGTCGGCGCAGGAAGCCATATGATACGTCGGCATTCCGTTGCTGCGGATCAACGCGAAGTCTTCGATATCGTCAGCATCTTTCGCCTGCTCTCCGTACACCAGATCGCGGAACCGGACCACCCGCCCCTCGCCGCGCGGCACACGAAACCGCAACACGAAAGGCTCTCCCGCCGCCGCCCGCCGTTCGCTCTCCTGGGCGCTCATCTCCCGCATCCCGGGGTTGCACAGCCACGCAGCTCCGGACGCCGGCTTGTCGTCCTGTTCGGCTTGCGCGGGGGTGAAGTCACGGTACGCCAAACCCTTCCGCAGGATCTCCTCCGCCAGCCGCCGGTGCAAGTCCAGCCGCTCGGACTGCCGGTAGAACTCGTCCCACCCCAGCCCCAGCCAGTTCAGCCCGTCGTAAATCGAATCGAGTGACTCTTGCGTGTTCCGCTCCAGGTCGGTGTCGTCGATGCGCAGAATCATCGCGCCGCCGTGGCGCCGGGCGTATAGCCAGTTGAAAATGAATGTCCTGGCGCTCCCGATGTGCAGATAGCCGGTGGGAGAGGGGGCAAAACGGACACGAACCATGAACCACCAGTATAGCGGGCGGAAAGATTTAAGATAATTTACTCTCATTTGTGCCGCCGCAGACCCCTCTGATAGAATGTGAGCGAGTCCACCCCCATTAGTTCAAGAAGGAGAAACTCTACAAATGGCAATCAAGGTTGGTATCAACGGGTTTGGGCGCATCGGACGGAACGTCGTTCGCGCCGGCCTGAATAATCCTAATGTCGAATTCGTAGCCGCCAACGACCTCACCGACACCAAGACTCTGGCGCACCTCCTGAAGTACGACTCCATCCTCGGACCGCTCGGCGCCGAAGTGAAAGCCGAAGCCGACGGCATCCTGCTCAACGGCAAAAAGATCAAGATCTTCGCCACCAAGGACCCCGCCGAACTGGATTGGGCGGGCGTCGGCGCCGAAATCGTCATCGAATCGACCGGCAAGTTCACAAATCGCGACGACGCCGCCAAGCACCTGCGCGGTCCCGTTAAGAAAGTCATCATCTCGGCGCCTGCCAAGAACGAAGACGTCACCCTCGTGCTCGGCGTCAACGACGGCATGTACGACCCCGCCAAGCACCACGTCATCTCCAATGCTTCTTGCACGACCAACTGCTTGGCGCCCGTGGTCAAAGTGATCCACGACGCTTTCGGCATCGAGAAGGGCTCGATGACCACCATCCACAGCTACACCAACGATCAGAACGTTCTGGACTTCCCCCACAAGGACCTGCGCCGCGCCCGCGCCGCCGCCATCAATATGATCCCCACCTCCACCGGCGCCGCTAAGGCTATCGGGCTCGTCGTGCCCGAACTGAAGGGCAAGTTGGACGGCTACGCCATGCGCGTGCCCACCCCCAATGTGAGCGTGGTGGACTTCGTGTGCATTCTTCAGAAGCCGGCGACGGCTGAAGAAGTCAACGCCGCTCTGAAAGCCGCCGCCGAAGGGCCGATGAAGGGTATCCTTGGCTACACCGAAGACCCGGTGGTGAGCACCGACATGATGCACAACTCCAATAGCTCCATCGTCGATGCGCAGTTGACCAAGGTCTTAGGCGGCAACCTGTTGAAAGTCGTCTCTTGGTATGACAACGAGTGGGGTTACTCCTGCCGCATCGTCGACCTCATCGAATTCCTCGTGAAGAAGGGCCTCTAAAGAACTGCCTCTGGCTGAGCGGGACGGGCGCTGCCGTCCGTTCCGCTCACCTCATGGCCGCGATCACGGCGTCCGTGAACTCCGCAGTCCTCGCGCTTCCCCCTACATCGCGAGTAAGACTCTTTCCCTCCTTGTACACCCGCGCGATGGCGTTCTGAAGCCGCCCGGCTGCTTCCATCTCTCCCAAGTGAATGAGCATCAACGCACCCGACTGCATCAACGCCGTCGGGTTGGCTGTTCCTTGCCCGGCAATGTCGGGCGCCGAACCGTGCACGGCTTCGAACACCGCGTGCTGTTCCCCCATGTTCGCGCCCGGCACAATCCCCAAGCCGCCCACAAGCCCCGCCGCCAAATCCGAGACGATATCCCCGTATAGGTTCGGCAGCAGCAGCACGTCGAACTGCTCCGGCTTCATCACCAACTGCATGGCGGCGTTGTCGACGATCAGTTCTCTGTACTCGATCGCCGGGTGCCGCTTGGCGATCTCCCGCGCGCATCGCAGGAACAAGCCGTCGCTCAACTTCATGATGTTGGCTTTGTGCACCGCCGTCACGCGCTTTCGCCCCGCCTTCTCCGCGTATTGAAATGCGTAGTTGGCGATCCGGATCGAAGCGCGCCGCGTGATCACCTTCAAGCTGGTCACCACGTCGGGGACCACTTCGTGCTCCAAGCCCGAATACAGATCCTCCGTGTTCTCCCGGAAAATCACCATGTCGATGGCGACATCCTGAAAGCGCGTGTTCACCCCCGGCAGGCTGCGCACGGGGCGCACATTGGCGAACAGGTCCAGTTTCTTGCGCAACGCCACATTCACGCTTTGGAATCCGCCCCCCACCGGGGTGGTCACCGGACCTTTCAGCCCCACATGCGTCCTCTCTAGCGAATCCAATACGGGTTGCGGCAGTTCCGAGCCGGCTTCCTCGATCACTTTGGCGTTCAATTCCACGCGCTCCCAGGCGAACTTTACGCCTGTCGCTTCGAGCGCACGCAGGGTGGCGCCGGTCACCTCCGGTCCGATGCCATCGCCTGGGATCACCGTTACGGGATAGGTCACCACTTCATTGTAAGCCGCGCGCGGTATGGGAAAATGTGAGGCTTATGGCGAAAATTCAACGGGCTCTCATCAGCGTAACCGACAAGACGGGCGTGCTCGGCTTCGCGCGCGGGTTGCGTGAACTCGGCATTGAGATTCTATCCACCGGAGGCACCGCCAAAATCCTTCGCGAGGGCGGCGTCGAACTGAAGGACGTCTCCGAAGTGACGGGGTTCCCCGAAATGCTCGACGGGCGCCTCAAGACCATCCACCCGCGGATAGCGGGGGGCATCCTGGCAATCCGAACCAACGCCGAACACATGCGTTCCCTGTCTGAACATGGCATTCCTGCCATCGACATGGTGGTGGTGAACCTCTACGCCTTTGAAAAATACGCCGCTCGCGAGGGCGTCTCCGTCGCCGAATTGATCGAAAACATCGATATCGGAGGTCCCACGATGATCCGCGCCGCGGCGAAGAATTATCAGGACGTCGCAGTGGTGGTTTCTCCCGAGGACTACGCCGCCATCCTGGAAGAACTCCGTTCCTCGGGCGGCGCCTTGGCGCCCGGAACGCACTGGAACCTTGCGGTGAAAGCCTTCCAGTTGACCGCGCGCTATGACCGCGCCATCAGTTCCCGGCTGGCTTCGATCCGGCTGGAGGAAGGGAGGTTCATCGACGAGAAATCACTGCTTCCCGCCGTACTCAGCATCCACGCGCCGCGCGCCCTCGCTCTGCGCTATGGAGAGAATCCCCATCAATCGGCGTGCCTGTATGCGGAAGGCAAAGCGGGCATCGCCGGCGCCGTTCAACTTCACGGCAAAGAACTTTCCTACAACAATCTGGTCGATCTCGACGCCGCCTGGCAGTTGGTGAGCGAATTCGAGCGCCCGGCTGCCGCCATTATCAAGCACACCAATCCCTGCGGCTGCGCCGAGCAGGACACTCTTGCCGAAAGTTACCGCAAGGCGTTTGAAGCGGATCCGGTTTCCGCCTTCGGCGGAGTGTTGGCGTTCAACCGGACGCTCGATGAGGAAACCGCCCGTGAAATCGCCAAGACCTTCATCGAAGCCATCGCCGCGCCAGGCTATGCTCCTGAGGCGCTGGCGGTGCTCACCGCCAAGAAGAACCTGCGTCTGCTCGAAGTCACACAGCCGGCGCCGGATCCGTTGGTGGTGAAATCCATCAGCGGCGGCTATTTGGCCCAAACCGCCGACGTCCACGTGCTGAACCGCGACGCCTGCCAGGTGGTTACCAGCCGGCGTCCCAGTGAACAGGAGTGGGCAGCTTTGGAATTCGGCTGGAAGGTTTGCAAGCACGTCAAGTCGAACGCCATCGTCTATGCGCGCGCCGGGCAGAGCGTCAGCGTGGGAGCCGGACAGATGAGCCGCGTCGATTCGGTGAAAGTCGGCGCGATGAAAGCGGTGCTGCCCCTCGAAGGCACCGTTCTTGCCTCTGACGCCTTCTTCCCCTTCCCAGACGGAGTCGAAGAAGCCGCCAGGCACGGCATCACGGCGGTGATCCAACCCGGAGGCTCCGTACGCGATCAGGAAGTCATCGACGCCGCCAACCGGCTGAACCTCGCCATGGTGTTCACGGGCGTGCGCCACTTCCGCCATTAACGGCGCGGTCCTAAGGCTTCGCCGGAAGGTCGCCGAAATCGTAATACTTGTGCTCGACGCCCGCGGGCGTGATTTTGACGACCCGGAAACCCGACTTCGCGCCCCGCAGCGGCTTGCCCACCGGTCCCGTGACGACGATCTCCATATCGCCATAACGCGGCGTGGCGTTTTGGTGGTAGTGCCCGGTGAAGACGAACTTCACTCCGTGGTCCCGCAACAGATTGAGGTACGCAGTGCGGCGCTCGCGCGGGATGTTCTCATAGACGTCCTTCTCGTCCACGTCTTTGATGAAGAAGGGGTGGTGCTGGAACACAATGATGTGGGGCGCCCCGGACGCCTTGGCTTTCTTCAACTCCTCCCGCAGCCACGATTCTTGCTTTTGGAACTCGCCCGGCGCTTTCGCCGGCGAGTAGATGAGCGGCGAATTCAGCACAATTCCATACACCGGACCCGAGCGGAACGAGTAATAATCCTTGCCGAGCGCCTTCCGGTACGCCGCCAGCGTCTCCGCCGTGGGCTCCAGCCCTACATCGTGATTGCCCGGAAGGCTGTACACCGGCGTTTCCGGGCGCACTTTGGCCATAATGCGGCGGTATTCCGCGAGTTGCTGCGCGTTGCCATCTTGATGGATCAGATCCCCGGTCACCACCACAAAAGCCGGTTTCAGGCGGTTGACCGCAGCCACGGCGAACTCCAGATTCGCCGTCTCCTGCTCGAATCCCTTGTTCGACGCATACATGCCGAATTGAGGATCGGTGAGCTGAATGAAGAAGAAATCCTCCGCCGCAAAAAGCGCGGGACAAACGGCAGCCGCCAGCAGAACCAACCTTCGCGTCATGTACCCAAGCTACCAAAACTCGTCCCCGCTGCCGAGCCCCCGCCTGCGGTATCATCAAACCGCATGGAGGCGGAACTCTTCGGCCCTCTGAAGCGGGCGCACATCACGCAGACGGTTGTCGAGGAGGGCCATTGGGCGGGTTCCGTGCGCGGGTTGCATGTCCGCTTCGATATCCTTCCTTTGCACGGAATCCGCCGCGTTGCATGGCACGCTAGGGCTCAGGGTTGGAACCGCAAAGGAGTAGCCGGAACCGTCTATGAAGCCATCGACGACATTGCTGCTCTATGGGCCAAGAAATCAGCCCAGAGGCAAGAGGGTCCGCGGCAGCAGTCCCTTTTTTGAGGATCCTGCTAACGCCGCGCCGCTTCTGCCCATTTAGCGGGCGCCTTCCACCCGTCAGGTTGGCGAGCCGCCATCCTGACGCCGTCCGGCGGATACAGCGGCCGCCAAGCCTCGATGCGTGCCGCCAGGTCCTTCACCACGTCGGGGTGCTTCGCCGCGAGGTCGTTCTTTTCTTCCATGTCCTCTTCAATGCGGAACAAGTGATTCACCGGCTCTCCGCCTTGTTTGGGAATCTCGCGGACCAGCTTCCACTCTCTGTGGTGCAGCGCGTATTGGAGGAATTGCCCGGTTTCCACCGCCAGCAGCAAATTCTCGCGCGTGCGTCTTCCGCCGCTCGAAATCTCCGGCCACAGGTTCACGCCGTCGAGCGGCAGTTTGTTTGCCGGCCTCACCCCGGCGGCAGCCGCCAAGGTTGGGAAAACGTCCAGCGCCGAAATCACCTGCTGCGACGTCTGTCCGGCTTTGACCTTGCCCGGCCAGCGCAACACGGCGGGCACGCGCGTGCCGCCTTCCCACACAGAGCCTTTGGCGCCCCGCAGCGGCGTGTTCCGGGCGCCTAGTCCGATGGGACCTCCGTTGTCGCTGAAGAAAAGCACGATAGTGTCGTTCCTCAATCCCTCGCGGTCCAAAGCCGCCAGCACGCGGCCGATGGCGTCGTCCATAGTGTCGACCATGGCGGCGAACACCCGCCGGTTCTTGTCTTGAATGGAAGCGTACCGTGCGATCCGGTCCTGCGGCGCCTGCAACGGGGAGTGCGGCGCATTGAAAGGCAGGTACACGAAAAACGGGCGGCTGCGGTCCCGGCGCTCAATGAAGCGGATCGCTTCGGCGGCCATCAGGTCCGTCGAGTACCCTTCCTCCACTATGCTTTCTCCATTGCGGTGCCAGTCAAGACCGCCCTCTCGCTCGTGCGTGTAATAGTCGATGTTCCCGTTGAGGTGGCCGTAGGCGTGGTCAAACCCGCGCGAGTTCGGCATGAATGCTTTTCGCGAATGGCCGAGATGCCACTTTCCGGTAATGGCGGTCTGGTATCCGGCGGCGCGGAAGGATTCGGACATAAAGTGCTCGGTGGCCGGCACTCCATAGTCGAGCCAGGGGCGGATGACGTGGTAAGCCACGCCGAAGCGCATCGGCGAGCGCCCGGTCATCAAAGTCGACCGCGTCGGCGAACACAACGGAAAGGAATAGAACCTTCCAAATCGCACCCCTTCCGAAGCCAGCCGGTCGAGATTCGGCGTGCGGATCTCACTCTTGTGAAAGCCGACATCCGCCCACCCGAGGTCGTCGGCCAGAATGATGAGCACGTTCGGGCGGGCGGGACGGGGCGCCACGCCGGCGGCGGCAGCGGCGAGAAAGGTACGGCGAGTCATGGTTCAGGCTCCTTCCCTGGATTGTAACCCTTTAGTGGGCCTTCGCCGCGCCGCCCGGCCGGGCTTCATCGGGCGGCTTTGCCGTCTCAAGGTACTGGACGAGCACCGACACACGGCGATTCGACGGAGACTCCGGTTCTTCGGGGACGAGGAGCCGCTGGTCGGCGAGGCCGCGGATTTGAGCCACTTGGTCCTTTCGCACGCCGGCTTCCATCATCAGCCGGCGCGCGGCGTTGGCCCGGTCCGCCGAAAGCTCCCAGTTGGAATAGCCGTTTTCGCGCACGTAGGGGCGCGAGTCGGTGTGGCCCTCGATTTGCAGCCGGTTCGGCAACTTGGCGAGTTCCGCCGCCAGTTGCTGGAGCATGTTTTCGCCCGAAGGCGTGGGCTTGGCGCTGCCAAGTTCGAAAAACATGCCTTTCTCGGTTTCGAGCAGTTCCACCCGCAGACCTTCGGCGGTGATGGTAAGTATGACTTGATCTTTGATCCGCTGAAACTCCGGCAATTGCCGGATGGCGGCCTCAATCTTTTCCTTCAACGACTGCATGTCGTCCTTTGGCTCCGGCACGTTGCCCGCGATGCCGCTGCCGCTGATCTTGCCCTTGCCCGAGGGGTCGCGGAAATATCCTCCCACGGCCTCTTGCACTTTTTTGCTGCTGTTCATCAGCCACAGGACGATGAACAGCGCCATCATGGCGGTGACGAAATCGGCGTAGGCCACCTTCCACGCGCCGCCATGGTGGCCGCCGTGCCCGGCGACTTTCTTCTTGATGATGATGGGCGCTGGCGTATCCGGCATAGTCTCCTCAGGCGGCTTGCGCCGCTGGGGCGCGATTCTTGCAAGCGGCTTCGAATTCTTTGAAACTCGGCCGCAGGTGAGAGGGTATGGCGCGGCGGGCGAACTCCGCCGCAATCAGCGGCGAGGCGCCTTTCAGGAAAGCCACCAAGCCGATGCGGATGCAGGCCAGATATTGGCTTTCCGCTTCCGCCTGCTTCGCCATATTGGAAGCGAGAGGGCCAAACATGCCATAGCACATCAGGATGCCGAGAAAAGTGCCTACCAGCGCCGCGGCCACCTTGTGCCCGATCTCCTCCGGAGGTCCGCCGAGGGCGCCCATCGTGATCACCACGCCCAGCACCGCCGCCACGATGCCCAAGCCCGGCAGGGAATCGGCGACGGTGGTGAGCGCCGCCGCCGGCCTCCCCGCTTCGTGGTGGTGCACCTCCATGTCGAGTTCCATGAGTTGATCAAGATCGTGGGGACTCGCGCCCGCGCTCACCGCCACGCGCAACGTATCGCACAGGAAAGCCAGAGCGTGGTGGTCGGCCAGGAAGGCGGGGTACTTCGTGAACACCGGACTCTTGGCCGGCTCCTCGACGTCCGTTTCCAGCTTCGCCAGCCCGCTGCGCCGCCCGTGGGTGAACAGGTCGTTCAGCATTTTCAGAGTTTCGAGATAGCGCGCCGTCGTGTAGGGGCTCCCTTTCAGGGTTCCCAAAAGTCCGGCGGCGATTCCTTTCAAAATGTGAAGCGGATTGGCAATCAACACGGTCCCGGCGGCGGCGCCTCCGATGATCACCAGTTCGGCGGGTTGGAACAGAACACGGAGATTGCCGTGTTCCATCAAATACCCCCCGACGATCGACCCGAATACGACCACCAACCCGATGATGACGAACATGTGTCCGGCTACACCAGCCTCCGGCTTTGCTTATCGGCCCTGAGGAGGCGATCTTGACCGTCTTAAGGTCCCTCTGCGGCCCTGTGCCGGCCTCTCCGCGCGGCTGCCGCGCAGGCCATCGCGCGAGGCGCAAAGCCCATCAAACCCAATAAGTTGCGACCGATCGCGCAGCCCTCGGGTTTGACAGCCGGCTCAGGTTTCGGTATCCTGGTTGTTTTGCGAGATCCTTCGGGAGAAAGTCTGTCTCATGAAAACCCCAGTTCCGTCCGGGGACGCCATTGCCCGCAACTGGCACGTCATTGACGCCGCTGACAAGGTCCTCGGCAGAGTCGCATCGGAAGCCGCCAAGATTTTGATGGGCAAGACCAAGCCCTGTTACACGCCGTTTCTCGATACCGGCGATCACGTCATCATCATCAACGCAGCTCGCGTCCGCCTCACCGGCGACAAAGAGAACCAGAAGATCTACCGCCATCACTCCGGATACCCCGGGGGATTGAAAGAGATCAGCGCGCGCAAGTTGCGCGCCACCCGTCCGGAGCGGATGGTCGAACTGGCCGTGCAGGGCATGCTGCCCAAGAGCAAACTGGGGAAGCATATGGCCCGCAAGCTGAAAGTTTACGCCGGCGACCGCCATCCCCATCAGGCGCAGAAGCCTGTGGAGCTGGCCCTGTGAGCGCCGTGAGCCGCGCCGCCAAAGGAATTTAGAGAGGGATTCGAGTGCCTAGCAATCTCGTTCAGTATTTAGGAACCGGCCGCCGGAAGACGTCCGTGGCGCGGGTGTTTCTCCGGCCTGGAAAAGGCGTCATTAAGGTCAACGGCAGGGGTTTTGAGGAGTACTTCCCGGCCGAGACCTCGCGCGCGCTGGTGCGGCAGCCTCTGCTCGCCACAGAGACGGCCGACAAGTTCGATGTGCTGATTCTTGCTTCGGGCGGAGGATTCAGCGGGCAAGCGGGAGCTGCCCGGCTCGGCATCGCCCGCGCCCTGGTGGAGTTCAACGCCGAGTTGCGCGCCAAACTTAAGGAATTGAAGATGCTTACGCGCGACCCGCGCGCGCACGAGCGGAAGAAGTATGGACAGGCTGGGGCTCGCCGCCGCTTCCAGTTCTCTAAGCGCTAGCGGCAGGGTTGGGGCGGCGCCGCGGCGTCCGCTCTTTCACGCAACGTTTTGTCCCGCGACGCAAATCTCGTTTGGGCCGCGTGCGGGATCGCCTGAAACAACCATCCGCCACAAGGAGGATTTTTGCCTAGCATTTCGATGAAGGAATTGCTCGAAGCCGGCGTTCACTTCGGGCACCAGACCAAGCGCTGGAATCCGAAGATGAAAGAATACATCTTCGGGGAACGCAACGGGATCTACATCATAGATCTCCAGAAAACCCTCAAGCTCTTCAAGGACGCCATGCAGTATGTGGGCGAGATGGCGCGGCAGGGCAAGACGGTGTTATTCGTCGGCACCAAGCGCCAGGCGCAGGAAGCCATCGCTGAAGAAGCCACGCGTTGCGGGCAGTACTACGTCAACCAGCGGTGGCTGGGCGGACTGCTTACGAATTATCAAACGGTGCAACGCTCCATCAAGCGCCTCAAGGAACTCGACGCCATGGCCGAAGCCGGCGATTGGGGCAACCGCACCAAAAAGGAAATCATCGGGCTGGAGCGCGAGCGCAAGCACCTCCAGCAGAACCTCGCCGGAATCAAAGAGATGCCCGGCTTGCCCGATTTGCTGTTTGTCATCGATTCCAACAAGGAAGCCATCGCGGTGGCGGAAGCGCGCCGGTTGGGCATTCCCGTGGTGGCGGTGGTGGACACCAATTGCGATCCTGACTTGGTCGATTGGGTCATCCCCGGCAACGACGACGCCTTGAGGGCCATCCGGCTTTTCACGAACAAGATCGCCGATGCGGTGATTGAAGGCCGCGCCCTCGCTACCGAGCAGGAGTTCGCCGCCGAGCGCATCGTGGCCGAAGAAGTGGTGACCGAGGTCGACCTCAGCCAGCACGCGCACTACCTAGCGCCGGAATTCGCCGAGCAGCTCATGCAGGAAAGCATGCCGGACGAAGACCTGCCGAGCGTTTCGCTGCCTAAGAAGAGCGAACCCGAAGCCGGCGACACCGCTCCGGCCGGGACGTTGTAAAACAGAGATTCCAAACCAACCAGGAACAGGAAGAATATGGCGGAAATCACCGCACAACTTGTAAAAGAGCTCCGCGAGCGCACAGGCGCGGGCATGATGGAGTGCAAGAGCGCTCTCCTAGAGGCCAAAGGCGACCTTGCCGAAGCCGAAGTGGTCCTCCGGAAGCGCGGCTTGGCCTCGGCCGCCAAGAAGGCCGGGCGCGCCACCCGTTGCGGCGTCATCGGCACTTATGTGCATCCGGGCGCCCAGTTGGGCGTCATGGTGGAAGTCAATTGTGAGACCGACTTCGTGGCGCGCAACGAGGAGTTTCAGCGGCTCGTTCATGACATCGCCATGCAGATTGCGGCGGCCGATCCGAAGTTCATCCGCAAAGAGGACGTGACCGC
>Ga0101944_10006779_pt1 | contig 11931 bp, 12 predicted proteins | sample DewCreD2012metaG_FD_75245 | JGI IMG/M metagenome (GOLD analysis project Ga0101944, IMG submission 75245) | Hot spring sediment bacterial and archeal communities from British Columbia, Canada, to study Microbial Dark Matter (Phase II) - Dewar... ... | reverse complement strand
GCCAGGGGCGGATCGCGCAGGCGCTGGACGCGGTGTTTCGCCACAACTTCCGCGACCCCATCGGCGACCATGTGAACCTGGCAGCGCGGATTCAGGCTTTGACCAAGACCTACGCCTGGCCGGTGCTGATGAGCGAAGCCGTCTATTGGCGGGTGCAGGCGGAATTCGAGTGCGAATTCGTCGCCGAAACGCAGGTCAAAGGCAAACAGGAACCTGTCCGACTTTACAAACTGATTGGCTTGCACGGCGCGCCGCCAGAGGCCCGTTTGCGAGCCTGCCAGCCCCCGGAGGCCGCATGATAACGATAGACCTTTCCACCCTGGTTGACCGTTCGCCCCAGGACATTTTCGATTTTCTCTCCAACCCCCTCAACCTGACGAAGTGGCAGCAAATGATTGCCCACATCGAACAAGTCACGCCTGGCGCAGTGGGCGTTGGTTCGAAGTACAAAGTGGCTGCCGAGTTGCTGGGGCGCAAAATCGATGGCCTGATGGAAATCACCACCTTCGCCCCGCCCGACAAATTCGGTTTCACCAACCAGGCCGGGCCAATGCACGTGACCGTCACCGTGACGCTCAAACCGGTTGGAACCGGCGCGAAAATTGCCCTGCACGCCGAGGGCAACCCGGCGGGCTTCTTCAAAATCGCCGAGGGGATGCTGGCCGGGCAAGTCAAAAGCCAGATGGAGGCGAATTTGGCAAGGCTGAAATCTGTGCTTGAGTCCGATTCATAGGCATTCCGCAATCTGTCGAATTACGAGTTACGAATTACGGAGTCCCCATGCCCTTACCTGTTATCTACGTTGATGAACTGACCCGCAAATTTGGCGATTTCACCGCCGTTGACCACGTTTCATTTGAAGTCAACGCTGGTGAAATCGTTGGCTACCTCGGCCCCAACGGCTGCGGCAAGACGACCACCATTCGGATGCTGCTTGGACTGCTAGAGCCCACCTCGGGCAGCGCAACCGTCTTGGGCTTCGATTCCTTCCGGCAGACCGAAGAAGTGCGGGCGCGGGCGGGGTATATGTCACAGAAATTTGCGATTTATGATGATTTGACCGTCTGGGAGAACCTGGTTTTTTACGGCGGGGTATATGGGATTAAAGACCCGGCCCGCATTCGGGAAACGCTCGCGCATGTCGGCCTGGCCGATCATGAAAGCGCCCTGACCCGTGAACTCTCGGCGGGCTGGCGGCAACGATTGGCCCTGGCAATTGCCATTGTTCACCATCCGAAACTCCTATTTCTGGATGAACCGACTAGCGGGGTGGACCCCAACGCCCGCCGCGCTTTTTGGGATTTAATTTATGACCTGGCGGCGGAGGGCGTCACCATCCTCGTCACCACTCATTACATGGACGAAGCCGAGTACTGCCACCGGGTTGGGATGATGCGCGGCGGCAGGCTGCTGGCGATGGATACCCCCAGCGCGCTCAAACAGCAGCACATTCCGGGCGATGTCTATGAAATCTACGCCGAGCCGCTGCTGGCCGGGCTGGGCGCGCTGGAGGCTGCCCCCGGTGTGATTCGCGCCGGTTTGGCGGGAGACCATCTGCGGGTGATTGTCGAAAAAGGCCGGGGGGAGAAAACACTCCAGTCTGCGCTGGCTGCGGCGGGCGCGAGCGTCTCATCTATTCAAACAGGTGAGCCGACGCTGGAAGATGTGTTCCTGGCACTGGCGAAGGGGTGATTATCCGCCTGCATACTTTTCCACCAATCTTCGGGCGGTTGGCTCGTCGAGTATCAGTTCGCGCATCAGGCCGCCCTTCAGCGCGGCGTGCAGCCCGCGCACTTTTGATAACCCCGAAACGACGCAAAGCCCGTTTTTCTGTTGGAATAGTTCCAGGCCGGGACCGCTCGAACGCTCGTTGAGCGGAATCCGGTCGAAACTGCCATCTTCGCGGAAAAAGACGGTGGCGATATCCCCAGCGATGCTTTGTTTTTCCAGTTCGAGATAATCACGCTCCTCCAGGTAGCCCCCGCTGTAAACGTGGCTGGGTATCCCGGCATTCACCGCGCCGATGCTGTAGAGCAGCAGGTCGGCTTTTTGCTGCAAATCTAGCAGGCGGCGGATGCTGCCTTCTTTCCAGAGCGCGCGTTTGGTTTCGGCGTAATCGAAAAAAGTCGGCACGGGGAACAGGTGGGCGGGCGCGCCGTAATTTTGCGAGAAGCGCATCAGGATTTCGCTGGCGTAGTCAATGCCGGTTGTTTGAGTGTTGCCTGCGCCGTTCAGCTGGACAATTTGGGAATTGTAGGTCGGCTTGGACTGGAGGTAGCGGGAAATTCTGCTGGTGGTGGTGCCCCAGGCGATGCCCAGGATCATGTTCGAGTCGAAAGCGATGTTCAGGTGATTGGCGGCATACCGCGCAACCCGTTCCAGCCATTCGGCCTCGCCGACGGTTTCTGGCACGGGGATGACATGCGCCCGCCGAATCCCGAATCGCTCGACGATGGCTTTTTCCAGCCGCCGGGGATGTTCAAAAGGGTCGGTGATGCGGATTTCCACCAAACCTTCCTGCCTGGCGAAACTGAGCAGCCGCGAAACGGTGGAGCGCGAGACCTGCATCTCACGGGCGATGGCCTCGCTGGTCATTTCTTGGTAATAATACATCCGCGCCACGCGGATGGCGGCTTCCAGCTTGTCTTTTTCAGTAGATGTCGACATTGGTTCTGTCTCCAAAATCGTAATTCGTTTCTGTTTACATAAACATCGAAGGTCGAGTAGCCGGTGCTTTTCCGGCATATCCAGACCCAGCAATTTTTGCACATCTGTTGCAGCCCCTTTTATTGATAGTATACCGGAACGGGTAACGGATTGCACATTTGTTCACAATAATTGACGAATTGTGCATGAATTTCTATAATTCGATATAACGTGGAATTTATTCCGCTCCTACGCCATCGAAGGAAAACCTGATGAATCGCTCTGAAATTCTCGCATCCATCCAATCTAAATCTCCCGAAATTCTGATTGTCGGCGCGGGCATCAACGGCGTCGGCGCGTTCCGCGACCTGGCGCTCAATGGCGCGGATGTGTTAATCATCGACCGCGGCGATTTCTGCTCCGGCGCTTCGGCGGCCTCCTCGCACATGGCGCACGGCGGCATCCGCTACCTCGAAAACGGCGAGTTCCGCCTGGTGCGCGAAGCCGTGCAGGAGCGCAACCGCATGATTGAAAACGCCCCGCACCTGGTCAAGCCGCTGCCGACCGTTGTGCCGATGTTCAAGATTTTCTCTGGCCTGCTGAATGCGCCCTTCAAATTCCTGAACCTGCTCGATAAACCCGCCGAGCGCGGCGCGCTGGTCATCAAAATCGGCCTGATTTTCTATGACGCTTTTACCCGCGCCCAGAAAACCGTGCCACCGCATAAGTTCGAGGGCCGCGCCAAATCGCTCGAAAAATACCCCAAACTCGCCCCAGACATCAAGTTTACAGCCACCTACTACGACGGTCAGATTCTCAGCCCGGAGCGTTACACCGTCGAGTTGCTGCTGGATGGCGAAAAAGACGGCGGCAAAGCCCTCAATTATGTCTCCTTCATGGGCGCGCAGGGCGATTCGGTCAGGCTGCGCGATGAACTCACCGGTTCGACATTCAACATTCAACCCAAGATAATCATCAACGCCGCCGGGCCGTGGATTGATTTTGTCAACCGCGCCTTTGGCGTCACCCAGCGTTACATCGGTGGGACGAAAGGTTCGCACCTGGTACTCAATCACCCCGAACTGCGCGAGGCCATCGGCAAAAACGAGTTTTTCTTCGAGAACAAAGATGGCCGTATCGTCCTCATCTTCCCGTTTTACGATAAAGTCATCATCGGCACCTCCGACATCCCGATTCAGAATCCCGATGAGGCGCGCTGCACCCCTGAAGAAGAGCAGTATTTCATCGATCTGGTTTCGCGCGTTTTCCCGACCATCAAAGTTGGCCCGGAACACATCGTCTTCCGCTTCTCTGGCGTGCGTCCGCTCGAATACATGCAGGCCAAAACCACCGGCCAAATCACCCGCGACCACAGCATCAAGGAAGACCGGGCCGGAAACATCCCGGTTCTCTCGCTGGTGGGCGGCAAGTGGACGAGTTACCGCGCCTTTAGTGAGCAGGTGACCGATACAGTGCTGGCCAGGCTCGGCAAACCGCGCAAAGCCGATACGCTTAAATTGCCCGTCGGCGGCGGGGTGGGGTATCCGGCCATTAGCCTGGCGCAAATCGAGTACATCAAGAAAATTGGCGAGGTGCTGTCTGGCAGTTCAACTGCCGGACAAACTGGGGATAACCTGATGCCAAAGCACCTGTTCGAACGTTACGGCACACGCGCGTTGGAAGTGGCTCAATTTATTAAAGAGACCAGTACGGAATCACTCAAATCCCTGCCCGGCTGGACGGTTGGCGAGGTGCATTTCCTGGTTGAGCACGAAAAGGCAGTGCGCGTGGACGATATTCTCATCCGCCGCTCGACCCTGGCCTGGCTGGGGAAGGTGACCCGGCCTGTCGTGGAGGAAATCGCCGCTATAATGGTAGCCAGCCTCGGCTGGAGTCCGCAGCAAGTAGAGGTCGAAGTGGAGAGAACACTCGCCATCCTGAAAGAGTTTCACGGCGTAAACCTGTAAATTGCTCGTTTGGGTTTCTGACCGCCCGGAATGTCTTCCGACGTTCTGGGCGGTTTTTTTATCGTCGTGCGGGCAGCGTTTGCATACCTCGCGCTTCCAAAATGGAGCGGAGGCAAATTGGTTAAGCGTGCAGGCCGCGCGCTTTCGTTATAGGGTAAAATTGCCCCGCGTCAGGGTCAACGTATGAAACTCTCCATTGTCACAACACTTTACTATTCATCTCCTTACATCCAGCAGTTTTACGAGCGGACTTGCGCCGCCTGCGCCTCAATTCCTGCCGACCTGGAGTTTGTCTTTGTTAACGATGGTTCGCCGGATGATGCGCTGGAGGTGGCCGTGCGCCTGGCCGAGAGCGACCCGCGCGTCAAGGTGGTCGACCTTTCGCGCAATTTCGGTCATCACAAAGCGGCCATGACCGGGCTCATGCACGCCACCGGCGACCTGGTGTTTCTGATTGACGTCGACCTGGAGGAAGAGCCGGAACTGGTGCTGAGTTTTTACAACGAAATGCAAAAGCACCCGCGCGCCGACGTGATTTACGGCGTGCAAGATACCCGCAAGGGCGGATGGTTCGAACGTCTGAGCGGCAGTTTATATTACCGGCTGTTCAATGCGCTTTCTTCGCACAAAATTCCGGCCAACTTGCTCATGGCGCGCCTGATGACCCGCCGCTATGTGGATGCTCTGTTGCTGCACCGCGAGAGTGAACTGGACATCAGCGGGCTGTGGACGATTACCGGCTTCGAGCAGGTGCCGATGACGGTGCATAAGCACAGCAAACCAACTACCACATATAATCTGCGGCGCAAACTTGCCCTGATGATTCGCGCCATCACCGCCTTCAGCAACAAACCGTTGATTTACATCGCCGCGACCGGGGTGCTTATCCTGGGGCTGTCGTTCTTGTACTTCCTATACATTATATACGTCTATTTTTTCGTGGGGACGCCCCCCAGCGGGTTCACCACCATTGCCCTGTCCATCTGGTTCCTGGGTGGGCTGACCATTTTCTGCCTGGGCGTGATTGCCATTTACCTTTCGGTGATTTTCACCGAGACCAAGCGCCGCCCGTATACCATCGTTCGACAAATCTACCAATCGGAGAAACCCAATGTCAAATGATGGCCTGTTGTACGATGTCGGGAAATTTTTCAGCGATAAAGTCAACCGTCTCGGTCCCAACCCACAGGGCGCCGATTACAACTCGCCCGAATCGCAGTTTGTGCGTTTCGACCAGTTGATGAAACTCCTGCCGCCGGTTGAACACTCCTTTTCACTGATTGATTACGGCTGTGGCTATGGCGCGCTGGCTCATTATATGCGCCAAAAAGGCTACCAATTCGATTACCAGGGCTTCGACATCTCTGAAGCGATGATACAACACGCTCTTCAGCAGAAACCGGCTGGCGTAAATTGGAAGTTCTTTGCGCAGGAATCTGACCTGACGCCCGCCGACTACACCATTGCTTGTGGCGTATTCAACGTCAAGTTAGCCGCTGATAGTAAGGCTTGGCAATCGCTCATCCTGGAAACATTTGGCAAAATTGCCAAGTTGAGCAAAAAGGGCTTCTCGTTCAACATGCTCACCAACTACTCCGATGCCGACCGCATGGCGCAGCGCCCCGACCTGTATTATGGCGATGCGTTGTTCTTCTTCGATTATTGCAAGCGCAACTTTTCACGCAACCTGGCCCTGCTGCATGATTACAACCTATACGACTGGACTATTTTGGTACGGATGTAAGTCGCTTGCTCCCATGTTGACGCCCTGGCAGCAGTACACCTGCTACCAGAACCGCGTGTTGCCCGAGGTGTCTTATCGCTTACATTTACCTTCTCATCATGATTTTACTGACCGTCTTCGGTCAGGTGGTCTTTAAATGGCAGGCGGTAGTGATCGAAGCCTTGCCTGAAGGCCTGGCCGAACGATTCTGGTTCATGGCGCGGGTAGCGCTCAACCCTTGGATAATCGCCAGTTACGGTTCAGCCTTTCTAGCTTCGCTATTTTGGTGGCTGGCCTTGCGCACCCTCGACCTGAGTCACGCTTACCCGTTCACCATGCTCTCGTATGTGCTGGTACTGGTACTCAGTGCGCTCTTATTTCGCGAGGTGATTACCGCGCCCAAAATTATCGGCATGACTCTCATCATCGCCGGGATGATTGTCGCCAGCCGGGGCTAAATCCGTTGATTGAGCCTGTCGAAATCATGAATGTGGTCATCTTGCAGCCCTCCTACATTCCCTGGCGTGGGTTTTTCGACCAGGTTCGGCGCGCTGACCTGTTCGTTTTTTACGACGACGTGCAATACGACAAACGCGGTTGGCGCAACCGTAATCAGATTAAGACCCCCAATGGCAAAAAGTGGTTGACTATTCCCGTCCATAGCCGGGGCGCGCAAAGCGAACGAATTCCGATTAATCAGATACAGATTTCATGGGATTCGGATTGGAGCAAGGACCACTTCCTGACTTTGCAGCACAACTATCGCAAAGCACCGTTTTTCGAGCGATACCGCTCTCTGTTGGAAGCGTTCTACCGGCGTCGCGACAAGTTCCTGGCTGATTTCACCATCGACTTCACAATTGCCTTGACCCGTGAATTGGGCATTCACCACGCCCGATTCATGCGCTCCTCAGAACTGGATGTGAGCGGCGAAAAAACTGACCGGCTGATTCATGTTCTGCAAAAAGTAAACGCCACCCACTATATCAGCGGCCCTTCTGCTAAGTATTATATCGAACCCGAAAAATTCGCGCAGGCTGGAATTTCCCTCGAATATATGGAATACAATTACCCCGAATATCCGCAACTCTATCTGCCATATGACCCGTTTGTTAGCATTCTAGACCTTCTTTTCATGACCGGGCCAGATGCATTGGCTTATATCACCGGACAAACAAATCACACTGCGCTCGATTGACTTGAATCACCTCATCCTGTTGGCCGCGATCTGATATATCGGCGAAGCCTTTCGCAGCAGGCAGATTTCCGGCAACGGTGCATTCACTAAAAAGTGTCATGCATATCTGGAGCAGGCTCTCGGCGTGCCAAAAGCCTTGCTGACTGCTAATACCTGTACCCACGCACTTCAAATGATGGCATTGCTGAATTGTAAAGTTCCAGGTTCCCTATCTAGGCAGGATGTGGGAATTTTTTCGCGCGTGGTAAAATCCAAACCACCTCTCTTACCTTGGCGGCTTTATGAACTTAAGCGTTGTCGCCCCGGTTTATCGCGGGGAACATCTGATTACTGCCTTGGGCCAACGTTTGGCCCAGTTCCTGCCCGACATGGCATAGGAAGATGTAATTCTTGGTGGACAATGGTAAGCCATGAACGTTGTTATTCTCCAACCATCTTACATCCCCTGGCGCGGCTATTTCGACCAGATTCGCCGCGCTGATTTATTCATCTTCTATGATGATGTGCAATATGACAAACATGGTTGGCGCAACCGTAACCAGATTAAAACCGCCCAAGGGAAGCAATGGTTGACCATCCCTGTTCATAGCGCCGGGGCAACCGATGGGTTGCTTATCAAAGATGTGAAAGTAGACTGGTCAAAACCCTGGGTCAACAATCACTGGAAAGCCCTGACTTTCGCTTATTCGAAGGCCCCTTATTTTCGCCGCTATGCCCCGCTACTGGAACCGTTTTATGCGCGGCGTGAGCCTCTTCTGGCTGATTTCACCATCGACCTGACGATAGCCCTGGCGCGGGAAATTGGCATTTCACAGACCCGCTTCATGCGCTCATCTGACCTTCCTGGCATTCATGGCGAAAAGACAGACCGGCTGGTTGAAATCTTAACTCGGGTGGGGGCGAAACATTACCTGAGCGGCCCTTCGGCACGGGACTACATCGAAGCAGAAAAATTTCAGCGGGTTGGTATTACGCTCGAATATGTGGATTACAACTACCCGGAATATGCGCAGTTATATCCACCATATGACCCGCACGTCACCATTTTGGACTTGCTGTTTATGGTTGGTGAGCAAGCGTTATCATATATCGCCCCTAAAGAGGAACATGATTTATGAACAATTCGCAAGAACTTGAAAAAGTAAAAGGTTACTTTGCCGAGAAACTGGAAACCTTTGGCCCCACCCATCGTGGCGTCGATTACAACTCGACCGAATCACAGGAAATTCGGTTTGCCCAGTTAATCAAAATAATTGATGCCAGCCAGAAGTATTCGCTACTCGATTTTGGCTCTGGTTATGGAGGAATGTATGATTACCTGGTTCGCCTGGGTCACAAAGTCCATTATGTCGGCTATGATATTGCCGAGCCGATGGTTCTTAAAGGACGTGAACTGCACCCCAATAACCCCGATTGTTGGTTTACAACAGACATAGATGATATTCCTTTGCTCGATTATGCGGTTGTAAGCGGCACTTTTAACATGAAACTGGACTCTGACTTTGATTCTTGGACCAAAATTGTGCTTACTGCCCTGCATCAGATGGATGCGCGCGCCTCAAAGGGTTTTTCGTTCAATATGCTAACCAAATATTCTGACGTTGACCGGATGCGCCCTGATTTGTATTATGCTGACCCGTTGTTCTTCTTCGATTACTGTAAGAAGAATTTCTCGAAGAATGTGGCGTTGTTGCACGACTATAACTTGTATGATTTCACCATCCTGGTTCGTAAAGGCTGATTATGGCGTTCCGAAACTTGCGCGTCGATTTTAATCATCCTGTTCCTGTTGGACGGGAATTCGAGTATGTTAACCAGGCAATTGTCAGCGGGCATCTCTCTGGGGATGGTTCCTTTACCAAAAAATGCCAGGCCTTGTTGGAGCAGGAATTGGGCGCCAAAAAAGCGCTGTTGACCACCAACTGCACCCATGCTCTTGAAATGATGGCAATTTTGCTCGACATCCAGCCTGGCGACGAGGTCATTCTGCCCGATTTTACGTTTGTCTCCACCGTCAATGCCTTCGTGCTGCGCGGCGCGAAACCGGTTTTTGCCGACATCCGCCCCGATACGCTTAACCTGGACGAAACGAAACTGGAAGCCCTCATCACGCCCAAAACAAAGGCCATCGTCCCTGTGCATTATGCCGGGGTCGCCTGCGAAATGGATGCCATCCTAGAGATTGCCAATCGAAACGGCATCCCTGTCGTTGAGGACAATGCGCACGGGCTGTTCGGCAAATATAAGGGGAAATGGCTCGGCACATTTGGAGTCATGGCCTCTCAGAGTTTCCATGAGACCAAGAATTTTTCGTGCGGCGAGGGCGGCGCGCTGCTCATCAACGCTGAAAAATACATCGAGCGGGCCGAAATAATCCGCGAGAAAGGCACCAACCGCAGCCGCTTCTTTCGCGGGCAGGTCGATAAATACACCTGGGTCGATATCGGCTCCTCCTACCTGCCCTCCGATATCTTGGCGGCTTTCCTGTTGGGGCAACTAGAAATGCGCGAGAAAATCCAGACCCACCGCCAGCGGGTGTGGGAAACCTATCGGAGTGGATTATCCGATTGGGCCCGGCAGCACGGAGTCGGCTTGCCGTTTGTTCCGGCGCACGTCGAACAGGCCTGGCACATGTTCTACCTGCTGCTGCCCAACCTCGAGACTCGTCAGCGATTCATCCAATACCTGCGGGAGCGTGGCGTGTACGCTGTCTTTCACTATTTGCCCCTCCATTTGTCGGACATGGGTCGTGAATTCGGTGGCCAGCCCGGCGATTGCCCCGTGACCGAATCGGTCAGCGACCGCCTGGTACGCCTGCCGTTTTATAACGACCTGACCCCAAGCGACCAGGAATTGGTGATTGCAGCGGTTCAGGAATTCAAGTTTTAGTTTAGGAGAAGTTATGAAAAATATTCTTGTTACCGGCGGGGCGGGCTTCATCGGCGCCAATTTCGTTCGTTACTTGCTTGGGATTGAACCGGAAGTTCATATTTACAACCTCGATGCCTTGACTTATGCTGGTTCGCTCGAAAATCTCAAAAACCTGCCGGATGAATCACGCCATACTTTCATCCAGGGCGATATTTGTGATAACGACCTGGTGATGCGCCTGATGCGCGAGCAGGAGATAGACACAGTCGTGCACTTCGCCGCCGAATCGCATGTGGACCGTTCTATTCATGGCCCGGCGGCTTTTGTGCAGACCAATATCGTCGGCACGTTCACCCTGCTCGATGCCGCGAAAACCGTCTGGAAGGAGGGCGGCGGCTTTGAGGGGCGCAGATTCCATCACGTTTCCACCGATGAAGTTTTTGGTTCGCTGGCTCCTGACGACCCGGCGTTCAGCGAGACGACCCCCTATGACCCGCGTTCTCCTTATTCGGCCAGCAAAGCCGCGTCTGACCATCTCGTGCGGGCTTATTTCCACACCTATGGTTTGCCTGTCACCCTTACCAACTGTTCCAATAACTATGGGCCATTCCAGTTTCCGGAAAAACTCATTCCGCTCATGGTGTTGAACGCCGTGCAGGGCAAGCCGCTGCCCATTTATGGCGACGGCAAGCAAATCCGCGATTGGTTGTACGTCGAAGACCATTGCGAAGCGATTTACCTGGTGGTCAAGCATGGTAAATTGGGTGAAACCTATAATGTGGGCGGCGGCAATCAGCCTTATAACATCGACCTGGTACGCGAAATCTGCTCGATTTTAGACCAACTGCGCCCGTCTGGCGCCCCGCACGCCAACCTGATGACCCACGTGAAAGACCGCCCCGGCCACGACCGCCGCTATGCGATGGACATCTCCAAAATTCGCTCCGAACTAGGTTGGACGCCGCGCCACGATATCGAAAGCGGCCTGCGCGCTACCGTGCAGTGGTATCTCGACAACACCGAATGGGTCAAATCGGTTTTGGGGCAAGATGGCTATGCCGCCTGGCTAGAGAAAAACTACGCCAAACGGTAGTTTGTGGCGACAGAGAATATCTCGCGTAAAAAGAATGCGCATTTTTACTTCCCACAAACTCTTCATCGGGGCAGCCCCGCTGGCTTTATTGGGCCTGGCGGTTGTTGTTTATGGCCCGTTTTTGCCGCAACTCGGCTTTTATTGGGATGACTGGGTTTTTGCCTGGACGCGCTCGCAAATGGGTGCGCAAGGGCTGATTGATTTGTTCAGCGTCACGCGTCCGATTCGCGGTTGGATCGAAGCCGGCCTGACCCCGTTGCTTGGAGTTAATCCGCTGGCCTGGCAAGGCTATGCCTTATTAATGCGCTGGTTAGCGGCGGTCTCGTTATGGTGGTTTTTACATACCTTATGGCCGCAACGACGCGCCGAATCGCTCTTTGCAGCCGCTTTGTTGCTCGTCTATCCCGGTTATTCCCAGCAGCCGCTGGCCATG
>Ga0101944_10006778_pt1 | contig 11932 bp, 12 predicted proteins | sample DewCreD2012metaG_FD_75245 | JGI IMG/M metagenome (GOLD analysis project Ga0101944, IMG submission 75245) | Hot spring sediment bacterial and archeal communities from British Columbia, Canada, to study Microbial Dark Matter (Phase II) - Dewar... ... | reverse complement strand
CCCTCAAATCCGCCGGCAGAGCGTTGTATTTGGCGGGGTTCATCACCATGGCAAAGGTGGCCGTGCTGATCGGCGGTTCGATGGCATATTTGACCACCGCCCCGAGATCGTAGGCGACGCCGGCCTCGTAGGGGAACATCGCGGCATCGACAATGCCTTTCGCCAACGCATCCTGGGACTCCGGCGGCGGCACCAACATCGGAACCGCGCCCAAGGTGTCGAGCAAGGATTTGTTCTGGACGCCGGCGTAACGGATTTTCATGCCCTTGAAATCCTCCACTTTGCGCACGGCGACCTTGGAAAACACCACCACCGGATTGGCCACCGACATGAACAGAATGCGCAGGCCTTGGTGCTCGGCGGCAAGATAGGTCGGCGCCAGCTCGGTCAGGCGCGGTCCGCTCACGCTGGGCAGAGCCCCTACCTTGGGCCACGTGAACGGCAAATTGGCGATCTCGGTCATGGCGTAGCGACCGGGAGTGACCCCGTGCAGCGAAAAGGCGATATCCACGACCGCATTGCGGGCGGCGTCGAATTGCCGATGCGGCGGGCCGACGATTTGACCATTGGGATAGATCACAAATTTCAACTTTCCGCCGGAATTTTTTTCCAGCTCGGCCGCCCAACCCGTCACCCATTTGTGAAACGGATGCGTGGGCGGCACAAAATGCGAGAGCTTCAATTCGATGCTCTGGGCTTGTGCCGCCTCGCCCAAAGCAATCCCTCCCGCCACAAGCAGCAAGAGCGCAAACTTATTCAACCGACGCGACATGAATCCTCTCCCCAAATTAAACCTCCCGGAATGTTTGCCAGATTGCGGCAGAGACGCCGACTATGCGTGAGGACATAAGAGTTCGCAACAGCAGGGGCCAAAACGTCGCGGTCAATGCGGCCGTGATAGGCGGCCGTCAATGCGAGCGCCAGCGGCCGTGCGCCCAGAACGCGAATACCGCCACCAGCACCGCCTCTAGGCCATACCATGTGAGCGCATATTGCAGATGGTCATCGCGCAGTTGCACCTTCAGCGCACCAGGCCGCGGCAGACCACCGGGCGGAACCGGCCCCTCCTGGTCCACAAAAAAAGGCGCGGTCTCGCCCCAATTTTTGGCGGCGGCAATGGCCCGATGATCGCGAACATACCAGACGTTGCGCGCGGGATCGTCGTTGGGCGTGAACGAGCCGCGCGACTCAGGCCAGCGCAGATAACCGACAATGCCGATGGTTGCGTCCGACTCGCTGCGCTCGAGCGAGTCGATCCGATCGGCCGGAACGAACCCGCGGTTAACGACCACCACCCCGCCGTCGTCGAGGCGGGCGGGTGCGAACACCCAGTATCCCGGCCCGCCGACATCCGGCCGCAACGGTGAACCGACGGTATGGACCAAGGCCCATTCCTTGGCACGAAAACGGGCGTGAAAGATGACGCGGCGGAATTCGTCATGCTCCGCAGTCAGCGCCCCCCAGTGCGGCTTGGCCGGCAACGCCATGGGCGCCGCGCCGAGGCGTTGGGTGAGCGTATCGATCAGAGCATGCTTCCACTGCCGGCGCTCGAGCTGCCATGTGCCAAGCCCGATCAACACCAGAAACGCCAAGGCCGCAGCGATGCCGGGCAACAGCAGCGTCTGCCGTCCGGCGGTCACGGCGCCCCTCGATCGACGCGACCCTCCGCGGCCTTGTGGTGGTATTGCAGCGCGATCATCAGGCTTTTCACCGGCCGCAACGGACCGAGGGTGGTGAGCAGAATCAGCGGAGGCCACATCAGCGCATGCAACCACAACGGCGGCTGGTAGACGACCTCGACCAAGAGAGCGGAAAACACCACGACGAAACCGGAGAAAAAGATGACGAATACCGCCGGGCCGTCGCCGGAATCGGCAAACCCATAGTCCAGACCGCAGACATCGCAGCGCGCTTTCAGCCGCAGAAACCCGGCATAGAGGCCGCCTCTGCCGCAGCGGGGACAGCGACAGGCAAGCCCGGCGGCAAACGGCGAAAGCTGTGAAAATCGCGTTTCGCTCATCCGAAGCCCCAAAACAAAAGAGGGGGCGCCTCGCCCCCTCTTGCGCCTTTCAATCGCCGGGGTCAATGCGCGGGGACATAATTGCCGGCGCCCCATACATAGATGCAGGCGAACAGGAACAGCCACACCACGTCAACGAAATGCCAGTACCAGGCGGCAAATTCGAACCCGAGATGCTGGTCGGGCTTGAAGTGACCGGCATAGGCCCGGATCAGGCACACAATGAGAAAGATCGTGCCGATGATCACATGCGCGCCGTGAAATCCGGTCGCCATGAAGAACGTGGCACCATAGATATGGCCCGCGAAATTGAAGGCGGCATGGGCGTACTCGTAAGCCTGCACGGCGGTGAAGGTAAGCCCGAGCAGAATGGTGAGCCAGAGCCCGCGAATGAGACCCTTCCGGTCGTTGTGCAGGAGCGCGTGATGCGCCCATGTCACTGTGGTGCCGGAGGTGAGCAGGATCAAGGTGTTCAGGAGCGGCAGGTGCCAGGGATCGAAGGTGGAGCGGAAGCTGCCGTTGGGCGCCGGCGCGGGCGGCCACTGGCCGCCAATCAGTTCGTGGCGAGCCACCTGCAGCGGATCGTCGGGAAACAGGGCGGTGTTGAAGTAGGCCCAAAACCAGGCGACGAAGAACATCACTTCAGAGGCGATGAACAGGATCATCCCGTAGCGATGGGAGATCTGCACCACCCGCGTGTGATGCCCCTCCACCTCCGCCTCACGGATCACATCGCGCCACCAGCCGATCATGGTGTAGGCGGTGCCAAGCACGCCGGCGAAGAACACCACCGGCGCCCACGAAAACATGTGGCGCATCCAGGCGATGAGTCCCACGGCCAGCAGAAAAGCGGAGATTGCGCCGATCGCCGGCCACGGGCTCGGGTCGACCAGGTGGTAATCGTGTTGCACTTCTTTGGCACGCGCCATCGTTGCTGTTCTCCGTTCGTCTCCGGGGCCCCGGAAGGTGAGATTAAATCCGTCCCGACTCGCCGTCGGACGTCCCTTGCGGGCTCGACCGCTGCGAATCGCGTTTGGCATAGAAGCTGTACGACAGGGTGATGGTGTTGACATCCCGGCCGTCCGGATCCGTGGCGAGTTCGGGATCGACATAGAACACCACGGTCACCGGCCGCCGTTCACCCGGCTTGAGTGTCTGGTCGGTGAAGCAGAAGCAGTTGATCTTGCGGAAATGCGCGCCCATGTTGAGCGGCGTTACGTTATAGCTGGCAATGCCGGTGGTCTCGTAGGCGGCGCGGCTGACGATGTAATAATCCATGGTCACCACCTCGCCGACCCTGACCTCGATCGAGGTGCGTTCGGGGGCGAAGCTCCACGGCAATCCGCCGCTGACATTGGCGTCAAAGCGAACGGTGATCTTGCGATCCAGCACCTGTCCGGGCGGACCGCTGGCCACCTGGGTGGTCCCGCCAAAACCGGTGACGCGGCAAAACCAGTCATACAAAGGTACCGCCGCATAGGAGAGCCCGATCATCAGCGCCACCACCGCACCGCAGGCCCCGGCGACCATAAGGTCGCGGTGCCGGGCGGCGGAATGCGGACGATGGGACGACGGGCCGCTCATCTTCATCATCGGGGTCTCGGACTACAAGGGCCGGCGTAGCACACCGGGCCCCAGTTTGACGATGGTGACAAAATAGAACAACAACACGAGCGCGCCGAGCGCAAGGGCAATCGCGATCGAGCGCGCACGTTGGCGTTTTTTCTGTTCAGGGGTCAGTTGCAACGGTTCGGGCTCGTTCTGGCTCACGTCTGCGCTCCACCGGCCCAGGGAACCGCCCGTCCCTGCCCAAACGTCCGCGGGGTGAACAAAAAATGACCGCTCGCCTGCGATCGACAAGAGCCCTGCGACTCGGCTTCGTGGGCGACCTGATGCTGGGACGGGGTGTCACCACCCAGCTTCTGGCCGGAAAGCCGCCGGACGCCTTCTGGGGCGACGTGCGCGGGCTCTGCCTGGAGTGCGATGCGGTCATCGGCAATCTCGAGGCGCCGATCACGGCAACCGAGCGCCGTTGGCGCGGTGTCAAATCGTTTCGTTTCCGCGCCGACCCGCGCGCGGTCGAGATCCTTTGCGCCGGCAATGTCAAATGCGTAGCCCTGGCCAACAACCACATCCTCGACTGCAGCCAGGAGGGGCTGCTCGATACCCGCCGCCATCTCGCCGCAGCCGGCATCGCCCATGCCGGCGCCGGCAGCAATTCGGCGGAGGCCATGGCGCCGGCGATCTTCCACGCCAACGGCGCCAAAATCGGTTTCATATCGATCACTGATACGATGCGGCCGTTTGCCGCGCGTCGGACCAGACCCGGAAGCTGTTTTTGGCCGATCCGAACCGACCGCGCGACGCTGGCATGGCTCGGCCGCCAGGCCGCGGAATTGCGGCAACGCGGCGCCGCGGTTGCAATCCTCAGCGTACATTGGGGACCGAACCTGCGCCCATGGCCGCCGCGCCGTCACCGCCGCTTCGCCCGTGCCGCCATCGAGGCGGGATTCGACATCGTTCACGGGCACTCCGCGCATCTCTTGCAGGCGGTCGAATTCCATCGCCATGGTCTCATCCTCTATGACACCGGCGATTTCATCGAAGACTTTTGGGTGTTTCCCGGCATCCGCACCGACCGCTCGTGCCTGTTCCTGGTCGAATATCATGCCGATACAGACCGACCGTCCTTGAGGCTCGTGCCGGTGCGGTTGAGGCAGGGCGTGGTTCGGCTTGCCGGTGCGACGGAGGCGGCCGCCATCCGCGCCGCCATGCTCCGCCGCTGCCGGGGTTATGCGGTGAGACTCGAACGCGCCGGCGATGGGCTTGTGGCCACCGCACGTGAAGGCTGACGTTGGACGATCGAGAAGGCTGCTCATTCCTCCACCGTCTCTGAAACCGACGGCCTAACCGGTACGCGCCGCGAATGCGAACAGTGAATCGGCCAGCAGCGCCGTGAACAGCAGAGCCAAATAAAGAATCGAAAACGCAAACAGCCGCTTTGCGACGGCTTCCCATGCCGCTTTCACGGGCGCACGGAAAAGCTGCCAGGCCAAAGCCAGCATGACGCCCCCGGCCGCCACCGCCACGGCGCCGAACAACCACCCCGCATAACCCAACAGCCAGGGGGAAACCCCGATCGGCCCCAGCAGCGCCGTATAGATCAGAATCTGCCGGCGTGTCTCATGCGGGCCGGCGACCACCGACAACATCGGAATCCGGGCGCGGGCATAGTCTTCGCTGCGATAGAGCGACAACGCCCAGAAATGCGGCGGTGTCCAGAAAAAGACGATGAGAAACAGCAGCACCGGCTCAAGTCCGATCCCGCCACTCACCGCCGCCCAGCCGATCATCGGCGGAAAGGCGCCCGCCGCGCCGCCGATCACAATGTTCTGCGGTGTCGTGCGCTTGAGCCAGACCGTATAAACGACGACGTAGAAAAAGATCGTGAAGGCGAGCAGGGCGGCAGCGAACACATTCACGGCCAAGCCGAGCACAACCACCGACCCGACGGCAAGCGTGACGCCAAAACCGAGCGCTTCGCCAGGTGTGATGCGTCCGGACGGTATCGGCCGGTGGGCGGTGCGCCGCATCAGCGCATCTATGTCGGCCTCGTACCACATGTTGAGCGCACCGGCCGCACCGGCGCCCACGGCAATGCACAACAACGCCGTGAACGCCAGCACCGGGTGCAGATGCCCCGGCGCAATCAACAGCCCGACCAGCGCCGTGAACACCACGAGCGACATCACCCGCGGCTTCATCAGCGCGAAATAGTCGGCGACGGACGCCATCCCGGGCTGCGTTGCCGCGCTGTCGGCGCGCAACCGCTGTCTCAGATCGGCGCTGTCGCTTGCGAGGGACATCACCCTTTGCCCGCTACGTTACACATCATCGCCGCCGCACATTGTCGCCAGTTGTCACTCTCGCCCGTTGTCACTTGCTGCGGCACCGCCGCTGTTCGCGCCGCGCATTCATTTGATCCGCGGCAAAACGCTGTACTGGTGGAACGGCGGCGGCGAAGACAACGTCCACTCCAGCGTCGTGGCGCCGACGCCCCACGGATTGTCCGCCGCCTTCTCCTTGCGCAGAAACGCATGCACGAGGCCTACGAAGAACACGATCAAGCCCAGCGTGGAGATGTAGGCGCCAATCGAGGAGACATAGTTCCAACCGGCGAAGGCCTCCGGATAGTCGGCAATACGCCGCGGCATGCCGGCCAGCCCAAGGAAGTGTTGCGGGAAGAAGATGATGTTGACGCCGATGAAGGTAAGCCAGAAGTGCAGCTTGCCCAGCGCCTCCGACCACATGTAGCCGGTGATCTTCGGGAACCAATAGTACCAGCCCGCGAAAATGCCGAAGGTGGCGCCAAGCGACATCGTGTAATGGAAGTGCGCCACCACGTAATAGGTTTCGTGCAACACCCGGTCGACGCCGGCATTGGCCAGCACCACGCCGGTGACGCCGCCGATGGTGAAAAGAAAGATCATGCCGATCGCCCACAGCATCGGGGTGCGGAATTCGATCGAGCCGCCCCACATGGTGGCGATCCAGGAGAAGATCTTCACCCCGGTCGGCACCGCAATCACCATGGTGGCGGCGACGAAATAGGCCTGCGCGCCGGTGGACATGCCCACCGTGTACATGTGATGCGCCCAAACCACGAAACCGATGCCGCCGATCGCCACCATCGCATAGGCCATGCCGAGATAGCCGAACACCGGCTTACGGGAGAAGGTGGCCACCACCTGGCTGATGATGCCAAACCCCGGCAAAATCAGAATATAGACCTCGGGGTGGCCGAAGAACCAGAACAGGTGCTGGAACAGAACCGGATCACCCCCGCCATCGGCAGCGAAGAAGGTGGTGCCGAAGTTGCGATCGGTCAGCAGCATGGTGATGGCGCCGGCCAACACCGGCAGCGACAACAGAAGCAGGAACACAGTCACGAGCTGCGACCACACAAACAGCGGCATCTTGTGCAGCGTCATGCCCGGCGCGCGCATGTTGAATATGGTGGTGATGAAGTTGATGGCGCCGAGAATGGAGGAAGCACCGGCAATATGCAGCGACAAAATGAGGAAATCCATGGCCGGGCCGGGATGCCCGCTGGTTGACAGCGGGGCATAGATCGTCCACCCCGCGCCCACGCCCGGACCGCCCGGCTCGCCCTCTACGAACAGGGAAATCAGCAGCAGCGCAAAGGACGCCGGCAAAAGCCAGAACGAGATGTTATTCATGCGCGGGAACGCCATGTCCGGCGCACCGATCATCAGCGGAACCATCCAGTTGCCGAAACCGCCGATCAGGGCCGGCATCACCATGAAAAAGATCATGATGAGGCCGTGCGCGGTGGTGAACACGTTGAACATGTGGCTGTCATGGAAAACCTGCAGGCCGGGAAGCTGCAGCTCCATGCGGATGGCGATCGACATCAACGCACCGATGACGCCGGCCACCATGGCGAACACCAGATACATGGTGCCGATGTCCTTGTGGTTGGTCGAATAGACCCAGCGGCGCCATCCGGTGGGATGTGCATGCGCCTCGTGCGCCGCGTGTTCGTGATGCATGCCGTGAGCCATCGTTGCCATTCTCAAACCTTTCAAAGCTGTCGTCGCACGCCTGACCGGATCCCTCGCGCCTAGCGCACCGCCGCCAGCGTGTTGGGGCGCGCGCCGTCCTCGGCCGCGAATTTTTTCTTCGCCTCTTCGAGCCAGGCGTTGAACGCCTGCTCGCTCACCACGCGCACCGCAATCGGCATGAAGGCGTGGTCTTTGCCGCACAGTTCCGAGCACTGTCCGTAATAGATGCCCTCGCGGGTGGCTTTGAACCAGGTCTCATTCAGCCGCCCCGGAATGGCATCGATTTTGATGCCGAAGGAGGGTACGGCAAATGCATGGATCACACCGGTGGGATCGGCGGTCACCAACACCCGCACCACCTTGTTCACCGGCACGACGAGATCATTGTCCACGGCCAGAAGGCGCGGCTGGCCGGGTTTGAGTTCGCTGTCCCGCAACATGTAGGAGTCAAAGGTGACCTTGCTGTCGGGATATTCGTAAGTCCAATACCATTGCCGGCCAATCGCCTTCACGGTGAGGTCGGCCGGTGGAATATGCTGCTGCAGGAACAGCAGCCGGAACGAGGGGATGGCAATCGCCACCAGAATCAGCACCGGCACGACCGTCCACACCACCTCCAGCAACGTGTTGTGGGTCGTCTTCGACGGCGTCGGATTGGAACGCGCGTTAAAGCGCACCATCACGATGATCAGCAGGATCAGCACGAAGGCCGAAATCGCGGCGATGATGTAGAGCAGGAAATTGTGAAACCAATGCACGTCATCCATCACCGGGCTGGCCGACGCCTGCAAGCCCAACTGCCAGGGCGAGGGTTGTCCCAAACCGGCAAGGGCTTCACTCCCCCCGGCAAGACCGAGAATCATGGCCGCAGCCAAAGCGATATGGCGGAATAGCACCGGCATCGTTGTTTTTGGCTCCTTCGATCGATCGGACAGCAGCGGCATGAGCGCGCCGTGTCGCGTGTTTAGCAGGCCGGCACCCACTGGCAAGGCACGCGGCAGGGGCTGGCACAGGCCCGGTCAGGCCCCCGCACACGGGGGCCAAACCCCGCCTCTCAAACCATAATTTTGCTGCCGTCGCAATGCATAAGGAATCGGCTGATTCGTTCATGAGCGGCCCAGAGTCGCCTTGTCGGGGCGGTATTCTGCGGTCATTACCACTCGCGCAGACAGCGGACCCGCGTGTGGCCCGTGTTCTTGACATGGCGGGCATGCCATGTAGGTGAAGCACAATCCCGGGTGCGGCCCGTGGGAGGCCCCCGAATCGGTGGCGGATTGAGGCGAATCGAACTTCAGGAGATGCGGTCATGGGCATGATCCGGCTTGCGCTGGCCGTTTTTGCTGTTTTCGCCGCATTCGCAATCCTGGCCGACGCCGGCGGCGCTCTGGCGCAGGGCGTGGTTCGTTCGGTGCACAACGATTGGCAGATCCGGTGTGACACCCCGCCCGGCGCGCAACACGAGCAGTGCGCCCTGATGCAAAGTGTGATTGCCGAAGACCGGCCCAACATCGGTTTGACTGTGCTGGTCTTGCGCACCGCGGACCAAAAGGCGCGCCTGTTGCGGGTGATTGCCCCGCCCGGGGTGCTTCTGCCCAACGGGCTCGGCCTGTGGATCGATCAGACCGAGGTCGGTCGTGCCGGTTTCGTGCGCTGCCTTCCCATCGGCTGCATCACCGAGGTCATTTTGCGCGACGATCTGTTACGGCAGTTACGCAACGGCCAAGTGGCGACCTTCACCATTTTTCAGACACCCGAGGAAGGCATCGGCTTTCCCATCAGTCTGAAAGGATTCGCGGAGGCCTACGACCGGTTACCATGACGCCCCTGCGCCGGCGCCGCGACGAGGATGTCGGCCTCAGAGGCATCCGTTTCAGAGGCATCCGTTTAAGACCCGCCACTGCACGACCTGCATCGCTGCCCCCGCCCCCATCGCTGTACGGCCCGCACGGGACGAACGGGGCCGCCGCCCACCCGACGCCACGCCCTCCCCGCCCATGCCGGCGCCAGGCCGTCGCACACGATCTGTGCCATTGCGTCGATTGCGGCAATTCATTTCCGGATGCGTCTCGTGTAGCTTGCACCGCCTTTGAAGGAGAGAATTCACGTGCAGATCGGATTCATTGGCCTTGGCGCCATGGGAGAAGTGATCGTGCCGCGCCTGATGCAGGCCGGCTATACGGTGACCGGCTGGAACCGCTCGCGCGAGAAGGCCGCGCCGTTGATTGCGGCCGGCATGCGCTATGCGGAAACGCCGCGCGCGGTGGCGGAACAGTCCGAGATCGTGTTCTGCATCGTCACCGACGCGGAAGCGGTGCGCGCGGTGGCGGTCGGACCGGACGGCGTAGTGGCGGGACTGCGCAAGGGCGGCGTGTTCATCGACATGAGCACCATCGCGCCGGACGCCAGCCGCAGCATCGCCGCCGAGTTCGCTAAGGCGGGCTCGATCATGCTCGATGCGCCGATCTCGGGCAGTCCCGTCACCGTCAAGCAGGGCAACGCCTCGCTGATGGTGGGCGGCGACAAGGCCGCCTATGAGCGCGTCAAGCCGGTGCTGCTCGCAATCGGCCCGAAAATCACCCACATCGGCGGCAACGGCCTTGCCTGCCAGATGAAGATCGCCGTGAATCTGTTGCTGATGGTGGAGGTGATCGCCTTCGGCGAGGCGGTGGCGCTGGCCGAGAAGGGCGGGGTTGCGCGCGAGGTGGCGCTCGACGCGGTGTTGAAAAGCGTGGCCGCCTCGCCGGTGCTCGGTTATCGCGGGCCGTTCATCCTGGAGGGCAAGATGCCTGCGGTGCCGCTCGCCGACGTCACGCTGCAGCAAAAAGACATGCTGCTGGCGCTCGAACTCGGCCGCAAGCTCGGCAGCCCGGTGCCGCTCGCCGCCGCCGCCAACGAGATGATGAACGCCTGCCGCGGCATGGGGCTCGACCACCACGATTTCGTCGTCGCACATCAGGTTTATCGCCGCCTGGGAGGACAATCATGACCTCGAAAGCCGAACAGATCGGAGCCGCGCTCGCCAAGGCGTTGAAGCGGACGGTCGAGAACGTCAAAACCATGGCCGATGAGGTGAAGGCCGGAATGGAGGAGCCAAAACAGGGCACTGCCCGCGAAGGCGCCGTCATGTACCGCACCAACCGCCGCAACGTGCCCATGGTCGAAGGCCTGCAACGCAAGGACGGCTGGGTGGACATGCAGGTGCAGTTTCTGATCGACAAGAAATCCGCCGGCGCCGACCACGTGGTGGGCTGGACCGTGCTGAAACCCGGCGCGCGCCATGAGCGCCACCTGCATCGCAACTGCGACGAGTTCTTCATCGTGCTCAAAGGCCGCGGGCACATCTACACCGACCTCGGCGAGGAACCGGCGGTGGAAGGCGATGTGGTCTATTCGCCGCGCGGGGTCTGGCACGGCTTCAACAACACCTCAGACGAGGACGTGGTCCTGGTCTGGGGCTGGATGGGTGCCGGCTCGATCGAGGACTCAGGCTACGAGGTGCCGGCCGAGGGCCAGTGAGCGAATCGCCCACTCCCGCCGCAAGGCGGTGGCCCTCGTAACCTGCGCGTTGAACACTTATCTTAGATGGACACCGGTATCGGCAACCCCGGTGTTCTGCTGGAGTCCTGCCATGTCCGACGCCTCACTCCTCGACCGCGCCGGCCTCGATCGTGCGCGCGTGAACAGGCTGATCGCCCGCGGCCTCGAGGGCGCGGACGACGGCGAATTGTTCCTCGAATACCGGCAGGCCGAGGTATTGGTGTTCGACAACGGCCGCCTCAAGCAGGCCACCTACGACACGTCGCAGGGCTTCGGCCTGCGCGCGGTGAAGGACGAATCGGTCGGCTATGCGCACGCCTCCGACGTCTCGGAAGCTGCGATCGCCCGCGCCGCCGATGCGGTGCGCGCGGTCAAGGGCGGCTATTCCGGCACCTATGCGGAAGCGCCGCCGCGCACCAACGTCAAACTCTACGGGGACGAGAATCCCCTCGCCTCGCCCGCGTTCGAGGCCAAGGTGAAGCTGCTGCAATCCATCGACGCCTATGCCCGCGGCAAGGATGCGCGCGTGCGGCAGGTCACCGCCAGCATCGCCGCCTCCTGGCAGGTGGTGGAGATCGTGCGGCCGGACGGCGCGATCTACCGCGACGTGCGGCCGCTCGTGCGCGTCAATGTCTCCGTCGTCGCCGGCCAGGGCGACCTCGTCGATGAAGGTGTCGGCGATCGGCAAGGCGTCGCCGGCCGGGCGGCCGTCGGCGGCGAAGCGGCGCAGCAGCAGGGGGTTCTCGCCGAAGGCGACGGCGAAGCCGCCGTCGGGTTGCACGGCGACCAC
>Ga0101944_10006777_pt1 | contig 11933 bp, 7 predicted proteins | sample DewCreD2012metaG_FD_75245 | JGI IMG/M metagenome (GOLD analysis project Ga0101944, IMG submission 75245) | Hot spring sediment bacterial and archeal communities from British Columbia, Canada, to study Microbial Dark Matter (Phase II) - Dewar... ... | reverse complement strand
CTGTTTCTTCGTTCGTCATTATCTGCATACCCCTATGCACGCCAGCAATCGGCTTGAGTAGGACGCTTCTTCCTGCAGGAATCCCGAATAGACCAGTTCGCGATGGAGGAGTTCGGATGCCGTGCCGTTGATTAGGGAACCGATTTGCCCTTTGTCCTGAAAGCGGTGTGTCTGCGAGGGGCGCGTGCGAAGCAGCTCTTGTGACAGCCGTTCCAGATATGGCGAACGCTCGCCTCCTTCAGAAATTCCCAACCTTACGACCTTCTGTTGGACCTGGCCGCCCTTGCCGTGGATCACGACAAGCCAAATCGTTATCAAGCCCGTCTCGTCTCCATTACCCTCGATGTTGCCGATAAGCGCCCGATCTTGTGGTTTGACTGAGGTATAGACATCGAGCCACTGTCTGACCACCGGATGCTCGAGGCCCAGGAGATTCAACTCCTCCTCCTGAAGCGCCTTGTCACGATCCGTCGTGAATCGGATCGGCTCGGAATTCGGGCGGTTCAGCAAAAAGACATCCTTATCACTGGGGCGAAACTCAGCGCCATCGAGGCGGGCTGCCCGCTGGGCGAAAGACAGAAGCCGCTGCATGCCCCGGCCCTCATCGTCGAACTGTTTGTAATCTCCCAAATTGAATCTATCGAGGTCCTGGAAAAGTTCGAAGACCACCTCGCGGGCAAGGTTGGCATTGGTCATGGCAACTTCGAGCTCTTGCCGCGTCCGTTTTAGGGTCGGATCGAGGATCGCCTCTTGGTATAAACGGTCGTAACTGAGGCGGCTGCTAAGCTGGCCCAGAACCTGGCCTCTGAGGTCTTCCGCGATCTGGCCATTGTCGTCCAGCTTGCCCAGGGTCTGAGCTATTCCGTGCAACTTTTCTTCGAGCAGCAGAAATATCTTGCCCTCGATGGTGTCCGATGCGACCAGGTTGTAAACTTGGGCGGTGTCCTTCTGCCCATATCGATGGATACGTCCAATGCGCTGCTCCAGGTCCATGGGGTTCCATGGGAGATCGTAATTGAATAGCACTCGTGAGAACTGAAGGTTTATTCCCTCGCGTCCTGCTGCCGTGCTGAGCAGCACCTTGGGTCCATCGGGACGGCGGAATCGCCGCTGGGCCGCCACCTTTGCCCCGTGGTCGCCACCCTTCAAGACCTCGACGCGTTTTCCGGGGAAGACGGTGTCGATTGCTACGCGCAGACTCTCGATGCTCCCGAGATAGGTGGTGAAGATCACGACTTTCTCGTCGGGGCTGATTCGCCAGAGTTGCCGTAGAGCCTCGAGAAGGACGCCTGTCTTGGTTTCCATCCCTTCGGGGAACTGATCGAGGAGTTCTCGAATCCTCCTTCGCTCCTCGGGAAGGGCCACGGAGACGAGGCTCGCCACAGCATCTTCACCTGTGACCGCCGCAAGCTCGGTGTCGTCGTAACTCTCCGCGGTCTGGACGAAGGCGGCGGTCTCTTTACGCTTCTTCAAGAGCTGGACCTTGGCGTCAGCGAGCAACTGCTCCGCCTGGGCCTTGCCGAAGATGTCGTCAGATAGATTGTGAATCTCGCGGATCAGGCACCTCGCATCTTCGATGGCGCGGTCCCGACCATCCACATCCAGCAGCTCGTCTCTCTCGATGGCTTCTTCGACGGTCAGCATCAAGAGCCGCTTGCGTAGCGTCGCCCGGACTGCGGCGAAACTGCTTGCAGCGATCTTTTGGAAGATGGTCATGACGAATCCGAGCGCGCGTCCCTGTTTCCCTTGGGTGGCCGCGAGGTTGTACCCGTCACGCAGGTAATTGAGCAGGGCCTGATAAAACGTCATCTCCCTTTCGCTGAGCGTGAATCCTTGGGTATGAACAATCCGCCGAGCAAACAGTGGACTCCCATCTGAAGCGCAAGCATCTGCTTTGGTCCGTCGTACCACCACAGCGTTAAGCCGGTGTCGGTTCTCGACCATGTCGCGCTCGTCTTCGAAAAGGGAAGGATCGAGCAACCGCACAAGCATCCAGAACCGGAAATGATCCCCCTGGTGCGGCGTGGCGGAGAGGAGAAGCAGGTCCCGGCAATGGGGACGAAGGGATTCTGCCAGCTTGAAGTTTTCGGTCTTGCGCGTCTTCTTGCCAGTCTTGTAAACACTCAGATGATGGGCCTCGTCGAACACCACAAGGTCCCACGGAGGCGCTTCCAGAAGCCTCTTCACCCGCACCCGTCTTTTGAGTGTATCCACGGAGACGATCAACCGGTTGTGCTTGGCGAAGGCATTTGATTTCCGGTCCGTTACGTCTCCCTCCGACCCAAACACCTCGAAATCGAGATTGAAGACTTCGTTGAGTTCGCGCCGCCAGTTGTCCACCAACCCTGCCGGCACGACCATCAGCGCGCGGCGCATTTCGCCGCGCGAGGCCAGCTCGCGAAGGATAAGGGCAGTCTCGATGGTCTTGCCAAGTCCCACTTCGTCAGCGATTAAGAATCTCCTGGGTCTGGAATTGGCCACCCGATGTACAAGCACCACCTGGTGGGGCAGAAGGTCCACCTTGGCGGAGGTCAGGGTAGCCGCGCTTTCCATGAGCGGCAGCTCGGCGGCTTCCACAGCCAGCCACAGGCGCTCGATAGCCTCCGGGGTGACCGGTTTTAGCCCGGCGATAACACGATCGGTCCAGCTTTCCGCTTCCTGAAGCGCCTGCAGCGGCACTTGTCGTTCACCCAGCGACCGAAAGAAGACGCGGACGAATCCCGTCGGCTCGAAGCCGACGACCACGCCTTCTCCCAGCTCGGGGTGTTCGACCTTCCGGCCGATCTGCAGATCAGGAAATCCTTGCGACATAGTATCCAACCGTTATGCTCTTTCCCTGTTCGTCACGAATCAGGCGTGCCACGTTCATGGTGGCGCTCCCATCCCAGAGTGAGTACGACAGCCGTACCCGCTCGCCGTCCCGGCGGATGAACAGCACCTCTTCGTCGGATGCTGTCAGCTCAAACGATCTCTCATGGGTGCCGAAGCCGAACACCAGCCCACGCTGATCCCAACGGGCCTGGAATTCCTGCACGAAAGGCTTAACCCGGCTTTTCAGGAAATTCTGGGCCTCGGCCGGTTCCATGACATCAAGCAAGGTCTCGATGCCGCACACGAGCACCGTCTGACCGTTACCTGGCGGCTCAACCGGCCAGGCGTTCATCCATCTGAGAGCTTCCCGCATGGACACAAGGGCACCCCCGCCGATGAGCGGGCCGAGGGTGACCCGGTCAAACACGATGCTTGATCCGCGGCGAAGCCAAGCGCTTGAGGACATATCCCGCATCATTCGACCTCCGCCTCCAATTGTTCGAACATTGTCATCTGCCTGAATGCCGGGCCCTTCTCCGGTTTGGCCCGCCAATGGCTGACAAGGTCCAGCGCAAGCTTGGCAGCCTGCCTGATTCCCGTGTCCGGGTCCGTCTGGGCGTACCAGTCCAGAATCGAGTCCACCGATCTCTTGATCTGGAAGGTGGCCCGGTTGAGTTCGTCTGAAACATCCACGCCGCTGCCGGGTGTCGCTGCGCCGATCAGAAAATGGGCCTGGTCCAGGTCGGTCTTGAGGACCTTGCGGTTTCGACCCGGGGCCGTGAAATACTGGAAACGCTCCGGGATAGGAATCACATGCACCTGCGTTCCGACCACGCGAATCCAGCCCCGCGCCTCGATGTCCCCCTGGGAAACGCCCGTGCCGCGCAGCGTCTTGTGCAGCTCGTCCCGGACCATGGAGCGGCGGCTTTGGAAGACGCGCAGAAACAGCCGCGATGCCGGTTCCGCCGCGTCGGGCGGACGGCGCTTGCCGTTCTCATCCTTGCCGGCCAGCAGGTCGTCCAGGAGCAGGTTGATCCCAAGGAGCGCGTCCCGCACTCCCAGGACCTGCCCGTCACCCGTAAAGACCTGGCCGTAATGGCGACTGTAGAACTCGAGGGCTTTTCCCCGCAGAATGACCAGAAGGTCCGATTCGGGAAGCGCCTTTCCGTGGGAATGCTCCAGAAGTTCCTTGAGCTGTGCCGCCTCGTCCTTGACCCACCGGCGCATCCGCGCCCAGCTCACGGCCTTTGGTTCTTCCAACCGTTTCCGGCAGACATGGACGATGTCGTATTCGATCTTCCGGGAACCGAACGCGCCGGTCGCGCCCTTGGTCTCGTCACTGCGGATCGGGTAGGTGGCGACAAGAAGGTATCCGGCGTTGAACAGGGCCTCGAGCACGTCCACCCACGGCGCATCGGCGCTGTGGTGGAAGGTGAAAGCCATGAGACCACCTTGCTTCAGGAGCCGTCCCGCCTCGGCCCAGCAGGCGGTGAGCGTGTGTTGGTAAAACTCTGAAGAGGGTTCCGGCCGGTAGAGCGGGTTCGGGTCCTTTTCTTGAAGTTCCTTGTTGCCGGTCAGTTCGCGCACTTTTGCGAGGATGCCGTTCGAAAGGAACCGCTCCCGCTCGTAGTCCTCCCGGTCATCGGGGTGCTCGACGGTGTTGTCCACGGCCTCCACCGCGTGGGGAGTCCGTTCCGGCTCGAAGTACTTGCGCTCCGGCATACCGCGATACCACTTGAGCAGGGGCAGCCGCATCCAGACATAGAAGAAATCGGCCAAGTCAGCGTAGAACAGGTTATTCCCGAAGGGAGGGTCGGTGATGACCAAGTCAAAGGGGGTGCCGTTCAGCATCGAAAGGTCGGTGGATGAGCCGCAGAAGACTTCTGTGCCGGGAATGACAGGATCAGTAGGGTCGACTTTAATACTTTTCGATTTACTGCCCGCGGGTAGCATCGAGGCTTCCCACGGCTCCTTACACCATCCAAGGCCGTCTAAAATGGTTGAGCAACAAGAAGGCCATCTACCGTAACCGAGAGCACCATACACATTCGTCTCTACGACAAGTTGCTTCGGATGGAAGTTCGCATTGGAAAGAGAGGGAGCAAGCTTGTCGTAGGTCTGATGCCAGAACGAGAACATGTTCATCATTCGGATATACTGCTGAAACGCCCCCAGAGCCTGCTCGCGCACATCCAGCGGCCATTGGTTATCCGGCGCTTCGGTGATGGCGCGCATGAGCTGCGTATGCACGAGAAGCTGGCGCGGGTTGAACATCTTCCACCAGTGGGTATAGCCCCAACCGACGTTGACCCCGCCGTTGGCGCGCATCATGTAGGCGTCCCAGCACTCCTGACGCGGCCAGTATTCGTTCAGGTCGGTCTCCTTCCGGTCGGCCCATTCCCGTTCGGCCAGGATCAGCCGTTTCACATCGCCCGGCTCAATGGGTTTGAAGTAGCGGCCGTTGTAGCTGTACCCCTCGGCGTCGCACTGCGGGCAGTGACATTGCAGGGCATAGGCCGCCACGGGTGCGGTGTGCTTCGTAGGCTTGACCGATTCGAGGATGTCCTGTTTCTTGCCGCATTTCTGGCAGGTGAAGTGGGATTGCTCTGGCACGGTTCCCGTCCGCGTCTGGATTCGTGTGCCGTCGGCGAGAACTATTTCTCGGGGCAATCCATACTTCTTGCGGTCCGCCGCGGACTCGGCGTCTTCCTCCTCTGCCATCTCTTCGTTTTCTCCGGCCTCTTCTTCGTCCTCTTCGGTGATCTCTTCATCCGCCAGACGGATGCGACCGCGGACCTCGACAAGGCGCATCCCCTCAAGCCGCCCCTCGAACCACCTGGCGGTCATCTCCGGATCGGCCCCGGCGTAGCCGCCCAGTTCCACGCCGTCATCGAGACCGGACGAGCCCTCCAGCCACTTGGGATGAATCAGGAGATACATATAGACATGGCGGCTCTCGATGCCGAGGTCCTTCTTCTTAACGTTTCCCACCTTGAACTCATAGGCGACCAGGCTCCCCATCTGCAGCCTTCTGCCCCGGTGACCCTCAAGAACCTTCTTGATCTTTCCCCCAGCGAATGAACCGCATTTCGGGCAACGCAAACCGGGTTCAGCGTCCAGCATCTCCAATGCCCGATTGATTCGTTCCTGCTTTTCCTCTTTGCTCCCCTTGCCGTAGTCCTTGAGGAGTTGTGCAAACTCCTGGCTGGTCTCGGTGAAACTTGGCTCATTGTCGAGTACGACGCGCTCGACTCCCGGCGCCATGCGCGTTTCACCCAGCTCGATATTAAACTCATGACCGCAGGAGGGGCATGTCGAGGAGATGAAGTAAGCGGTCAGCTTCTTTTCGGCGATGACGGGCGAGCGGAAGATCGGTGTGCGATGATGGCAGCCTCGCGCATTACAGGGTCCGTGCTTGGCCCAGAAGGTGTAGATGATCTCCGGCCCTTCCCACCGGTACCGGCCGCGCTGGTCCGGAGAAATCTCGGCGGGATCGATGTTCACGACCTTGCCGGTCTCCCGGTCCACCCAGCGGCCCGTGTGGCCCCGCGGGCAGGTCGTCGTGTAGAAAGGCTGAACGAGGGGTTTGACCTTGGCCTCGATATCCTCGAAGAGCGCGTTGACTTGCGCGGGATCGCTGCATGCAAGCTCATTCTTCGTCACGAACCAGGCCACGGGATTGAGGTCAACGCCCGCCATCTGGAAGCCAAGCCGAGCGCCTTCGACCAGCGTGGTCCCGCCCCCCATGAAGATGTCAAGCACCCGAAGCTTGCGAAAATGCCCAGCCTTCTGGTGGTTGCAGTAGTAATGGTCCCAGACTCGTTTAGCCGCCTGGGATGGATCGCCGGGCGCTTCCGTCGCGGCTGCGATCAGCAAACTCCGAAAGACGCTGGAGCGGCGACGGGCCCACCACTTGGACATCTGATAGATAGGCTTACCCGCGTTGCCTTCGAGGTTGGAGAGCGCGTTGATGGGCGCGATGGGAAAGTCCACTTCCAGGCAGACCGGCGGTCTACCCGGATCGCTGAAATCGACTACCGGAAGACGGATGGCCTTGCCAAGGTTGGGCGGCTCGTAACCGTTCGCCTTCTTGCGAACCTTCTTCCCGGCCGACTTCTCGTCAGCCGGCGTTGGCTCCACTCCAAACAGATCGATCTTACCGTTACTCATCATGCGCTCCGTGATCACAGCGGCGGTAGTTCAATGAAGGGCACAGCGACCTCCAGAAGGCTCAGCCCCCCATGACACACATGGGGGAAGCCACCCTGGACCTTCCATTTTCTCTGGCCCATGACGATGTGGTGCTCGTTGTGGCTTACCACAATCGGGGGCATGAACTTTTCCTTCCAAGGGCCATTTACTTTTTTGTACCGGGCTGCGCCGAAGGTCTCGCGCAGCTTTTCGATAACATCCGGATTGATCTCCTCGCTCGAAAACAGCTTACTCACTGCATAACCGTGGTCGGACGTGATGATCAGCTTTCTTCCTTGCCGAAGCCTGTTAGCGAATTTCCAGAATCCGTCGTCCTGGAGCGTCGCCGCCGCGGTCTTGTAGATTTGATCCGGGAGTTTCTTGTGAACGTGGATGAGATCGTCGAGCCAGCTATGCCACACGAAGACGTTAGACTCGTGGGGAATGCCCCCGACGGCGTCCTCAAATGGGACGCTGATCACATCCGTGTAAGCCTTTGATGGAAAAAGATTGAAACTGCCCGGAGCGCCATTTCCCGCCAGATGACTGCGAGAAGGCACGCCCAGTGCATGGGCAAACTGGTCCGTGTCGGATGGCGACTCAGCGCCGGTCACACGCACATCGGCGGGCTGGATATCTCGGGCTTGAGCGCCTCCCAAGAGCCAGGGCATCTCGCGCAGGGAGAGGGCATCAAGCACAAGGACGGCGCGGCCGATGCTGGATGGCGCAGCACACCATTCCTTTAGGTAGGTTGCGGTCCTGGGAGCGGCTTCAGGGTAAGACCCCCATAATTCCCATGCAGTCTCGGCAAGGAGGCGGTCGGGAGCGACAGTCTGGTTATGGAGATCGACTGGGGAGCCGCAGGTTACGGCCAGATCCCTTAATCGCGCGAAGACGCCGCTCCAGGCGGCTGTCGGCGAGGGAGAATCCAGGATGATGTCCAACCAAGCAGGTGTGCTCATTCTTCGCCTCCCTCCTTGGTGAACGTCACTTCCATGGAGGCTTTGAGACTCGAAGGAAGGCGCGTGAGAATCTGCTTCACCTGCTGTACGGTGAGATTGTTGAATTCGATCTTGGTCGTATCCAGCACGGCGCTGGGATCAATGCCCCACTTTTCGAAGCACGCGGTCAGGTTGATGCCGGTGGTCGCTTCGTCCGTCCGGTGGACCTCCGTAGCCTTGGTAACCGGCGATACGGAACCCACAGGCCCTGTTGGCGGTGTAATCGGAGGTATCACCGGGGGCTGAAGACCACTTCCGGTGGGCGGTTGCGGTGGAATGACGGGAGGATGAGTCCCTGGGCCTGTAACGGTTGTTCCACCAACCGCAGCCGGAAGGCCAAGTTGGATCTGTCGCATCTCCTGCCCGGAGCGGAAAGCCCTGGACCTTATAAAGCGGAGCGCTTCCTCATCGCTCGAATGCTCCGGCAGGCGGCCAACCCAGGTCCCGCCTACATTCACCACGATCTTGCCCCGCGAGACGATTTTAAGAATCTCCTCATAGATGGGGGTCTCACCAAGGAACGGTATGGCATCCTTGGTGTCCGGCGGCGGCGGTTCAGTTAGCTCGTCGAGCAGGTCCCCTACCAGGCATGATTCCTTGGCCCGTTCCAAAACCAAGGACTGAAACTCGGCGGGATCGAAGAGGTCCTCGACAAGAGATTTCTCAACTGCGGTCGGGATTTCACCGCCTTGCGCGGTCACACGTTCCACGTCGAATATGCATTGATCCGGTTGCTGGTAATTCCAACGCCGCAGCACGGCAAACTTGTCGAAGCGCTTCTTCAGCGCGTCCCGAAGCGGCTTGTCGAATTCCTCTTTCAAGCCGCGGTATTTGGAATCATCACGCCACGCAATCGAGGTAAGGTAGGAGCACCTTGAGCAGAAAAGAAGTTCTGCGTCCTGATAAATGCTTTTCACTCCGTCCGAAGGCAACAGGAATCGGACGGTGTTTCGCTTCGCAGGGACATGATTGGCGAGCCATTTCCCGAGAGCATCAACCCGCTTCCCCTCGCTGGTCTGCAGCGGCTCAGGTATGACAATGAGAACCGGCCTGTCCCATTTCGAAGGCCTGTCCAAATCATCGACATCAGCCCATGGGTCATTCTGCCAGTTTGGGCCGAGAGCTATGACGCGAGATGAGGATTGCCTTGTTTCCGGAACAAGGATGTGCCGCAGGGTATTTCGTACGTGCTCAATATCTTTCCCCGGATAGACCGTTTGACCCACCTCGGCAGCCGAAACGCCCTGTTGCCATAGCTTGTCGTTCTTGGCCGAAGCACGAACTTTCGAGCGTGGATTTTCTTCCAAACCAAACCGCAGGCGACCGCCCGGGCTTTCTTCGCCATGGATGTTTATGCTGGCCTCAATCAACTGAACGAGTTCGCCCTGAAACGAATTGTCGTCGACGGGCTGCTCCCGTGTAATGTCGAGCTGAAGCTCCTGGCGCGTCCCACCCGCGTTTCTTCCGGGTGACATGGATCGTAACCAGAGTGCGCTGACCAGTTCGCGCGCATGGGGTACAGGGGCTCCGATTGTCTTGACTGTTTCGAGATTTCGTTGGGCTACTTGCCTGAGCCTCTCCTGTTCTCCAACTGTGGCAATCGAATCCAGCAGCGATTGAACTCCGCAAGCATCATCATCCACGAAGAAATCGGCCGGTGTAATTATCGGGACTTTTTCTCCTCTTTGTCGGTAAGAGGAGGCGAGGATGCGAATAAGGTCGCGCGTTTCCTGAGCAGCTTCAGCCATAAGGATGTGATCTTCCAGTAGCTCCATCAATTCAGGCGAAAAAGGCCAACAGGCCATGACCTCTGATACGACGCGAGATCTTTCGGATTCCGGAAGGTGAGAAAAACGAAGCCGGTAGCGCTCCGACGCATAGGAATCAACAAGACGCCTTATTTCGTCCGTCGGGATGTTCTGGCGGTTCTCAAAGAGGCGATATAAGAGCAAATTCTTCCGGTCTTCCTTCGCCGTAGGCCCTCGGAAGTCAACGATGACAGGACCGTCACGGTGGACCTGTCTAAAGGCCTCTGTATTGTTATTGAGCACTGAGACGACAAGAATCAGAAGATCTGGTCGGTCCTTAGATAGTTCAGACAGATTCTGGATGAAATTCTCGGCCAAGGTCCGGTATTTGATTCCTTCCGGCCCAGGCTGATCACTCAGACCGTCGAACCACTTCTGGAATTCATCGAGAATCAGCGCTACGGGTTGAGCCTCGAACATCTCCTCCAAAAGGGATCGCGGAGGGTATGGCCGACCCATCTGGTTAAACTTCCCTCTGAAAAAGTCTCCCTTGGGGTGACGCTCGAATATGAGGTCCCACAACAGAGGGTACTCATGGTTGTGGACCGGTTCTGAAATGGCAAAGAACCCGCCATCGAGAACAAGCCCACTCAAAGGCTGCGCGCCAAGTCTGTTTCCCCATTCGTTGGCCCACTTCTGAACCTGAGAGGACGATTCGACTGCGTGGTGCATCACGGCCATGATGTGAGATTTACCACGGCCCCGGTCCCCCATCAGGACAATGGGGCGCTTCAATCGTTCTTTGCTGACCGCGCGCAAAGCAGTCTGAACGTCCGCTGTTGGATATGTAATTGAAAGGATGAAATCCGGTGTCCTCTGAGCGGCTCCGGAGTTGTCCTTCCTGCGCAGGGCAATGGCTGTGCCCGGCATCTGGGAACCGAGGAATTCGTCTCGTAACTTTAGGTTCAGCATCATCAGCCTCCGCGCTGGGTTATCTCTTCCTGCCGTCAGGTGTCTGGCCCTGCTCGTTGTCTCCGGCCCCGCCAGACTTCACCCACTCGTCCACTTCGTCTTTGCGGAATTTCCACAGGCGGCCCATCCGGTGCGCCGGCATTTGTTTTTCAGAAATCCATTTGTAGACCGTATCCCGCTTGATGCCGAGATAGGCCGCAATCTCATCTACGGAGAGCCATCGATCTTCCATCACTGACTCCAGTCGCACAGGGTCTCGTCCCTTTCCTGAACGGCCTCAGCCCTTCGATTTAACGAATCGAACCCGTCCTGGATAGCCCCACCGGCTTCCATCCGGTCCGATCAGACCAAACTGGCATATATTATACGAAATTCGGCGTGCCTGTCAAACGGTTTTTCCGAGTTTCTCCGGATTTGACCGAACGGAAGCTACCGGGGCCAGCAAGACCCACCGAGAGGTGTAAACCTCTTCGAGATCGGCCTCCAACATCGAGCCATGCCGAGAGCACGGTCCCTCTGGCCTGCACCGAAACCACGACGCGGCGCAAGAGGCAGGGGCCGCAGGGGTTGACCCCTCCGGCTGGTCGATGGTCCGGAAGCGGACTTTGCGATCGTCGAAGGGGAGAAGCTCCCCATACACGGGGCCCCAGAGCACGCCCGCGGCCTCCCCCCGCCGGAAAAGAATCTGGCCGCCTTTTCGGGCTCGGGAAGGCGGAACCGCCCATGGTCCCGCCGGAAACGAGAAAACCCCGAGGGGATGACCCCTCGGGGTTTCATGCTAACCATTAACCGCTGAAATCAGCGGATCGATTTTGGCTCCCCGGGCAGGACTCGAACCTGCAACCTACTGGTTAACAGCCAGCCGCTACTGCCGATTGAGCTACCGGGGAATACATTTGGTTGTCCTACAGAGAACCTTTTCCCGGCCCACCGAGCCGGAAGACATGACAGTAATAAACACCAAAAGCGCTTGGCCTGTCAAGGTTTAGTCTTCGAAATGGAAGGTGACGAACTTCTTTTTCCCGACCCTGAAGGTCACCTCGTCCCCCGTGAACGACCACGACTCGTCCGAAAGTTTGGCCAAGGCCCCGCCGGACGCGTCCATGATGGTGACCGCACCGTCCCTGATCAGCCGCCTCCCTTCCGAGGTCGAGGAGATGATACCGTGGTCCTTCAGAAGGCCTGGGACATAGAGAGGACCCTGGGGTTT
>Ga0101944_10006776_pt1 | contig 11936 bp, 11 predicted proteins | sample DewCreD2012metaG_FD_75245 | JGI IMG/M metagenome (GOLD analysis project Ga0101944, IMG submission 75245) | Hot spring sediment bacterial and archeal communities from British Columbia, Canada, to study Microbial Dark Matter (Phase II) - Dewar... ... | reverse complement strand
TGCGGGGCCGCCCGGAGCGTTTTCCCTCGCGCAGGGCGGCGAAGCCGCCGGCCCGATAGAGTTCCAGCCAATAGAAGAGAGTTCTTCGTGGCACCTGTAACACCCGGCTCACGACCGTGGGGGACTCGCCTTGCTCAACGGCGGCAATCGCCGCCTTGCGTTTCTGGTAACGCGCCTCCTCCGTCGCCGTGAGCTTCGGTTTTCGCGGCGGCTTTGACTTGGTGCTGCGCTTCATGAGCACCAATTTACCATGCTCGAGTTGTATATGCAATTACTTTTGCAACAATCTATAATCAGCGGTTCCAACACCCGGATCGTGTTCCCCAGCGATGTCTTCACCTGCCGGCCCCAGTAGGCGTCATCCCCCTCAAACGTTTCCAGGTTCTTAACCCGCTTCAGCAGCGCCGCGTGCCCGTCCTTGTCCTCTTCCGATGGGAAGAACGCCTGGAACGCCCCGGCATCCTTGAACATCCGCAGCGCCTCCTTGTTCGCCCGCGAGGCCGACGGCAGCATCAACAGCAGCACGCACAGGTGCTCTTCCACGTCCTGTGGGGTGAAGCCGTCCATCTTTTCCAGAATCAAAGTTTTGCCCGCCGACACCAGGTCCAGGTGCTGCCGGTAGGGATCATCCCGGTCCCGCAGCCGTTGCAGGGTTTGCCGGTAAATTTGCAGCGTCGGCACGATCCACACCACCAACCCCGTCTGCCGTTTCAAATACAGGCTGTGCGCCAGGTCAATCGTCTTCACCGCCAGCAGCGTCTTCCCGCCCCCCGTTGGAATCTTGAAGCAGAACACCGGCAGCGGCCGCCCCAATCCATCTTTCTTTTTCAGATAGGTGCGCCCGACTCCGGCCTTTTCCCACGCCTTCTCCGCAAAGTCGAATAGCCAGTCCTCGCCGTCCCAAGCCTTCGCCCGCCAGACGGCTAGCTGCTCCAAGAAGACTTTCGTCTCCTTGAGGGCGCGTTCCTGGTATTCCTTCAGCTTCATTTTATTTGAACCACAGAGGCACGGAGGCACAGAGGAAGGAGAGGAGCCGGAAAGCGAAACCGCGCCCGCCAGTTTCGTCCTTGAACAAATCTCCGCACGCTACGCGCTTCACGCCGTGTTTCAGGACTGCGACGTTGAAATTGATGAGCAAGCCCAGCGATTTTTTATCGAGCTTGAGATAGGTTAGCAATTGGGCTTCGTGGATGGGATGAAGCTCGGTGACGGCTTTAAGCTCGATAATCAAGACACCTTCAACCACAAAGTCCAAGCGGTAGCCGCAATCCAGTTGGACTTCCTTGTATCGCACGGGCAGGGGCCTTTGACGCTCAAAGCGAAGACCGGCTTTGGATAATTCATACGCCAGACATTCCTCGTAGGCCGACTCCAACAGGCCCGGCCCAAGCTCGCGATGAATTTCGATGCAAGCGCCAATGACTTTCCCGCTCAACTCATTCAGGTGTTTCCTTTGTGCTTCTGTGTCCATTTGGTTCATGGTTGTCCCTTTCTTACCACAGAGGCACTGAGGCACAGAGGAGGAAGCATTCTTCCCTGTTTTTTCTCTGTGCCTCTGTGTCTCGGTGGTTCATGCCTTTTTCGGTTTTAGAGCCTTGTAGATTTCAAAGGGCAACTGGCAAAAATCAATCCGGTGCTCCTCCAGATGGATGGCGTCCAGGTATTTCGTCGGCGCGAACACCAGCCGCCGCTTCCCGGTCCCCTTCGGCAGACCCCGCGCCATGTCCAGGGTCAGCGCCGTGTTTTTCAGGTAGTCCAGGTCCGGTTCATAATACAGGTACACGTCATACCGCGCGCTGGTGCCGATAAACCCGGTCTTCTTGTTGATGGCCCGCGCATCAAAATCCTCGCCCGTTGCCGTGTAGAACACATACCCCGCCAAATCCTCGAAACTCGGCAGCTTGCTCCCCTTGAGCAACGACTCCAGGTGCATCGGGTTGCCCACCTCCACAAAAGTGAACGTGCCGCCCAACCCCTTCCGCAAGGCTTCATCCTTTGCTTTCGGCACGCCTTTGATGACGCGGCGAATACGTTCGGCGGTAAGAGGATCAGCGTAGTCCTCAGTTTCGATAAGGATGAATCTACGGCTGCCGCCATCAGCCTTATTCTTCTGGAGCACCGCCTGTGCCGTAGATCCAGAACCGCCAAAGCCGTCCAAGACCACACTGTTTGTGTCGGTAGCAATCTCAAGAATCCGCTCAATTAGGGCGGTTGGTTTCAGAGTTGCAAAGACATCTTCAGATTTCTCGAAATCGAGTATGGCAAGCAACTCCCGTTTCGCGTCTTGGGTGTGCCCGACATCCTCGTGAAACCATAAGGTCTGAGGCACGACACCAGCTTTCACCTCCGTCAGAAATCGTTTGAGTCGCGGCATGTTCGCACCATCGGGACCCCACCAAATGCGCTTTTCCCTGTCGAGTTCCTCGAATTTTTCAGGAGACACCCGCCAATAGGTCCCCATTGTCGGCTTGAATTTCTTACCCGACGGGCTTGTCACTTCATACGTCCCAAGGCTGTAGTAATTGCGGGCCGTCAGGTCGCTCGATGACCACACTCCCCGAGGGTCGTTGTCTGGATTCTCGTAACGAGCTTCTGCCTCAGCGCTTCGTTTCAGGAGGTTCGGCTTCCAAACTTCCAAGTTGCGGGCATACACAACAATGTAGTCATGGTCCTCAGAAAAGTGCTTTGCGGTATTCTTGGGGGCGAAGACTTTTTGCCAGATGACCGTGGCAACGAAGTTCGCTTCTCCAAAAACCTCGTCCATCAGCCCACGAAGCCAATGCACCTCGTTGTCGTCAATTGAAATGAAGATTACCCCGTCATCGGTCAGGAATTCCCGGAGCAACTTCAGCCGGGGCAGCATCATGCAGAGCCACTTGTCATGCCGTGTCAGGTCCTCCCGGTCCACCACCCTGCCCAGCCACTCCTGCATCATGGGCGAGTTCACGTTGTCGTTATAGACCCAGTTCTCGTTGCCCGTGTTGTAAGGTGGGTCAATGTAGATGCACTTCACCTTGCCGTGGTAGTAGGGCAGCAGCGCCTTCAGCGCCTTGAGGTTGTCCCCATGCACCACCAGGTTGTCATGCAGACTCGGCTTTTCGGTCAGGCTCTTGGCTTTGACCGGCTTCAACTCATGGTACGGCACCACCAGGTGAAAGTTCTGCACCAGCGCCTTCCCTTTGAAATTCAGTGTGGGCATGGGATTACTCAACCACCGAGGCACAGAGGCACAGAGAGGGAAAGGACTTCTTCGGCCTTCTGTTTTCTCTGTGCCTCTGTGTCTCTGTGGTTCATTTCTTCTCCGTTCGGTAGCTGCCCGCTTCTTCGGCGAGGATGCTGATGGCCTCCTTGGCCGCCGGGTTCTCGGCGAAATCCTGCCGGAACTTTTCCGCGATTCGCCGCGCCTGCGTTTCCGTTTCATCGAGTTTGAAAAACTTGGCCAGCCGGCTGGCTTGTTCCTCGGTGGGCAGGCGTTGGCCCTGCTCGATCTTGTGCAGGTGGGCCAGGTCCATGTCCGTCGCGTCCGCCACGGCGCGCAGCGGCAGCCCGAGCCCCTCCCGAAGGTCGCGCAGCCAATCCCCCAGTCTCACCGTCCGGGGCGCCTTCTCGCCGTAATGTGTTTTAGACATCTTTTGTCTAAAATTCCCGATTTTGTCGCCCGTTGCAAGAAAAAGTTTTCGGGCACTTGCTCACCAAGTTATTCACCGTTTTCGGCGCCGGTGACAGGAAGAGTTTCAACCTCAGCACACGGTGGCAAGGCGTTTCGGCGGCGGATTTTGCTCAGCGCGGCAATTCGATGCCCAGGCCAAGCCGGCGGGCATTGGCGACGGCCCGGGAGGCGGCGAAGAGGTCCTGCACCGCCAGCCCCACCGATTTGAAGAGCGTAATCTCTTCCGGATTCTGCCGGCCCGGCACCCGCCCCAGCAGCAGATCGCCAAGGGAATGCCAGGCCCTCGCGCGGTCCAGGCGCCCGTCACGCAGGGGCATCACCAAGTCCCCGGCCTCTTCCAGCGCGGACTCCTCCCGGTCCACAAAAATCCGCGCCCGGCAAACCGTGTCGGCGGGGATTTCAGCCGTTTGCGGATTCCAGGAGCCGACGCCGTTGAGATGAGCGCCCGGAGCCAGGTCCTGGTCCGTGAAGACCGGGCTCGATGAAGTTGTGGCCGTGCAGACGACCAGCGCGTCCCGCAGCGCCTGGGCCGGAGTCGGGGCCGCCTCGACGGCGATGCCCAGCCGGGCTGACATCTCGGCGGCAAATGCTTCCGCGGCGGCGGCATGGTAATCATAGACGCGGGCGCGCGAGAGGGAACGCACGGCGCACATCGCTTCCAACTGCGCGCGGGCCTGCACTCCGGCGCCCAGGATGGCGGCGAGGCCGGCATCCTCCCGCGCCAGGACCTTGGTGGCCAGCCCGGCGGCGGCCCCGGTGCGGATGGCCGTGAGCGCGGCGCCGTCGAGAATAGCCAGGAATCGTCCGTTGCCCGCGTCGCCCAGGAGCACCAGCGCCTGGATGAGCGGCAGGTTGAAAGCCCGGTTGTCCGCAAACTGGTGGATGACCTTCAACGTCAGCCGCCCGTCGTCCTGCGAGTGGCACGGCATCAGCAGCATCAGGCCGTTTTTCTCGGGAAAATCAATGCGGCCGCGCGCCGGCATGACGACCTTGCCGGAAGCCAATTGGGTAAAGGCTTGGCGCATGGCTTCGATGGCTTCGGGCATGGGCAACGCCCGGCGCACATCATCGGCCTTCAAATAAAGCAACGGCTCGTCGGTCATGCCGTCCAGTGTAACAACAAGTTCGGCCAAGGCAAGGAACGCGGATCGCTTCGACCGCGCATCCGCTCCGCGCGGCAGAGGAGCCGCCGGTTTTGGCCGGCATTTTCGGCTGGCGTTGGGCCGGCGTCCGCGCGATGCTGGCGGGCATGAGCGCAAGACAAAACAACCGCCGGTTTTTTCCCTGGTTTCGGGTTTCAAGCCGGCTCCTGACCTTGTTCCTGGGCTGGATGGTCTCGGCGGCGGCCGCGGACACCGGCCCACTTCAGCCGAACATCATTTTCATCATGGCTGACGATGTCGGTTGGGGCGATTTTCAATGCTACAATCCGCAGGGCAAAATCCCATCGCCGAATGTGGACCGGCTGGCGCGTGAAGGGATGCGGTTCACGGACGCGCACACGCCGGCCGCGCTGTGCGCGCCGACCCGCTATACGGTGGCCACGGGCAATTACACCTGGCGCGGGCGCGCTCCCGGCGGCACCTGGGGCTGGAACCAGCCGCCCCAGTTCCTGCCCGGCCAAAAAACCGTCGGCCATCTGCTGCAAGCCGCCGGCTACCGGACCGCGCTTTTGGGCAAGCTCCATTTCGGCGGCGAATGGGAAAAGCAGCCCGGCGGCCAGGTGGACTTTGCCAAACCGATGAAGACCGGCCCCGTCCAATGGGGCTTCGACTATTCGTATGTGCTGCTGGGCGGGCACCAGGCGCCGCCCTATATGTTCATCGAAAACAACCGCGTCGCCGGCGACCCCGCCAAGGTGACCCAACTTTCCGCCGGCCCGCTCAACGGCGGCGTGGTGCCGGTGGACGGTCCCGGCCTGCCGGACTGGGACAGCCGCAAAGTCGGGCAGGCATTGGTGGAAAAGACCATCGCCTTCATGGACCGCGAGAAAGACAAGCCGTTCTATGTCCACCTTTCCACCGATGGCGCGCACGGCCCTTACACCCCGCCGGAAAACATCCTGGGAACGCCCGTCAAAGGCGTCTCGAAAATGACCGCCCACACCGACATGGTTCACGAGGTGGATGTCATTGTCGGCAAAATCATCGAAGCCCTGGAGAAGCGCGGCCTGCTGGAGAGCACGCTGGTGATTGTGACCAGCGACAATGGCGGCATCCCGGCCGACCGCGCGCATGGGCACGACGCGGTGGGCGGCCTGCGCGGCGCCAAGTCATTTATCTGGGAGGGCGGCCATCGTGTTCCCTTTGTGGCTTATTGGAAGGGGCGCGTGCCGGCGGGCGCGGTGCGCCATCAGCTCATCGGCACGCATGACATCGTCCCCACCTTCGTCGAGTTGGCGGGGGGCAAGTTCGAGCCGGACCAGATGCTGGACAGCGTGAGCCTGGCCCCGGTGCTGCTGGGCCGGCGGGGCGACGACCAGCCGGTCCGCCAAACGTTGTTGATTCAAAGCAGTCCGGGCCGGGACGCCTTCACCGAGCGCGATCCCGACGCCGCCGCGCCGGCCAAAAAGGGCAAGCGCACCGCCGCCGAACGCCAGGCCGCGTCGAACAAGGCCTGGAATGAGGCCGCCAAAAAAGGCGCTAAATCGGGCAGCGACGGCATGGCCCACGCCCTGCGGGAAGGCCCGTGGAAGCTGGTCTTCGACATCGAACGCGACCAGCCGGTCGCCCTTTACAACCTGGCGGAAGACCTGGCGGAAAAGAACAACCGGTTCGCCGAACCGGCCCAGGCGGAGCGGGTCAAGAACATGGAAAAAATCTATCGCGACATCCGCTCCGGCAAACGCAGCACGCCCGTTCCGTGAAGCGACAGCGCGGCGAGCCAGCCTACTTGACCCGGCCCTTCACGCAGGCGCCGGAATTTGCGACGGCCAGCGTGAATTTTAAGCTGGTCGAGTTGTTGAGCGCGAATAAACACGCTTAATGCCCCAAGGAACATTTATGGAGCAGGAACGCTTAGAATTACCGAGGAACGAATTCGTTGCCGCGCTTGATTTGCTGCGCCGCACCGCTACGCGCTTTGAAAACGATGAAGCGGTGATCAGCTTCGACGGTGCCTGTTTGCACATTGAATTAGGCGGGGCAACCACACTTGTCCCTGCCAAAGGGCGGCTGGATGGCCAACTGAGAACGCGCGCGGAAGCCTTGTTCTTGTGGGCGGACAAACCTCCCCCCGGCGACCCTAGCGTGTTTGAGTTTGAGGGTGCCAAGATGATTTTTGGGCGTTGCTCCACCACCGTCCACCGCCAGCCTGCCTGGAGCAAGCTTGTTGAGGTTCCAGTTAACATCACCAAAATGGAAATTCTCGCCTTGCCGGGCAAATACTCTCGCAAAGAACTGGAACAAGCGGGCTTGTGGGACAGCATCGAAGACGCCCGATGCGAGTTGTGGAATGTTTTCGAAAGGTCATACAAGGAATATGAGGAAATAGGCCTAAAGACCAACGATCTTTTTGACTGCCTGCTGGAGGGGATTGAGAAAAAATATGGTCCCCTATTGATTTTCGATTGATGATGGCAAAACCACAAAGCTGCGAATGCCTTTGGCGGCGAGGGAGAAATCCATCCGGGTTGGGCTTCCGTCGGCCAACACGGCACCGATTCTCGGCCAAGGCGTTCTTTCTGCGGAATTGCCGGTTGACTGGAATAAGCATACACTCGTATGGTATAACCAAACGATATGACTAGCCTGGTGGACATCGTCTCCTCGCGCGTGAAGGCCGAATTGCTTCGGCTGCTGTTTGGCTTGCACCCGACGGAACTGCACTTGCGCGAACTCGTCCGGCAATCCGGCCTTTCCTTGGGCACCGTGCAGCAGGAACTCCAGCGCCTCACCCGCGTCGGCTTGGTGCTTGCCCGCAGGGATGGCAACCGGGTGTATTACCGCGCCAACCCGGACCATCCTGCCCACCGGGATTTGTGTTCGTTGGTGCTCAAGACCGACGGCTTGGCGGGCGTGCTGCAATCCGCACTGAGGACATCGGAAATCCGCGTGGCATTCGTTTTCGGCTCGGTGGCGCGCGGTGACACCGGCGCCGCCAGCGATGTGGACCTGATGGTGATTGGCGATGTGGGCCTGCGCAAACTGACCGGCCTGCTCTCCGGTGTCGCGGACCGTGTGGGTCGCGAGATCAATCCCCATGTGCTGACGCCGGAGGAATTCACCCAACGCAAGACGGAGCAGGACCATTTTGTGACCTCGGTGCTGAGCTCGCCCAAAATCTTTGTGAAAGGAACAGAACATGAGCTTGCAGCAATGGGCCAATAACGGCTGGCTTCGTCCGCACCAGACCAGCCCCCGGGAAATCCAGGATCTGCTGCTCATGGTGAAACGCGACCTGGCGGACGCGGCGGGCAACATCTCTGCCGACTGGCAGTTCGGCATTGCCTACAACGCGGCGCTCAAACTCTGCACCGTGCTGCTCTACGCCTCCGGCTACCGCCCGGAGAAGACCCTGCAGCACTACCGCACCTTGCAGGCGCTGCCGCTGATCCTCGGCGCGGAACGGAAGGCCGATGCAGAATACCTGGATGCCTGCCGCATCAAGCGGAACACGGTGGAATACGACCATGCCGGCGCCGCCACGCGCAAGGATGCCCGGGAACTGATCGAATTCTGCCACGCGCTCCGTAATGCGGTCATCGCCTGGCTCGAACGCGAACACCTAGAACTCACCCTCCCGCCGGACAAGCAATCTTGAACCGCGAAGGAACGCCAATGAACGCTAATTTCAAAGCGGCGGAGGACTGCCGCATACCCAAACCCCGCAGGCTGGTCCGCCCGTGCCACGGTTTCGTGCCTCCGGCTCATTCGCGTCTATTCGCGTCCATTCGCGGTTGCCTTTGCCATGACTTACAAAAAGAAACTCATTGAAGTCGCCCTGCCGCCGGACAAGCAAGCTTGAACCGCGAAGGAACGCCCATGAACACCAATGAAACATTGCTGCTGAAGGACGAAGTCTATCGCATCGTGGGTTGTGCGATGGAAGTGCTGAACGGGCTTGGGCACGGGCTGCATGAGAAACCTTATGAGAACGCGCTGGTCGTCGAATTTGGATTGCAGGGAATCCCCTTCGTCCAGCAACCGCGTTTCGACATCCTCTACAAGGGCGTCAACGTCGGAGAATATGTGCCGGACTTGATCGCGTTCAACGCCGTGGTCGTGGACGCCAAAGCGATTGAGGCCATCACCGACCATGAGCGCGGGCAGATGTTGAACTACTTGCGCATCACCGGCCACAAGGTCGGCGTCATCCTCAATTTCAAACGCGCCAAACTCGAATGGGAACGAATCGTGTTGGACAAAAAGCGCTGACTTTCAACCGCGAATGAACGCCAATGAACGCTAATCTCAAAGCGGCAGAGGACTGCCGCACGTCCAAACCCCGCAGGCTGGTCGGCCCGTGCCACGGTTTCGTGCCTCCTGCTCATTCGCGTCTATTCGCATCCATTCGCGGTTGCCTTTGCCATGACTTACAAAAAGAAACTCATTGAAGTCGCCCTGCCGCCGGACAAGCAATCTTGAACCGCGAAGGAACGCCAATGAACGCTAATCTCAAATCGGCGGAGGACTGCCGCACATCCAAACCCCGCAGGCTGGTCCCCCCGTGCCACGGTTTCGTGCCTCCTGCTCATTCGCGTCTATTCGCGTCCATTCGCGGTTGCCTTTGCCATGACTTACAAAAAGAAACTCATTGAAGTCGCCCTCCCGCCGGACAAGCAATCTTGAACCGCGAAGGAACGCCAATGAACGCTAATCTCAAATCGGCGGAGGACTGCCGCACATCCAAACCCCGCAGGCTGGTCCCCCCGTGCCACGGTTTCGTGCCTCCTGCTCATTCGCGTCTATTCGCGTCCATTCGCGGTTGCCTTTGCCATGACTTACAAAAAGAAACTCATTGAAGTCGCCCTCCCGCCGGACAAGCAATCTTGAACCGCGAAGGAACGCCAATGAACGCTAATCTCAAAGCGGCAGAGGACTGCCGCACGTCCAAACCCCGCAGGCTGGTCCCCCCGTGCCACGGTTTCGTGCCTCCTGCTCATTCGCCTCAGGGTCGCCCGGATAATACCTGATCGTGTATTTCATGCCGCCAAGGCATCGGCAATGGGCGACCACCCACGTAACTAACTTGACCACTGCGATGGGTGCGCTTATAGGTATTGGGCCATTGGCGCTTTTTGGCGGATGTGCGCGACGTGCTCATAAAAGTTGGCAAAGTGTGTCACGCAAACGTCTCGCAGTTAAGGCTCAAAATTCGTCAATCAAGCGTAAGTTGCTGAAATGCAACTATATTTATAGTCGGCCCCCATAGCTCAAATGGATAGAGCGGCGGTTTCCTAAACCGTTGATCCCTGTTCGATTCAGGGTGGGGGTACCAACCCGAGAAAGCCCTGAACTGCGTTGGGTCATGGTTCATTTGGGGCCGGCCCGTACCTGTGGCAACCAAGTAAGGAGCTCTCCCTCGGGGTGTGCAGCCTTGCCGCGCCGTCCGGCGCGCGATTTGGGTTCGGTCCGGGCCGGCTGGATCAGCCCGGAGGTTCCGGGCCTTAAGGGTTGGGCCCGAGCAACACCACGAACTCCCCGCGCAGGGCGCGTTGCTGCACCCGAGCCAGCAGTTCCGCCGGCGTGCCGCGCAGGAATTCCTCGAAGTGCTTGGTCAATTCGCGCGCCAGTACCACCGGCCGCCCCGGCATGACCTCGGCCAGTTCGCCCAGCAACCGTTCCAAGCGGTGCGGGGATTCGTACAGCACCAGCGTGCCGGGGACGGCGCCCAAACGCTCCAGCTCCCGGCGACGCTGGCCGGGCTTGTGGGGCAGGAAACCCACGAAGTGAAACTCGCCGGTCGGCAGGCCGCTGGCCGTCAGTGCCGCCACCAGTGCGCACGGACCGGGCACCGGCTCGACGCGGCATCCGGCGGCCAGCGCGGCCCGCACCACCCGCTCTCCGGGGTCGCTGATGCCCGGGCTGCCCGCGTCGGTGACCAGCGCCACGGTCTGACCGCGTTGGAGGCGCGCGAGGATTTCCTCCCCGCGGCGGGCTTCGTTGAACTGGTGGTAACTGAGCAGCGGCTTGCGGAGGCCGAAATGGGCCAGCAACCGGCCGGTGTGCCGCGTGTCTTCGGCCGCCACCACGTCGCAGTCCCGCAAGACACGCAGCGCCCGTAGGGTGATGTCCTCGAGGTTGCCGATGGGTGTGGCCACCAAATAGAGGGTGCCGGGCCGCAGCGGCGCCGGCATCCGGGTGGAGGGAGATGGTGCGGACGCGTTCACGGCGTGGGCGGTGATCCCGGCCGCGGGGCCGTCACGCCTTGCGAGGCACCTTCAATTCGAGGTGCAGTTCCCGAAGTTGTTTGGGCTCGAGCACGCCCGGGGACTCGGTCATCAGGCAGGTGCCCTTGGCCGTCTTGGGGAAGGCGATCACGTCGCGGATGCTGGGCGTGCCGCAGAGGATGGCGATCAGGCGGTCAAAGCCCAGCGCAATGCCGCCGTGCGGCGGCGCGCCATAGCGGAAGGCCTCCAGCAGATATCCGAAGCGCGCTTGCGCGATGTCCGGCGGGATTTGCAGCACGTCCTCAAAGATCGTTTTCTGCACGTCCGGCTGGTGGATGCGGATCGAGCCGCCGCCCAGCTCGACGCCGTTGACCACCACGTCGTAGTGCTGGCCGCGCACGCGCTTGGGGTCGGTCTTGAGCAGCGGGATGTCCTCGGCCACCGGCGCGGTGAAGGGGTGATGGCTCGAGTACCAGCGGTTTTGCTCGCGGTCGAAGCTCAACAGCGGGAAGTCCACCACCCAGAGGAAATCGAAGCGGTCGGTCGGGAGGCTGAGCTTGCCCTGTTGCTTGAGCGCCTCGGCGGCGTAGAGGCGAATTTTACCGAGGATTTCGCACGAGGTCCGCCACTCGCCCGCGGCGAACAGGATCAGGTCGCCTTCCTCGATGCCGAGTTTGGCCGTGAGCGCCGCCTTTTCGGCCTCGCCGAAAAATTTCACAATGGGCGATTTCCACTCGCCGTTTTCGACCTTGATGAAGGCCAGGCCCTTGGCGCCGAAGCCGTAGGCGATGTCGGTCATGGCTTGGAGTTGCCCCTGGGTGGCGCCGGCCAGGCCCTTGGCGTTAAGCGCCTTGACCACCCCACCGGCGGCGACCGCGCCGCTGAAGACCTTGAAGGCGCTGGCGCGACATTCCTCCGTGAAGTCCGCCAGCTCGA
>Ga0101944_10006152_pt2 | contig 11936 bp, 3 predicted proteins | sample DewCreD2012metaG_FD_75245 | JGI IMG/M metagenome (GOLD analysis project Ga0101944, IMG submission 75245) | Hot spring sediment bacterial and archeal communities from British Columbia, Canada, to study Microbial Dark Matter (Phase II) - Dewar... ... | reverse complement strand
GGTGCTGGCGATTACGGCATGGACATTTATCCCCGCCGCGATTTTCTGAGCCTGTTCCGCCTTGGCGGGCACATCAGCGGCGAACCGCGGACTTTCATATTCATCGAAAGCACAGAGGGGAAGGGCCCGAAGCAGTTCGCAATGCTTGTTTTCACGCGTCCGGTTCCGATCGGATCATTGGTTTTCCCGAGGCACGAGGATGCGTCCAACATCATATTTCAGGCGAGCATTCTCAAACCTGGGGCCCGAATGCCGCCTGATCCGCGGCGGGAAAGCGATTGGACACGGGTGGACCTGGGCGGGATTTCGGCATGGAACTGCGTTCCATTGCCGCCGGGGACCATGACGCAGGCGCTCAGGCTCACGTTTGTGCGTGAAGGAGAAGAATTGCTTGCCGAGGCTGAATCCTCGGATGCGGGGACCGGCCCCGGCCTGGATGTGGAGCGGCCTGACGCAGGAGACGCAGACCACTCATCTGTCGGGGCTGGGCCGGCTGCGACATGGAAGGGCAGGATCGAGGGCATGCGTTTGCTGAGACGCAGATTCAGAAGCGCGCTGCAGGATGCGGTAGTCAGAGTAAACAGCGGCGTCTATGACGCTGCGTCAGGAGAATGGGACGCGAAACGAGCCGATCCAATAACGCCGGACCGGCCAGGCATCTTCGTTATGGAATGGGCTGAACCAAGGAAGATCAGGGGACTCGCCATCAAGGAGATAGACGGAAGGCGCACGGAAATAGATGTATTTACAGGCAGAAAGGGAGAGAAGGTTGATATCGAGAGACCGAACGGATGGGTCCATGTCGCATCGTATGAACAACCGCGCAGGAATTTCTATCAGCCGGATCCTGGCAACAACGCCCGGGCTCGGTATCTCGATGGGATGGTTGATTTCGGCCGCGAATGGGAGACAAGGGCCGTAAGGCTGAGGGTGGTTGAGCAGTGGAGCGAGAAAAGCGGCAGACCCGAAGGCGTGAGGGAGGATCGTGGCGGCACCAAAACCGACCCGTGCCGCTGCAGGATTTACGGCGCAGTCCCGTTGGAATACCTCGGCGGTGAACCGCCGTGCGACCCCCTCGCGGTCCGCAGGCTCTGCGTTTACGACGGCCAAACCGGCAGGCTGCTGGCCGAACATCCCTCTGAGGTCAGGGGGCCCATGGCTTTTCATCCGTCCGGCGGTCTCTTCGCGGTTGATGGCACCGGTGTGGTGAGAGTGAACATTGAAACCGCGGAGAAGACGCCTTATGTGACAGATCTGGAAGATGCGCGACTGCTGGCGTTCGACCGCAGGGGGAGACTCTACGTGTACGACCATGGTCCTGATCGGAGAGTCGTGCGCGTTTATGATGAAAACGGAAGATTCAGGAACAACATCGGACGGCCAGGCCCCAGGCAGGCCGGGCCTTACGAGCCGACGAGTTTCGGCGAGCTTTGCGCGATAGCCGTTGACGAGGAAGGAGAGTTCCTGTGGGCGGTCTATCCGCACGAGGATCCGCGCCGGGTGATCAAGATGCGAACCGACGGAACGTTCGTTCAGGATTACCTGGGCAACACGCATTACGGAGGCGGAGGCGTGCTGGACCCGTGGGACAAAACGAGATTATGGTACAAGAACGTGCTGTTCCGCGTTGACTGGGAACAGGGGATCGCTTCCGTGGGAGCCCTTGTTTCTCTCGCCTATCATGAGGCCAGTCCATGGTCTGACACAGCTTTCAGGCATTCCTGGAGGCCGATCGTGTGCAAGGGTCGAACTTATCTTGTGAGCGAGGGATCAGTCGGCTCTGTTTACGTGTATGACGAGAAATCCATGACCGTCCGGATGGCATCTGCTCTGGGGAAGGCTTCGGCTTTTCCATATCTGAAGACGCCGGAAGTTCTGAAGCATCTGGGCGGCAGGCCGCTCGGCGGATTTTCATTCGTATGGACGGATCGAAACTCTGACGGGTGTGTGAAGCTTGAGGAAGTCGAGTTCACCCCAGAGGAAGATCCGCCGGCAATTTCCCGTTTTTGCGACGATCTGACAGCTCTGTCCGGGAACAGAAGATATGAGGTTGCGGAATTTCTCGCGGATGGGAGTCCTGTCTATCGAATGGTCAGGATGCCTTTCAGCGCTGCTCTCAGATTTTCAGACGGCAGCTATTTCCGATTCGCAAATGGTTTCAATGAATGGCTGGACGCTTCCGGGCGCAGGCGGTGCAGCTACAGGGCGGGGTTTGGCATGGATGGCCTGAAGATCTACCCATGGTCGCCCGGCGTCGTGGACCTCCAGTTCGGGATCTCAGGGCACGCCGTGGCGCACGCCGGGGACCTGGGTGAGTTCTTTGTTGTCCATGCCAACAACGGACAGATGAACATCTGGACGTCGGACGGATTTCTGGCCGGAAATATCACGCGCCATATGCTGGATCCTGAAGCCAGAGGCTGGCCGGCAGAGCATGGCCGCGGCACAAGGATGGATGGGCTCACCCTCGGACAGGAGCATTTTCATCATTACTTCTGCAAAACCGGGGAGGATGACAAATATTACATTGTGGCCGGCCACAGCTGGATGAGCGTGATCGAGGTAAGAGGCTTCGACAGGTTCCGGCGCGCCTCCGGCTCATTCGAAGTAACGCCTCAGGCTCTGAGAGACACGGCTGAATGGGAGAGGGCAAAGGCCAGGCGGGCGGCTTATGCACGGCCCAGAGTGATGCATTGGCGCAGGAAGACAGAGGACTGGGAGTCCGCAGAACCGGTTGCTTCGATTCCCGGCATGGCTGCGCTGCGGGCGTGTTACGATGCGGCTTTTCTTTATCTGAGGTGGGACCTGGAAGAAAATGCAGGCCGTCTTCTCGAGAATCGTGGAGACGATTACCGGCGATGCTTCAAGACCGGCGCGGCAGTTGATATCCAGATAGGCACAGATTCCTCGGCTGATCCCAATCGCTCAGGCCCGGCCGCCGGAGATTTGAGGATCGTCGTTGTGCCTCGGCCTGGAAAGCCGTTCGCGGTTCTCTACAGGCCGATTGCTCCCGGCGCAGCGAAGGATGAGTCCTGGTCAACCTCGACTCCGGCAGGAGGAAAAGTTGATTTTGATCAGGTTACAATACTGCAGGATGCCAAGGTGGAAGTGAAAGCGGCCGGTGAACACAGCAGGGCGCACGTGGTTGCGGCTGTGCCCCTCAAGTCCCTGGGATGGGCGCCTGCGCCGCGTGTCTTTTATCGTGCGGACTGGGGGATAATGACCACACGCGACGGCTTCAACACCTCGGGACGATGGTATTGGGCAAATACCAGCGCAACCGGCGTCAGCGATGAGCCGACCGAGGCGCGGTTGGAGCCGGCGCTGTGGGGATACCTGCTGTTCGAGGAGGACGGGTCGGGTCCGGCGTCTCCCAGCCTGACACCCGCACGAACCGAAGTGGACGAGGACATAGAAGAACTCCTTGAGGAATGAGAACATTGACGGAGACTTGTCTGCAGAACAGGCAGCGGGATGCCTGCGGTGGTTAACAGGTGCTCGGAAGAGGAATGGTAAAGATGAGTAGAAGCGGCTGGCTCTTCAGGGTCTCGCTTTTTGCGGCGATTATTACGGCATGGATCTGTGCGTCCCGCGTATGGGCTGCCACGTTCACCTGGAATGCGGCGGGCGACGGCAACTGGTCGGATACCAGCAAATGGACGATAAGCGGCGGCACCGACGCGGACGGCGTGCCGGACCAGGACGACGACATTATCATTCCGGACGCTGCCGGCAACCGGACCATCACGCTGGACGCCACGCCTGGCGGCTACGGCGCCGCGTACTGGCGCTACAGGAGTCTGGCCATCAGTCAATTCACCGCCGGCGCCACGAATCGGCTTCTCTTCAATAACGACCTCAGGATGGACAACTCCGAGTACCAGATGGGCACGAGTTTCAACGCGCCTGCCGGCACGGTGATCATGGACACTGGCGGTTACACCTGGGAATGGAACAGCATGACCACCGGCGGTACCCGCACTTTCGGGTCCAACGTCATTATCAATGCAGCAGGAGGCAGCAAACAGAACCAGCGCAGCTGGCACGATCAGCCCACGCCTGTAATTCAGGGAACGGTCAACATCACCGGAAGCACTGTCACAGCTTTTCTGAGCGGAGGAAACGGGACAAACATCCTGGACAACGGCAGCGTGCTGTGTATTGCGGCCAATGGGGCCCTGAACAGCGCACGGCCGTTCGATCTGAGAGGCACGATAACTGGTGACGGGACCGGCGGCCTGAGAATCAGGGGGACCACCGGCGCGACGCGCTTTCCAGGCGGCGCCTCGCTGGGAAGCCAGCTCAAGTTGATGTCCGGAACCATCGTGGTGGAAGACGGCGCGTATTTCAACGGCCGAGTGCATCTCAATGCGGATGACTTTGACTACTGCAGCGCATCGCCGAATACGGTTCTGACAAATCTCACCATAGCTCCCAACGGCGGAGGAGGATGGAACGCGCCGGGGGCCATCGGTTCCGCGGCTCCTTACCAGGATGAAAACGGATACGGCGCGCCATCGCCCGTCGAGGTCACGGCCAATGCCGACACATCCACCAACTGGGGAATCCACAAATTGACTTTCAAACGACTCAACATGGATGGGTCCACGTTTTCCGACCGCGGCGCCTTGATGCTTACCGACCGGCATGGCAACGATCCGTTATCCGCAGCGAAGGAGTTCATGCTGGTCAACTTCGTGGACAACGGTTTGTACGAAAACCTGTACCTGTCGGATGCGACTCGGGGGTATGACCTGCACGTGAACGGCGCGGTTTCCAACTGGACGAAGCTGGCCGGACTGCACCTGGACACAGCCGGATCGCAAAGCACCGTCAGGTTCCTGGTTCCCGGAGGCGGTCTGAATCTTGCTCAGAATGTTTACGTGTCGAGCGGCGCCACGCTGAGGATCGAAGGACCGGCCAGCGTATCTCTTGACTGGCTCAAGTTTACAAGCGGCGGCACCTTCGATTTCGAAGGAACGAACTTCATGGCCGTGTACAACTACACACCAGGCACAGGTACAGTCGAGTCGCACGGCTACGTGGTTTACGGGGCTGCTGAGGCAAAGTCCACCAACGGGGCTGCGAGCGGCGCGAGGCTTGTCATCAAGGGCAGTCTGCAGACCGGCGGCGGCAACCTCACGGCCGGAGGGCAGACCAGGATCTGGACCAACGGGGCTCCGGTTGTCGTTCCCCCGAGCCGGATTGATATTCAGGGCGACTATCTGGCGTGGGTATGGAACAACGAAGGCGAGCGTATCACAGGCCAGTTCAATCTTGGCCGGAAGGCGGTCATCTCCGTAACCGGCAATTTCACTCACCGCCAGTTTCACGAAGGCAACACCGGCGACAGCCTGACCAACAACTGGTGGGTGGACCAGAGCCCTGATTGCGGCCTGCTTGTCTTCAATGGGGGCGGTTTGGTCACACAGACCTGGGAGACCATGTCCAGCGTCGCCACAGTGTTCACGGGCCTGAACTTCTATGCGCAGTCAGCCGCGCCGGCGGCAGGCACCACGATCGCGGGCGCCACGAGCGGGGCGAGCGCCACGGTCGTCAAAGTGTCCGGTGATCTTCTCAAACTTGCGGATGTGAGCGGAACCTTTGCAGCAGATGAGATTCTGAACTTCAGCGACGGAAAGACTGCGCGCGCATATTCCGGACAGAGTGTCCGGCCTGACCTGACGGACAACGCGTATCCATACCCGACAGTCTCGATCGGCGAGGAGGGAGGCAGCCCGGCCTATGTCCGCCTCGTCAATGCATATAACCACAGACGCTATACGCCGGTCGGCGCCAGCGCTGTCCAGATCGAGCGCAATCTCATCGTCACCACCGGAGCCACATTCGATCTCGGCGCTCTTACCAACATCCTGTGCGCGGGCGAGGGAACGGTCAGGGGGCTGGTCACGAACAGCGTTTCCGGCGGCACGATGATCATAACGAACGGAGCGCTGCTCACAATGGGAGAGGGCGGGATTGTAGATGTTGATTCGCTGGCGCTTGCGGCCGATTCGAGGATAGTTTTTGCCAAGGGCCGGGGCGCGTACATCAGAGTTGATGGAGATCGGACATCCGTTTTCGAGTCCCACATTGTCGCAGGGAGACTCATGGCCGAGCGGGGCGTCGTGAAGGCGCTCTACACGCCTGCGGAAGATCACACCCGCCTTTTCGCCTCCGCCGCAGGCACAGTATTTGTCGCGCGGTAGGTTGCCCCTGTCGGTTCAAGAAACGAGCTTCTGCCTTGGATCCCGGGCTTTGGACAGGTTATGCCATCCGGCCGTTTCCCGAACACAAGAGCAGGATTGGTGCTTCAAACAGATGATGCCGGATATTCATCCGGACTGTGCACAGTCGGCAGCGTTGGATTGAGCGGGAAGCTCTTTTGATATTGACATGAGAGAATATCGGTGCTTGAATCGGTCATATTCATATTAGTGGAGGATTAGTAAAATGAAACGGCCTGGAATATCCGCGGCACTGGCAATCGGATTCTGCTTCGCGGCGCATGGGGCTACAATTCACGTCTCGCCGGATGGAAGCGGCACATGGCCGTATGATACCTGGGAGAAGGCGGCGACGAACATCCATGATGCCGTGGCCGCGGCCGCGGCCGGCGATACGGTGCTGGTGTCAAACGGAGTCTACCAACTCACGAATCAGATCACTCTGGCCACGAACATCACCCTGCGGAGCGTGAATGGGCCATGGGTCACAACGCTCAGCAGGGATGCAGGATATGGCAATTTCCGAATCTGCAGCGTGAGCCATGCGGCCGCCGTGGTGGCGGGGTTCACGATGAGGAACGGATACATCACGGCTGGAAACGGTGGTGGCATTGAACAGACCGCCGGCACGGTGAGCAATTGCGTGTTTACCCTGAACCACATGGAGGGATACGGCGGGGTCGTCAGCATTTCCGGCGGGCTGATGACTCATTGCATGGTTACAAATGCTGAGTCCGGTTATCCGCGAGATATCGTCAAGCTGAGCGGTTCAGGCGTTCTGCAGGACAGTGAAATTGTGTGGAGCGCATCCAATGAGAGATACCCCCTTGCGATCAGTGGAGGAACTGCCCGCCGCTGCCGAATTCATCACAACAGCGGAAAGAACAACGGGTACGTTTACATGTCGGGCGGTCTGCTGGAGAACAGTCTTGTGTACTCAAACTCAGGAGGAAGCGCCGGTGGCGTGTATCTCGCCAATGCAGCGGCAAGGATGGTGAACTGCACGGTGGCAGGAAACTCATCGCCCGGAGTGCGGTTGGGCGGCGGCGCAATCACCAACTGCGTTATCCACGGCAACGGTCAGGGTGCGCCGGGGGACAACTACTCTGGGGATGTGGGGGCGTGCTGGTATTCGTGCGCTCCTGAGCTTACGAACAGCGCGCAGGGCAATACGTCTCTGAATCCGCGTTTCGTGAATCCTGCCGCGATGGACTGGCGCCTGGCGTGCGGGTCTCCCTGCCTGGATGCGGGCACAAATCTGGCCGGGGTTACGACGGACATTGAGGGGGTTCCGCGGCCGCTTGTGTCGGATTCGCGAGGTATTTTGCGTTGCGACATGGGGGCGTACGAGAAGGACGGTTCATCCGGTGGGTTGGAGGTTGGATTTTGGGGTGCGCCGCTGGCCGGGATGAACTGTGTTACCGGTGTTTTCACGGCTGTTGTGGCCGGGTCCGACACCAATATCACATGGGTGGGGTGGGATTTTGACGGGGATGGGACGTACGAAGCGACTGGGGCAGGACTGGGTGCGGTGACGAACGTATTCGGGCCGGGGCGGTACACTGTGGCGGTACGTGTGACGAACAGTGCTGGCGAAACGGCTGTGAGTACGAACGCGGACTATGTTCTGGCGGTGGGCTCGGATATATACGTTGCTGCCAACGGGGGGAGTGTTCCGCCGTATTCTTCGTGGGCGAATGCGGCCACGAGTCTGAACGACGCGGTGGATGTGGCGCTTCCCGGCTGCACGGTGCATGTCAGCAACGGAAGCTACAGGATCACAAAGAAAGTTGCGCTGTTCAGTCCGATTTCCATCGTCGGCGAAAACGGCCCCGATGTCACGACTGTGTGGCGGGACAACAATTCGCCGGTCTTCAGCATGTTCGACATTCGGGATCCCAACGCCCTTCTCGCGGGCCTCACTGTTACCAACGGAGGCGCAACTAACGCCTCGGTGCTGAACATGACGGATGGCACTGTAAGCAATTGCATCGTCACCAAGAACGATTCGCAGTACGGGATTGGGGGCATGCTGTCCATATCGGGCGGACGCATGGTGCGCTGCCGGGTTTTCGACAACAATGCTTTCTATGTGCTGGCATCGATCCGCGGAACTGCAGTCATGGAGGATTGCCAGATACTGAGGAACACCTGCGGCCAGTACGGCCTTATCCAGTTGCGCGACAACGCGGCGATTCGACGCACGGTGATAGGGTTGAATATCGCATCATATCATACTGCGGGCGTTGACATGTCCGGAGGCGCGCTTGACAACTGCCTGGTTTACAGCAACCGGTCGGATTCAGTCGGCTCGGCGGATGGGGCGGGTGGAGTTTACCTGAGGGGCGGAGCGATGGTGAACTGCACGGTGGCATGGAACAGGAAGACAGGCGCCGGCCCCCCAACGGCCGGCGGGGTGCTGCGTACAACGGCCGGCGCAATCACCAACTGCGTCATCTGGGGAAACATCGGCGCCGTTACCAACGACTATGCGGGGCCGGTTGCTGCTGTCTGGTATTCGTGCGCTCCCGAGCTTACGGTCGGCCAGCAGGGAAACGTCAATGCGGATCCCAGGTTCGCTGATCCTGCGGCCGGCGACTTCCGGCTGAAACCGGGCTCTGTGTGCATCAACGCTGGAATTGTGCTATCGAATATGGCGGGAGTCAGAGACCTTGACGGCAGATCCCGTGTGCAGGGGGGACGCGTGGACATGGGAGCGTATGAGGCGCCGCCAGCCGGAACGGTTTTTGCCCTGAGATGACGCCGCTTGCCGGGCCGCCGTCTGTGAGGAGGATGACGAAGGGACGGTGCACGGTCGGTGGAGGGATGAAGGGAATTTGGAGATGCTGTCCGTCAGTGTGTTGAGTGATGATCAGATTGAGCGGATACATTCGGCTTCGCTTGCAATCCTTTTGGAAACGGGAGTGGAGGTTCCCCATCCTGACTTGCTCGGACGTTTTGCGGATGCGGGAGCCTCGGTTGACATTTCCGCCAGGCGGGTCAGGATTCCGCCGGATCTCGTCGAACGGTGTCTTGCCTCGGCCGGCAGGAGTTTCACTCTGTACGGACGAGACCCTGCAAGGCAGGCGGCGTTCGGCCGGGGACGGCGCAATTACAACAGCATTGCCGGTGAGGCCCTGTGGGTTGACGAGCCGGGCGGCGCGAGGCGGTATGCTGCGCTGCCGGATGTCGTGACAGCCGCCAGGCTCGGCGACGCGCTGGACGGAATCACGATCGTGGGCGCCATGGCGGATCCTCACGATCTGCCTGCGGACTGGCGGTGCGTCGCGGTGTTCGCTGCTCTTCTGAAGAACACGACGAAGCCGGTCACGTTCTGGTACCATAATCGGGCGTCTGCGAGGTTCATAAACGAGATAATGATCACCCTGCGGGGCGACGAAGCGGGCGCCGCGCAATTTCCGGTTTGCTATCCGTTTCTCGAGCCGATCAGTCCGCTGAGGTTTCCGTTCAACGGCGTTGATCTGCTTTACGAAACGGCGCGCCTGAATCTGCCGGTTCCGATCGGCCCCATGGCCCAGATGGGCATGTCGGCGCCTGCGACGCTGGCCGGCACAATGGCGCAGGAAAACGCGGAGATACTGGCCGGCATATGCATCACGCAGCTCATAAGGCCGGGCATGCCGGTCTGTTACGGAGGGATCTGTCATGCCTTCGATATGCGCACGACGCAAATGATCTTTGCCGGCCCGGAGCAGGCAATTTTCGGCGTGGCCATGACCCAGATGGGGAAGCGATACGGTCTGCCCGTGTACATCAACGTTGGGCTTACGGACGCCAAGCGGCCTGACGCGCAGGCCGGCCTCGAGGCCGGAGTGACGCTTGCGTTCGGCGCGGCTGCCGGGGCGGACATTTTCGGGCACATGGGGATCAGCGGCGTGGACCAGGCTGCGTCTGCGGACATGCTGGTTTTTCAGAACGAGGTGATCCGGTATGTGGAGAGCGTGCTGCGGAACGTGGATTTCAGCGACGATGCGCTGGCGGTGGAGGAGGTCGTTGCTGTCGGCCCCGGCGGAACGTTCATTAATCGCGAGCATACTGTGGAGCATTTCCGGCGCGAGCTGTGGCAGCCTCGACTGCTCGACCGCCGCTTTTACGAGGCATGGCGCGAGACTGGAGCCGCGGACATGGAAAAGCGGTGCCGCGAACTCCGGGCGGAGATCTGTGAATCCCACAGGCCGGAGCCTATGGACGAAATGCTGGCCCGGGAGATTGATTCCATTGTGGAGTCCGCCCGCAGGGAGCTTGGCCGGGATCGGACATAAAGGAGGGAATCAGGGTTTGAGAAAGGGCCGGACTGCATGATCCGGCGGAAAGACAAGGCGGGATGCCAATAAAGAGAGAGGCTGTAGAAATGAAATACAGGGACAGGGCGAGGGAGCTGTTGAACGGTCGCATGGTTTGTTTCAGCAACTGCGAAGGACAATCGGCGCGCGAAAACCGCGAAGGTTTCAGAAGACTGGTGCGGCTTGCCGCGGAGTTCGGTGGCACGCATGTTGCGGTTGGCGAGATCCCGTTCAGATACGGGAGCTGGGTCCTGCCGGACAACACCGATCCATACGCATCATGGTGCAATCACGCCGCGGGGCTTTTCCGGGTATGTCCGCCGCCTGAACTGCGCAAATGGGTTTCGCGTGACCATGCCGTGAAACTGCAGGCGTACATTCGGTGGCAATTGGACGTGATGAAGCCATACGGATTGAAGGGCACATGCTATGCGGTCGAGCCCATGTGGCTGCCGGAGGGCGTTTACAGGGAGCATCCAAGGTGGCGCGGCGCACAGTGTGAACTGGGCCGCATTGCCAGGCGCCCGTACTTTGCGCCATGCATTGACGACGAGGAGGTGCTGGACCTTTATCGTCGGGCAATGCGCGAGTTCTGCACGATGTTTCCGGAAGTGGATCACTACAGTTTCATGACGAACGATTCGGGCGGCGGAGTGGAATGGACTCCCAACGTGTACCCGGGGATGAACGGCCAGTTGCGAACCCGCGGCAGGGACGGCGGAGCGAGACTGGCCAACTGGCTTAAGGCCATGCGTGAGGGCGCGCAGCAGGCGGGGGTGGACATGCGGCTCAATCTGCACAGCAGCGGTTTTCCGCCCGAACTTAACGCCTCGGCGCAGTTGCAGTGCGTCCCCGGCACGTTTGTGCAGTGGCGCAACAACCGGGGGGAAATCCTGGACGGCCCGTGCGCGGTGCTTGGCGGCGGACTGTGGTCCGTTCCGTATCCGGCGGTCGGCATGGGCAGCATCCCGGATTTTGTGGCCGGCCTGCAGTGCATATACAACAAGCCGAAAAAACCCGAGGGTCTGGCCAGGATCGCATTTGTGGACGATGACGCGGAAATTGCGCGGACGGTCATCGAGACCGTGCTGGAAGATCCCGGCCAGGGCAGCGAGGCGCATGCCCGCCTGGTTCTGAAGTGCGCCGCGAAGTTCTGCGGATCGAAGGGTGGCGCCCAGACCCTGGTCGGAGCGTGGCGCGCCGTGGATTGTGCGACACATGCGGTGAGACAGGTGCGCCAGAAAGGGTTCGGCCAGGTGCTGGCGTTCTGCGGTGTCAGCATGCGGTGGCTCACAAGGCCTCTGGTTCCAGAGCCGGAAAAGCTCAGCGCCCGGGAGCTCAAGTACGCGGCGCCGTTCCTGTTCAGTGCTGATCCGGAACGGGACCTGAAGTCGTTCGGTTATGT
>Ga0101944_10006775_pt1 | contig 11938 bp, 12 predicted proteins | sample DewCreD2012metaG_FD_75245 | JGI IMG/M metagenome (GOLD analysis project Ga0101944, IMG submission 75245) | Hot spring sediment bacterial and archeal communities from British Columbia, Canada, to study Microbial Dark Matter (Phase II) - Dewar... ... | reverse complement strand
CAAGAAACATCCCCAAATATTTTGGATCATGTGAAAAATCGGCATCCATCTCAAAAATAATATCTGCTCCCTCTGCAAGTGCTCTCTTGAAGCCTGCTATATAGGCGGTTCCCAGGCCTGCCTTCTGAGGCCTGTGAATGACGGACACGCGCAGGTATTGACGGGCTAATGCGTCCGCAATCGCACCCGTCCCGTCAGGTGAATTGTCATCAACAATGAGCACATAATATTCCTCGCTCAAATTCAGGATCTCCTCGACGAGCTTCACAATATTGTCCGCTTCGTTGTATGTTGGTATGACAATAGTCACTTTCATGGTATCAATCTGATATTGTCCAAATAGAGGAGAATTTCTTTTGCAGGCATGGTAAAGATCAGGAATCTGTAAATGTTCCCGGCATCGATTTTTCTCTGCGTACCTGATGTCGCCATGGAATCGATAGGTATGCAAACCTGATTCATCCCGGGTCCAATATGAAATCCCTGATTGTATCGATCTTTGTAGTCCGGATAGGCTTTTTCGTCATCAATTCTCACAGATAGCATCAGCGATTCGCGTTCGGCGTTGTAGACATCGAAACAGAAGTTGCGGAAGGCTCTCCAGTTCCTCCGCTCAGTCAGAGAATGCAAGCCGGCATAGCCGGGAGGAAAAAGGCTGAGCTTCAATGAATGCTTACCATGAGTTACGTGTTCATCAGACAAGGAAAAAAGGGTATGACACTTCCACTCAAACTGATCCAATTCCGAATCGCTCTCAAAGTCGAACAGCACCTGTTCCTTCGGGGCATCCGTGCATCCTGTCAGAAATAGGCTCATCCACAACAAGAGGAGGCAGCAAAATCTGGAAGCGATGTCAAGTTTCCGTTTCATAATCATTGCGAGCAGTACCGCATACTGCGGGACGACGAAGCAATCTCGCGGTAATCCAATGATAAAAAAGATCTTTCTTCAGATTTTCCGGTGGCAACCACTCATAGCTTTACCCTCCCTTGAGGGGAGGACGGGATGGGTTACTCAAAAAGGGGGTTGGGGGGGCTTACTATCATAAATGTCATCATACTTATGAACCCCTTAGTAATTCGTTGAAAATTGCAAGACTGCTATTTCCGGCTTTCTGAGGATCCGAATCGGGAGATGACTTGTACCAATTCCACGGCTCACATACATCACCTTCGAGCCTTGCGCGAATATGCCCTCATTATAGAAAGCATTCTTCCGGTATCCCAATGCTTTGAATATCCACGAAGGAAGAGGTATCTGACCGCCGTGCGTGTCTCCGGCAAGAATTAACGCGGGCTGTGTCATGCTCAAATGGTCAAATACCAGCGGACTGTGGCAGAGAATAATCAAAGGTTCATCCGTATGAAGATTGTTCAGAAACGGTGATGAGCCAAAAGGTTCTTCATCCTTCTTTTCCAATCCGGCAATCCAAACGTCTCCTCGTTCCGTATCAATCGCTTTTCCGGAATTCCGCAGAAAATGTATTGCATGCCGCTCCGTGAACTCGCCGCTTTCAGCTTTGTGGCAGAACAGGCAGCTTTTCCGCGAATTGCTGTAATCATAGTCTCCCAAAACAGCGTAGATTGCCCTCTTTGCATGCAATTGTGACAGGAAGGTCAGCGCTGCCTCATAATCGCCCTTCCATTTCACATAATCGCCGGTGAGGAATATGTAATCGGGCTCAATATCGCGGAGCATATCCAACAGCTTCAGCTCCCGCTTTCCGATGTTACCGATATGAAGGTCGGAAATCTGGACGACGACCTTGTCCCCGAGGATCTGGGCAAGTCGCGCGTCATGGATTGTCACATGGCGAACATCAAGTGAATACGGTTCGACAGCGATGCCGTAAAACAGAACCACTAATAATGACAGCAGACTGAAAACGAGAACCCGTCTCAGAATAGTTTGTTGCGGACTTTTTGTCATTCACCGAACAGGAGGATATTTACAGATAGCGGTGATGCCTCTATGAAGACGCGCGCCCGGCATTCAAGGGAGAGGGTCTTCTCTTATCCATATCATCATATCAGAGCCGGAAGATCCTTATTCTCCATTAGCCCGGAAGCAACTCCAGGGACTCTGAGAAATCCGGTTTATAAATTCTGAAGTGTTTTCTGTCATAGGTAAAAACACTACGAATGCCATACTTCTCACAAAGTGCAAAGCAGGTTGAATCAACAAATCCGAACCCCACATCATGGTACTTGTTCTCAATCTCAAGAGCACTCACCAGATCGTCCCTACTGAGTTCCAGTACCTCAACGATACCCTGAGATACCGACATCCAGAATTTATTAGCGAAGAAGCCGCCGACACGGGCATCAATGAGCAGCCATGCCTCTGTAAGGATAGGTAATGAGGTGCAAAGGGTTTCTTTTCCTACTATCTTTTCATAAAACTTTTTCGCATCAGTATGGTTTACGTCGTTTTTATCAATAAGGGCATAGAAGGCCCCTGTATCCACGAGAATCATTTTAATAGCTTTCTCAGCACCTCTTCCGTCTGCTCCGATGTCCTTCCATTTTTGGGTCCCTCTGCTATACCAATAAATGAAAAATAATCAGGTTTCTCCTTCTTTTCTATGAGGTAACTTGATAAGGCTTCCCGGATAATCTCGGACATTCTTTTTTTTGAAGAGGCTGCCATCCTTTTCAATAAAAGGAGCTGTTCATCCTCAAGATAGACCATTGTTTTTTTCATAATTTCCTCACCTTGCCGATTATATGACATATATGTCGGTATGTCAATAAGGCGCTCTTCTCTACTATATGTGTCTTGGAAATAGTGCTTTTACCCACGAAAAATTGATGCGGGTCTATCGAATGCCTACCCCATTTTTTATGATAATGCCAGCAGTCACTATTGAATTTACATTTGAAAAGAAAATTCCAATATCTTCTTCTTCAGTGAGAGGAACTCGAGCGTGAGCGAAAACAAAGACGCGACAAATGACATGTAATATACCTCTTTATCGAGGACAGCGTCGTTGCCGTTATCAAAGTAGAAAAGTCCGGCCACTCTGCCTTTGATAACGATTGGGTGAACCAGGACATCCTGTGGAATTCCCGAAAGGAAATATATCAATGGCACATTATTCTTGGTATCGAGTACCGGTCCTCGGTAATATTTCTTGTTCTTAATGACTTCCGAAAATATCGGGATTTCGCCTTTCGCTTCGAATCTGTCGGTACTGAACCCCTTAGCCTTCCACAGCCTGATTTTGTTGGTATGTATCATAAAGATCGCGGCACGCTGGGAGATGCTGCCGGCCAATCGGATAATTATCTGTGCCATCTCTTCCTCGTCGTTTGCCGCTATGAGGGCTTCCTTGACTTTTTCAAGAGAATCGAATATTTCAAACTCAGGTTTGAATCTGTCCATGAACGTCACATACCGGGGATCACTCTTTATCCCGTAGTACTTTTCGAGCGCGTAGAGGAGCCTCATTTCCGGAATAACGTAAGGAATAATCTGCGACCCGGTTATGAAGCCCAGTTCGTCGATCTCTTCCAGCTCTTTTGCGTTCAGCATCGCGACGTGGAGCTTCTTGCCCTCCCTGCGCAAGGGCAGGATCTTGTATTTTTCTATAACTTCCCGTGGTATGGCATTCAAGACATCCTTTGGGATCGAGTCTATTACTTCATTGGTCACAAAGGGGCGTTTATAGAATGCGCCGACGAATTTCGCGAGCTCTTCTTCATTGAGAATTCTCAGCTCCAATAAATTCGTCCCGAGTCTTCCACCAAATATCACCTGCCGTTCGAGGGCAAGGTTCAACTGTTGCTTTGTGATAAGCCCGCTTTCGACCAATGCCTCACCAAGTTTCATGATTGATCAACCCTGCCCGACTATTTAAATCATCCCAGGTCCATTTGTCAACAGAACCTCACCTTTATCATGCCTTCAGAACCCTGCTGCTCTTCATACCCTTCGTAGCATTCCTCGTATCAACCACCAGTCTGCTGTTCCTCACAATCCACGGGTAGTCATACTGGGAATGGTTCGTGGTTATCACTACACAATCATATTGCCTCAACGTCTTTTCAGACAGCCTGATGCTCTTCATGGAGAGATTCGGATAGCGGCGCATCCCGGAAAATGAGGGGATATAAGGGTCGTTATAGTCGATTCTCGCCCCTTTTGCCTTGAGAATGTCGATGATCTCCACGGCCGGCGATTCCCGGATATCATCTGTATCCTTCTTATAGGCAACCCCCAGCATCAGTATTTTTGCCGTTTTCAGGCATTTCTTATTACGATTCAGACCATCGATGATTTTTCCCACAACATACTCCGGCATGCTGGTATTGATTTCTCCCGCCAATTCAATGAAGCGGGTGTTGAAATCATATTCCTTTGCCTTCCAGGACAGATAGAATGGATCGATCGGAATGCAATGCCCTCCAAGCCCGGGACCCGGGTAAAAGGGCATGAATCCGAACGGCTTCGTCGACGATGCCTCGATGACTTCCCAGATGTCTAATCCCATTCTGTCAGAAAGGATTTTGAGCTCATTGACCAGTGCGATGTTGACACCGCGAAAAATGTTTTCCAGCAGCTTTGTGAATTCGGCAATCTCAGCAGACGATACGACGATCACCCGTTCGACTATCTGTTCGTAGAGCGCTTTGCCGGCTTTCGTGCATGACGGGGTAATGCCTCCCACAACCTTCGGGATGTTCCTGGTGGTGAAATTGGGGTTCCCGGGGTCTTCCCGCTCGGGCGAAAAGACGAGATAGCAATCCCTCCCTGCTTTCATTTTTCTGTTTTCGAGTATCGGCAAAAATACCTCCCGTGTCGTGCCGGGATACGTCGTACTTTCCAGAGATATGAGCTGGCCCTTTCTCAGGTATTTCGCAATTTCATGGGCGGTGTTTCTCACATAACTCAGGTCGGGTTCCTTATTTTTTTTAAGGGGAGTCGGCACGCAGATGATAATACAATCCACTTCGCCCAGCCTCGAGTACTCGGTCGTAGCTTCGAAGAGCTTTTTTCCCCTTATGTTTCTTATCCGTTCGGAAGGGATATGTTTGATGTAGCTTTCCCCCCGGTTCAGCTTCTCAACCTTCTTCCCGTCGATATCAAATCCGGTAACAGGGAAGCCTTCCTCGCAGAAACGAATGATAAGCGGCAACCCGACATAGCCAAGCCCGATGATGCCTATCCTTGTTTGTTTCGATTTGATCTCCTGGATTAATTCCATTATCCCTCCGTTATGATAGTTCTGCTCCATCATGCGCTCTGCAATACGTGCTACAGAGAACTACCCGCACTGATGTTGCTTACAAGAAACCGGTAATCATTCTCCTTCAACCAGCCTCTCATACGGCCATAGAGAAAAGAGAGCATAAACAGAACACCCGAGCCTATTATAAACAAACCGAGCAAGCCCGCAATGTCGAGTGAGCCGGTATAGCCAAGGATAGCCGGTGTGCTTTCGACAACGGCAAACTGCACCACATAGGTAAATAGCGAAGTACGGCCGAACACCGACAGATACCAGAGAAACCGGGGATATTGACCGAGAATATGTATCCTGTGCAGTACCGCGATGAACATCCAAATGAGCGCCGCAAAGTAAGCGGGCAATAAGAACCCAAGGCGATTGGGATAAAGCATGCGGAAAAGCGCGGGATCCCAGGCATGTGCAAACTTCACTTTCAGTAACTTATACCCAATCACAAGTAATATACTCGCGACTGCCATGACGATTCCGGCCTTCTTCATCTGCACCGTGAAGGAAGCTACGTCCAGTGCCCCCTGCCTGATTCGGGACAGCGCTTCTCCGACAAAAGACCCGCTCAGGAATATCGCAAACCAAGGGATCAGAGGAAACCAGAAGATCCGCGGCTCGCCGACCGTTCCAAAGAACGCCTCCTTCACAAGGACCCAAAAAGGTGCAACCGGCTGAAAAAAGGCGACGCTGAGCCGGCTTATTATGAGAAGCACGAAGATAAGCAATGCCCTCGACAGAGATCTCAATCTCATGATGAACACCGGCGATATCAGCAGACAGAGCGCGATGGTATCCGTAATCGGAAAAGCAAAGAGAAGATTCTTAAAGAATGAAAGAGAGTGAGGGAGATGCTCACACGTCAAACGGAAAGGGTAGCTTATCGCATTTATGGCGAGGTGAGCCGCAACGAGAAGAAACAATGCCCGCCTCATATAGCGCCGATAGCTCATTTTCCAGTCCTTCTGCATGAAGAGATGGTAGCTGAACGTTGCCCCGGATACGGACACAAATGCAACTGCGGCGAGAGCGGTTATGTTCCAGAGCAGTGTCCCAATCAAGGACGGAATGTGGTTCATATTTACATGCAAATATGAATGCTGGAGGATAACAAGGACCATGGCGAGGCCACGCACAACATCGATGGACAGTATTCTCCCGGATACCCGGTGGAGAGGTGTTCGGGCTTGTCGAAATAACCCGAAGAATCTATGCACTGATGCATCACTGGGAAACAGAATAACGCCACCCCCACATCAAAAAAAAGTTATGTTTTACGCGGCGCAAGACGAGTTCTTCAAATCATTGAAGATTTAATGTATAATTGAAGCTGGAAATTATATTGTCAAGATTATTAATCATTCATGAAAGCATTGCTAATCAAGCGTTATAGTCGGTCTCTCTTTATTTTGTTTATTTTGTTCATTTTTATAATCGCAAGCGGTTGTGGCAACGGAGGAAGTGATAGTAGTAAGCACTCTAACAATAAATCGCCGGGATATTCTATTACCTTGATTTGGAATCCACCCTTATCTTACCCTGACGGTAGCCAGTTTGATGATTTAGAAGGTTATCACATCTATTATGGGACTTCGCCTGGTAATTATAGTCATATGATTACTATCGGTAATACGTCAACATATAAAATTGACGGGTTAGCGCCCGGCACTTATTTTTTTGTAATAAGTGCATACAATTCTTCTGGATATGAAAGCAATTTTTCAAATGAGGAAACTAAGACGATCTACTGATCATCTTATTGGTAATTTGTATGATATTGATGAAATAATTGTATGAATAGCCATACAATTTAAGACTAAATTTAAATCGATAATATAAATGTATCGGGTACTTGTTAGGTAGAAGAATTGGCATTGGATTTGCGTATAGAAGAATGATGCAATGCGTTGTGTTGTTTATCACAGCAATTTTTTTGTAAGCAGTTTACGTTATAAGAAATATGAATCATAAGGAGGAACAAATGCTTCGAGGGAAAAGTTGCTCTTTGTTTTGTATGTTTTTACTTGTTCTATCGCTCTTCCTCTTCATAGATTTAGAAGAAGCAAATTCCGTCATACTCTTTGCGGAAACGTGGGAGTCTGGCAATCCGCCTTCATGCTGGCCATGCAAGTACATGAATTCTAATTGCAATTTTAATTCTTGGTACCAACCTGACTATATTGATAGTAGCTTTTGGCAATTGTTCCAAACCCCGAAAAGTGATCGTAGTTCTACAAGAGCACACTCCGGTACATACTCTTATTATCAGCATCGCAAGGCAGGTGAAGCATCTACCTGCGATATTTACCATACATTCGCTCCGCCTTACCCAACAACCATCTATATTCGGTTTTATATGTATCTCACAGATGACTGGACGACTGCTTATGTTAATAGAGATAACTTCCTCGTGCATTGGATTTTTACAAATTCTGCAAGAAGCAATACAGGCTTTAGACTCAACTTAACAGCGAATGGACAGTGGGGAACTTGTCCTCCCAATAAGTTATGCATGCTTCCTGAAGGTGATGGCGGGGCTCAGTGGTGGGACACAAGAGCTACATGCTCACCGTCAGGAAACTGGACAGCGGGTACAGATTTTCTCACATTAAAAAATGCATGGCATTGCTTTGAGTACAAAATGCAGATCAGCGGCAGCAAAGTTATTCTCACTGAATGGATTGACGGAATTCAGAAACGAGGCCCGTGCACAGGACCCGGTCAAAATGAATCGTCATTTAATAAAATAATTATTTCAGGCTGGGATAACTTATCAACAAATATTTCTACGGGTTTCTACATTGATGACATTGTTGTATCTGATAGCTATATCGGATGTAGCGAACCTTATTTATTGCCAATCCCATAACAAGCAATCTATTTTTGATAGGAAATGGTAAAGAGAGTGTTGTGACTAATTGGTGTTTTTTTTGCAGAAAGAAAACCAGTATGATATTTGGTTTTTCAATAAGAATGCCCAGTCATAGCCGCCTGCAACTTTTAACTTAAAATCTGCCATATCCTCAGGATTAACTATGTACCTGCCCAATTTATATTTTTCATTATATGAATAATTCGTATGTTGTTCGATGGTAAAAGCAGCTTTAAAATTGAGTTGGCTAACATATTTTAGAACACAATCATTATAGCTACCATGAGGATAAGCAAAGAGATATATTTCTCGCTTAAGAATTGAAGATAATTCTTCTTTTGAATGCTGTATTTCCATCAGAATGTCTTCCCCAGTCAATTCATCCAATTTTCTATGATGCTGTGTATGAGCACCAATATCAAAATTGTTAGCCATTTCAGCAAGTTGACATTCAGTCATAATATCTTTTTGGGTCATCTTATTATCCCAAATGGCTTTCTTACCCAACATCGCTGAGACAGCAAAAAAAATTGCTGGGATTTCTTTGCGTAATAAAATATCCCTGACAACGGTAAAGTTATCCTCATAGCAATCATCAAATGTCAAGCATATATATAGCAAGTTTCTATCATATTTTTGAGGATTATTAATCAATTCAATGAGCTCTTTACCCGCAAGAAAAATATAATTTTTGCTTGTGAGATAATCTATCTGTTGCTCAAAATGAATTGCCTGTCCTTTATCGACGCTATGATAACAAAGGACAGTCAGTGCAGCTAAATCACCATGCATTTTCTTAATAAACTTATTTATGAGAAAAATAGCTCCAGTAGAATAGAGCAATTTACTAACTATTTGTTTAACCCCCAATAATTTATTGATCACTCAACCCTCCGATTTGCCAGTCCTGGGGCGACGATTTCGGACTGTAAATAATGAAAGGCCACGAGCAATAAAATAAATGTTATAAAGAAAAAAATTAGCTAATAATATATCAAAAGATAAATGCTTTTGTTTATTTAATGCTGCTATAAGACAAATGAGTGAGTTGGCTGTCACTGCGATCAATAAACAAATAAGTGATCTATTTAATATAGATATTAATATACCGAGAATGCCAATTATGGAATATAATGCAGATATTAAAGCGGGTTTTGAGTTCAAGAAATATTTGAGGGACGATATGTCTTGCGTACCGTGCCATTTTTCTCTGTGAATAAATTCTATCAATGTCTTTGGATACCCCCCGTGAATTACCTGAAGATTAGCATTATTTATTATAGCAATACCTTTCTGTCGCGCGCGTGTAGAGAATTCCCAGTCCTCACTAGTGACAAGCCTACTATCAAATCCGCCAAGTTGTTGAAAGATTTCTTTGTGAACTATTAAATGCCCACTATTCATATAATTCACTTGCTTTTCATGAGTCATTGGGTAAAACCAGTACCTCTCAATCCAACTGCCACTATCGCTAATACCTGCGCGTGAACCAGTGATTATGCGCCTGTCAACATTCATTTTAGCAATCACGTCTAATATCTCCGTAGCCCATGCCTGCGTGACTAACATATCAGCATCCAAGAACACAAGGATTTTTCCCTGAGCATAAGATGCACCCAAATTGCGAAGACCGCCGATAGTCGTTGAACTGTCATGAAGAACAATGGCGCCGAGCTCAGTAGCAATATAGATGGTAGAATCTGAAGACCCATTGTCAACTACAATGATTTCATATCGCAAATCAGTTAGGAGCTGCTTAATGGATGTCAAGAGATTGAAAAGATTCTGTTCTTCATTTAAAGTGGGAATAACAAAAGAAAGATCAACTTTTGAATTGTTATACATTTGCTCGTAAGGAATTTTCTTATTACTTGTTTGAATCAAAAATGATAGTAACAGGAGGACGTCTATAAATGTCAGTATCTTGCTCTGAATCCTTTCATAATGTTACAGAGCATTTCTTTTCAATGGATTCTTTTATCCCCTGTAACACTCGATGGACATATATTGCACTTTCTCCCGACACCGGCAATGGTGCATCTTCCATTATGGCTCTGACAAATGCTTCAGCTTGATAAAGATCGTTCAGAGACACCTCAGAACCCCTGATAATGGAAAATATACGCTGGAGTAAAGTTTTCGCTTCAGACACAGCATTTCTCCAGTGACCAATGATTCTATCCTTCGGGTCTGATCCCGCATTAAAGCAATCGAAATTTTTAAGCCCAACAGAAATCGCGCCACCTGTGCCGAAGATTTCCACTTTCACTAAATCAATAGAAGATCGCCATCCAAAAACCACTGTGCCAGTTATTCCTGAATCCATTGTGAAAGAACATGAAACATTGGTTGGCGTCTCATATTCATGATACCCTGCATGTGCAAATGCATTGATAGAAGTTATTTTATGCGGCACCAAAAGATGCATGAGTTCAATGATATGAACTCCGATATCATAAATGGCCCCCCCTTGATTTTCTTCCAAATACCAGTCACTCTTGGGATCCCATGATATATATGGGCCTGGTGTCATAAATGTCGCTCCCACTTGGAGAACAGCACCTATCCTGCCAGAGTTAACAAGGATAGCTGCTTCTTGAAGATTATTGTTATACCGATACTTGAACCCTGGCATGAGAACGAGATTATTCTTCCTCGCTAAGGCCGTCATCTGGCACGCTTCGTCAAGATTTCTTCCCATTGGTTTTTCACACATTACATGCAAACCGATTTCCAGCGCCGACATCGTGGCAGCAAAGTGAATGTCAGGAGGTGTACAAATATAAACAGCATCCACAATATTCGACTTGTACATGTCATGATAATCACGATATATAATTGGGATATGATGAATTTGTTTAACCCTTTGAATTCGCTGCTCATTCATTTCAGCGCACGCGGTTATCTCAACATTTTTGAGCTGGCTTAAAACAGGTATATGAGTAGCTGTTGCTACTCGGCCTAACCCTACTATGCCAATTCTCAATATGTCTCCTTTCAATTCTTTCATTTATTCTTCATCCCAATATCTATGTTCACATCTCAACTGTATTGCATGTTTCAGCAGATACTGCCATCTTAGTTTTTCGCTGCCGGATGCTTTTGATGCAATTCCGAAACACTTCTTCCCATTTAGGTATAAACTGAAAATTTAAACACTGCTTATCAGGCAGATCGCTATCGAGATCATACTTATTATTACCGAGCTTGAGACTTAAAGCTTCTCTGATGTGCGGGACTGCTGAAAACCGGAAACCCATTAATTTTGCACAATGAATGTCAGTCGCCACCATGTCAGTACCAGCTATTAGCAATTCACAAACCCTGGGCACACCATTAACAGGACCTTTACCTTCCATCCCAATAAGTCCATCAATAATAGATATATTTGGAGTCCTTGCTGACGCAAATGCACAGATTGCCTCAGCAAGGTGATGATGATATTTGATTTTATACTTTTCGGGTAACGCACCAAAGAGATTTTTCATCGTGCAAGTAATTTTCTGTAGGGAATGCGTCTTGAGCTTCGCAACCGAAATTAAATAATCCGCTTTCATATAAAGTTCAGACATTTCGATATTCTCTCCATAGCATGTCTTCACGGTTATACGATTATCACGGCTAAGATTCAAGAATTCAATTCGGGGATCCCACGCGGCAAATAGTTTTTTCCATCCTAAAGCTCGGAATGCCATGTCTGCGCTTAAATGTGTCGCATCAGCTTCTGCAATAATAATCCTTTGTGGATGGTGACACGCTCGCAACCATTGAATGAGTGCGCGAACCACTCGTGGGTCAACTGTAGCACCGGTCTCTGGCCCCATTAGGAG
>Ga0101944_10006774_pt1 | contig 11940 bp, 8 predicted proteins | sample DewCreD2012metaG_FD_75245 | JGI IMG/M metagenome (GOLD analysis project Ga0101944, IMG submission 75245) | Hot spring sediment bacterial and archeal communities from British Columbia, Canada, to study Microbial Dark Matter (Phase II) - Dewar... ... | reverse complement strand
GGATTTCCTTCTGCAATTACTCCCCCCATACGCTTTATCGTCTTTAGCAAGCCAAAACTTTAAGCAAAACGACAAAGCACCCGAATACGAGCTCGATTTTCTTCCATTACCCTTTCAGCCCGCTGGTCTTGATGCCCTATCGCGATCCTCGCCCAGATCCCGAACTCGCTTGCCCCATCCATCCGTGCCGCCTCGACCAGCTCCTTTGGAATCGTCAGGAAGAACTGCCGGAAGAGGAAGATGAAGAACGGCACGCCCAGGAACGCCGTGCACGACCAGCGGCGCGAAGGTGTCGATCAGGCCGAACGCGCGCCAGATCGTGAAGACCGGGATCATCGTCACCTGGCCGGGCAGCATCATCGTCGCCAGCATGAGGTAGAAGATCGTGTCCCGCCCGCGCCATTTCAGGACGCTGAATCCATACGCCACCAGCGAGCAGGACAGGATCGTTCCCAGCACCGTAGGATGTAGCGCAGTGCCGCGCGCTGACGGACGCGATCGGTCGCGCCGTTGGGGATCGCCAGCGCCCAAACGCCCACCCACGAGCTGTGGCGCTCGCCGCCCTCCAACTGCGAGATCGGCGCCATGCCGTATTCCAGGTCCGGCGCGAACTTTTCCCGATCGTGCAGTCCCGAAAGGTGCAGCAGCTGGATCGCCTGCTTGCCGACGATGAACGGATTCTGCTCGGCCGAACCGAAGGACGATTGCAGCGTCGCGATGCGCTCGTGGCCGTACCTGCGCTCGTACCGGCACATCCACTCGAGCGCCCGGTTAGCACAAAATGGACTGCCAACGTTGGCCGTCCACGGGCGGTCGTTGCACGGGTTGCAGGGCCATGGTCGCGGCGGATGCATCTTGGCGCAACCTGTTGACTTTCCCATGAAAGTTGGTATCGGTCCTTCTCGGTCTCATCGTTCACTCCACGGGCGGGGCGGGTGGCGCTGCGGATCCGTTTCGGCGGTTGGACCCGCGGCGTTTGGGGTTCTTTTCGATGTCCCAAAAAAACAGGCACCACGCGCGGCCTTCCCCCGTTGGCGACGATGCGAACCGTCCGGCGCCGGTTGCGGCGACGGAATTACGTTCCGGATCGACGTGCGCAGCCGACGGCACCCCAGGCGCTCCGTCTCGCCCGGCGGATGGCGAAACGTGGCCGGAAACGGTGGCCGCGGTCGAGGCGTTTCTGCAGCAGGGCCAATCGAAGACAGCGCTTTGGCGCGCCAAACAGGCTCACAAGCGCTGGGGCACGCCGGAATCGGAACGGCTGCTGCTCCGGGTCTACGCGGTGCGGATCGAAGAACTGACCGGCAGGGGTCTTTCGAACGAGGCGGAAGCGCTGATGAAGAACCTGCGGGAGCGCTTTCCGCAGGCGTCCCAAACGTTGCTTTCCACGGAACTGAAACTGGGCATCCCCTGCGATAACCTCGGCAGTCTGCTCAAGCGCCTGGTCGATCCGACCTGCGCGGCCGACGAGGTGCAAACGATCGAGGACACGATCCGCAGGAATCTGAAGGATCCTGCGGACCTGGCCAATGCCGCGGAACTTCCCGCCGAACACCCGTGGAAGCGCGAAGCGGCGGCCCTGGCCCGGGCGTTCGAGAAGGTGACGAGCGGCCCGGCATCGGACGAGGACGTGGCGTTGCCGGAGATTTCGCGACGCAGCCCGCTGGCGCCGTGGAAGGTCCTCGTGCGTGCCATCGCGCACTTCTACCGCAGGGAAGACGAGGCTTGTCTGGCCTGTCTGGACAGGGTTCCGGAGCAGACCGCCGTTGCGCGCCTCGCCTCGGCCTTGAGGATCGCCCTGACCTGCGACCCGAAGGGGCGGGAGAACCTGTCGCCGACGCTCAGGGGATTGGCCGACCGCATTGGAGGCCATCTGGGCGGATTTTCGGAGGCGCTGCGGAACCTGGATGCGCGCTTCGCGGAGCGGCGGGCTGGGCGGATCGTGCGCGCCATCGAGGAGGCGGTTCGCGCCTGCCAGCGCGAGTGCCCCGAGCTGCTGGTCCGGTTGCGGCAACACATTTCCGTCCGGGGCTTCATGGCGGGTATCGATCGGGAGCGCATTCGCCGCGCGATGGGCGGCTCGTCGAAAAAGGACGCCTTCTTCTGGCGTCTGCTGGCGCAGGCCACCGAGCTGAACAGCGGTACTCATGCCGAAGCGAAGGTGGTCGTCTGCGAGTTGCTGGAGCATTTCCGCGTCCAAGCGATCCGGGAGGGCACGTTTGCCGAAAATGGGCCGGAGACGGTCGCGCTCTACAGCATGATGCTCGACCTGCAGGAATCGATCCCGCCGGACCTACTGGCCCGTGTGCATCGCAGCCTCGCCGCGGGACCGAGCCTTTTCGAGGTTTATTACGGCGATCAGCCCGAGGAAATTCGAGCGGCGGGACGACGGGCGGAAAGGGCGGATGCGCTGAAGCCCGAGAAGCTCTACGAACGGATCTGCACGCTCGCACCCGATGCCGAAATCTACCGGTGCTGGTTCCACCGGTTCCGGGGGAAGAAGGAGAAGGAGTGGCAGCAAGCCGAAGACGTCGCCTTGCGCTGGCACCGCGCCTTTCCCAGGGATGTGCGTCCGTTGCTGAGCCTCATGGAACTGGCGGAGGAACGCGGCGCATTGAAGCGGGCGCTGGGCTGGGTGGAGCAGGCGGAGCGACTGGACGGCCTGCATGCGGGCGTGCGGGACGCGCGCATGCGGCTATGGACGGCGACCGCGCTGCGGCATTTGAAACAGCACAAACCGCACTTGCTGGAAAAAGACATCGAAGCGCTGGATGCGCTGCCCTCCATGCGCGGCGGGGATCGGCCCGCGTTCCTTTCCGCGCTGCGCTGGGCCTGTGCGATCGGAACGGGCGACCGCGAACGGGCCGAACTGCATAGAACGCGCATCGACGAACGGCTGGGCAGTTCCGCCGCGACCTGGCTGCTCCTGGAGACGCTGAGCGATGTCTGCGGCGGCATGTACGCGGACCTTTCCACGGATTTCAGCCCTGCCCTCGATGTCGGCGGGGTGGCCCAGGCGGCGGGCCGCGCGCTGTTGCTGGCGGCGGACGTGGGCCTGCCGGTCCACATCCCCCAAACCTACGAAAACGCGCTCGTCCGGGATCTCTCCGGAAAGCCCGCAGCGCTCGACACCGCCGCGCTCTGCGCCATAGCCGAGGCCGCAGTGGCCAGCAACCGGCTGCGGCTGGGATACCTCGCCACCGCACACGGCCTTCAGCGGCCGAACGCCCCCTGCGGGCGGTTGCTGCTGTTGCGCGCGCGTTGTCTGCCCCCGCTCATGTTCCAACGGGCGACGGATCTGAAGGCGGCAGCCATCGCTTTCGCGCGCGAGGCGCGGGACGAGAAGACGCTCGACGAGGCGCTCGGTTCGGACGGCAGGCGGCGCTCCCGTTACGCCGACCTTTACACGGTCACGCCGACGAACTTGGACCGCGAAACGGCGATCGAGATTTTGGGGATCGAGAAGGCCCGCAAGGATTTTCTCGACAGCCCGAATCAAGCGGAACCCTGGACCCATCGCAATCGCCCGGATGCGTTCTCCCCCGAGTTCGGTTTTCCGGGGTTTGGAGACGATTTCGGGGACGACGCGGACGAGGAGTGGGAAGAGGATTTCGAAGAGGACGCGTTCGAGGAAGACGACCAGGCGCCGGGGCCGTGGGATCTGCCGCTGCCCAAAGGCATACCCGCAACGCTTCTGGAACTGCTCAAGGAGGCGTTTCGCAAGCATGGGAAGGGCGGCCGCAGCCCCGAAGAAGTGTTACGGAAGATGGATCGTGAGGATCCCGATCTGACGATGAAAATCCTGAGCGCGTTTTTGGATTCGGAAGCGGCAAAGTACGATCTGCCGCCTGGATTCGCCGACCGACTGTTCGGCGCAAATCGTCCGAAAGACGGGCGGAGCAGACGCCCATGAGGATTGCGGAACGGAAAGCCGCGGCTGCGACGAGCACGAAGAGATGAACGCCGGCGAACACAGGACCATGGACCCGTTTGCCGTTCTGGGCATCGGGAAAGACGCGGACGGAGCGACCGTGCGCGCCGCCTATTTGAAGAAGGTGAAGGAATGCCCGCCCGACCGGGATGCCGAAGCCTTCGAGCGGATTCGCGACGCGTATGCCTTGTTGCGCGACCCGAAGGTCCGCCTGCAGCGAAGCCTGTTTTCGGGGGATCCCAAGGAGCCTTTGACCACGCTGCTGAAAGAACTCCAACCGCCCCGCGCATTCCTCGGTCCCCGACCCTGGCTGGATGCACTCCAAGAAGGAAGCTGAATGGTGGACCCAGACACCCCCTTGGACGGAAACACCGTCGAACGGTTCGGCGCCGGAAGCGGATCCGTACCCCGTCCCGAAGCGGACGTCTGCAAGGCGTGCGCCGATGCGCCGGACGGCGCGGTTCGCGAGCGGATTCTGCAAGCCTTCGCGGCACGGCTGGATGCGGCGCTGCGTGACGAGGCGGTGCCGGATGGAATCCCGCTCGAGCTTCTGCGCGAACTCGAGAACGCGGCCGAGCCTTCCGGGGAACTCCCGCAAAACGATTTCCACGCGATGTGGTCCGCGCTGATCGCCGCGACGCAGGAGGTGAAGCTGCAGGGGCGTGCCTTCGCCAAGCTTCGCGAATCGCTCGAACCGCTCGCTGCGATCGCGCCCGCGCTGGAGGCGGTTCGGAACGAAATGCGGGACCTGGCCGGGGCTGTGGGCGCTGCGCAAGAAGAGGAGCGTGTCCGGGCGGAACGGGACATGACCGCGCATATCCAGGAAGAGCATCTGGCCCTGCTGCTCGACCTGCGGGACCGGCTGAAACGCGGGCTGGAGAATTCGGAGCGGCACCTGAGGACGGCCCGGCAGCGGGCCAGGACGGGCCTGTTCGGCAGGTTCTTAGGGCATGCCGGCCGGGACGGTTTGGAGGCCATCGAAGCGCTGCAGACGGGCGTGCGTCTGGCCTTCGACCGCTTGGACGATGCGGTCCGCGAGATGGGCGTGACCGAGATCGATTGTGTCGGGCAGGATTTCGACCCGTCCCGCATGTGCGCAGTGGATGTCGCGAAGGGCGGTGAAGGGTCGGAAGGGCAGGTGCTGGAGGTCTATCGGCCGGGTTACGAACGGAACGGAGAGGTTCTCCGTCAAGCCGAGGTCAAGGTGGCGCGGTCGATCTGACGCGGACGGATAGAGAAGCGCTTTTTTCCGGACGAGGCAGGCGGGAAGGTCATCCCCGCATGGGAAGGCCGACCGGTCGATGCCGCCCAAGGGCGGCTGCGAAGGCGGAAGCGAAGCGAACGCGGGAAAAGGGAGCCGCACGCAGATGAGCGACAGCGAAATCGTGGTGGGCATCGACCTGGGGACGACAAATTCGGAGGTCTCCGCGTTCAAGGACGGGCGCGTCCGGGTGCTGGGTCCCGGCAAGCAGCGGATCCTCCCCTCCTGCGTGGGCATCTCCCCGTCGGGGGAACTGCTGGTCGGGGAGGCGGCCCGCAACCAGCAGCTGGTCTACCCGGAGCGGACGGTGCGCAGCATCAAGCGGAAGATGGGCTCCAACGAAACCGTCAAGCTGGGTGACCGTTCCTTTACGCCCCCGGAAATCTCGGCGCTCATTCTCCGCGAACTGGCCGCCTGGGCGAAAAATGCGCTGGGACGGGAGGTGCGCAAGGCGGTCATCACCGTGCCGGCGTACTTCTCGGACGCACAGCGCAGCGCGACCCGCGAAGCCGGCGCGTTGGCCGGGCTGGACGTGATACGCATCCTGAACGAACCCACCGCCGCCAGCCTGGCCTATGGCTCCGACGACAACCGCGAACGGACGCTCATGGTCTACGACCTGGGGGGTGGGACCTTCGACGTGTCCATCGTGAAGACCCAGGGCGAAATCACCGAGGTGCTCGCCAGCCACGGCAACAACATGCTGGGCGGAGACGATTTCAACCAGTTGCTGCTCGACCGCCTGCTGGACGATTTCCGCAAACAACACGCCATCGACCTGCGGGACGGACACCCGGTCGCCTACGCGCGGATGTGGTGGGCCGTCGAGGCGGCGAAGAAGACGCTGAGCGCCGCACCGTACGCCATGGTGCGCGAAGAGGCCCTGGTGACGGCGAACGGCAAGCCGCTCCACTTCGAACGCGAGATCGCCCGTGCGGAGTACGAGGAGTTGATACGGCCGCTGGTCGAATCCACCCTGGACAGTGTGACCCGGGCCATGACGGATGCGGGCATCTCCTCCTCGCAGCTCGACGAAATCCTGCTGGTGGGCGGCTCGACGCGAACGCCGCTGATCGCCCGGGTGCTCGAGGAGCGGGCCGAACGCCGCCCCCGCGGCGATGTCCATCCGGACCTGTGCGTCAGCCTGGGTGCCGGCGTCCTGGCCTCGCGCCTTGCGGGCCACGAGGTGGATCGCGTGCTGGTCGACATCACGCCCTACACCTTCGGCACCTCGTACTTGGGCGAGCGCGGAGGCGTTCCCTATCCGCATTGCTTCAAAGCCATCATCGAGCGCAATACGCCCCTGCCGGTGACGCGGACGGAGCGTTTCTACACCTCCTACGACTACCAGGAAGCCGCCGAAGTCTGCGTCTACCAGGGTGACGACGAGGACGCGCTGAAAAACATCCCTGTCGGCCGTTTCCTGGTGGAGGGACTGACGACCGGCACCGAGCCCAACGAAATCCTGTGCCGCATGCAGCTGGATATCGACGGCATCCTGAAAGTCACCGCTACCGAGAAGAAGACGGGGAAGTCCAAGCACATCACCATCGACCGGGCACTGCAGCCGAAGACCAAGGATGAGATTGCCGAGGCGCGCGCGCGCCTCGGCAGGCTGCACGAATCCCGCAGACACCTGCTCGAGGAACTCTTCGCTTCGAGGTCCGAGGCCTGCGACGACGAGGACGACGATTCCGTATCCGTCGGCCTGTCGGACGACGGCGAAGCCGCCGGCCAGACGAACGACACGATCGCCGCCGACGCGGAACCGTCCTCCGACCCGGAATGGGAACGGGAGGCCGTCGCCGCGAAAGTGCTGCTCGAACGCGCCGAAGCGGCCGTCGCCGGCATGCACGAGGACGATCGCGCCGAGGCACTCGACCTGCGCAGGAAGATCGAAGCGGCCCTCGGAAATCGGGACCGACAGGCGCTGGCGCCCGCCGTGAAGGAATTGACCGAATTGCTCTTCTTCGTGGAAGGAAAGTAACGATGGACCCGGACGCGGAGAAATGTCCGGTCTGCGGGGCGCGCTTCCGCGGCACCTGCGATTGTTCCCGATGCGGAGCGAACCTGACGCCGCTCCTGCGGACGCTGGCGCGCGCGTGGCTGGCCCGCCGCGCCGCCCGAAAGGCCCTCGTCGAATTCGACTTCGATCGCTCGGCCCGCTGGACCGGCCTCGCCCAGAATCTCCACGTCACCGCCGAAGGGCGACTGCTCGCATCGATCTGCGCCGCGTTCCGCCGGATCGAGCACCTTTGACCCCGGAACGGTGGAGAGCGGCGGCGGCCGTTCTCGCCATCCTTGCCCCCCCGCCCTCTGCGCTTCCTCACTCCATCTGTGCCGACGAAAGCCGCCGGTAATCGCTGGGACTCAGGCCCATGATCCGCCGGAACTGGCGGGCGAAATAGTTGCCGTCGGTGAAACCGGCATGGAAGGCCACCCCGACGATCTTGGTGTCCGAACTGCGAAGCAGGTCGGCGGCCTTGCGCACGCGCAGACGGATGAGGTACTCGATCGGGGAGACGCCCAGCGCCTGCTGGAAACAGCGCGTCAGGCTGCTCTTGGACATGTGCGCCACTTCGGTGAGTTTCTCCAGCGAAACCGGCTCGGCAAAATGGGCTTCGAGAAAGGAGACGGCCTGTGCGATGCGCAGCAGGTGCCTCGAGGACGCCGACCGGTTCCGCCCGTAACAGCGCGAAAGAAACGCGACCAGCTCCATGAAAAGCGCCAGCGAGACGAACTGATAGCCCGGCTCGCACCGGTCCAGCTCGCGCTCGAGTTCGTCCACCCAGGCTTCGAGGCGGACGAGCTGCTCGGTGGCCAGATGCAACCGCGCACCGAACCGGTTTTCGCGCCGGTAGCGCGGCTCCAGCGTGAAGAGCGCGTGGTAGCCGGGCAGCGCATGGATGTCCCGCACGGGCAGCCGCAACCGCTCGGGCACGAAAAGCACGTTCGTCAGCGACAGGTCGTCGACATCCTCGTAACCGTGCACCGTGTCGCCGACGATGACGAAGACATCGCCGGCCACGACCGGATAGCGGTCCGTCTCGGTGACGTGCATGCCGCGCCCGCTGTTGATAACGACGACTTCGGAAAACTCGTGCGAATGCAGTTCGGTGGGCTTCTGCGGGAACTGGCGCAACACGGCCAGCGAAGGCGCGTCGGGCTTGAAGTACGACGCTCTTAAAAGGCGCATCGCCATGCAGGGTTTCCCCGGTCCACCGGTCACCTGGCTTAATGGGTCCTGCGGGTCCCGTCAAAGCCGGTCCGCCGACGGCAAAACCATCCCTTCTCCTGCCGATTGACAGTCCCCAAAACCTAAGCATAATGCCGGTCGGCAATAAGGGAACAGTCGATACTTCGTGAGCGGAGGCGTACGCGAACGTGGAGACAGGAGAACGGCGACGTTTTCCTGACGCGCGGCTCTCGTGGGAGAGACCCTGAACGTGGCCAAACTGGTGGTTCGGAAAGGTCGGAACTCGGGGGCGGAGTACCGGCTGAATGCCGACCGTCTGACCATGGGACGCCGTTCGGCCAGTCCCATTCCCGTGCTGGACCCCAAATCCTCCCGCGAACACGCGGTGGTGACACGCAAAGGCGATCTGTTTTTCCTCCAGGATCTCAGCCGCAACGGGACCTTGGTGAACGGTCAACCGGCCTCCAGGAATGCCGAGCATCCCACGCCGCTCCATTTCGGCGACAAGATCCAGATCGGCGACACCGAGATGGAGCTGATCGACGAGAGCAAGGAGCCGATCGGCATCGAGATCCCCGGCTACAAGATTCTGGAGAAGATCGGGCACGGCGGCATGGGCACGGTCTACAAGGCCCGGCAGCTTTCGATGGACCGCGTGGTCGCGCTGAAGGTCCTGAGCGAGAAATACTCCGCCAACCGGGAATTCGTGGACCGGTTCATCCGCGAGGCGCGCGCGGCCGGACGGCTGAATCACCCCAACGTGATCCACGTGCACGACGTCTCCAAGGTGAACCAGCTGCATTTCTTCTCGATGGAGTTCGTGGACGGCTTCTCGTTGAAGGAGCTGCTGCGCATCCAGGGCAAGCTGGAGCCGGGCAAGATCCTCGACATCGCGCTGCAGACGGCCAAGGCGCTGGAGTTCGCTCACGAGAACGGGATCGTCCACCGTGACATCAAGCCCGACAACATCATGATCACCAAGGACGGCGTGGTGAAACTGGCCGACCTGGGCATCGCGAAGAGTTTCGACGAGGAGACGGCCAACGACGCCACGCACCAGCAGCGTCGCGTGCTCGGAACGCCGCACTACATGGCGCCGGAGCAGGCGCTGGGCAAGGAGATCGACCACCGTGTCGACATCTACGCCCTCGGCGCCACGATGTACCACACGCTGACCGGGCACACGCCCTTCACCGGCTCCACGGCGCACGAAGTGATCCGGGCGCATATCCAGGAGTCGCTGCCGCCCATCCAGGAATTCAGTCCCCAGGTGCCGGATGCGCTCTGCTTCATCGTCGAGCGGATGATGGCCAAGATGCCCGAAAAGCGTTATCCGAACATGACGCGGCTCATCGAGGACCTGGAGCGCTGCCAGAAGGGCGTCGTGGCGGGCATCGAGCGGATCGAGGAGGGGCACAGCACGATCCTGCCGGCCTTGAAGGACGGCGAACACAAACTTCAGCGGCCGAAGACCGAGGAGATCGGGACCGGCGTTCATGCGCCCGTGCAGAAGATGTTGACCTACGCGCTGCTGGTGGCGCTCTTCATCGCCCTGGTGGCCGTGGTCATGCTCATGCTGAAAACCCCGGGCGGTCCCGACGCCGATCCGGACGCCACGAAGAAGGAGGCGGGCGGGGTTGTGGAATCCACGGACCCGGAAAAGAAGCCGGCGGCGACCTCGGACGAGGCCCGGCAGAAGGTGGACGAGGCCCGCAGGTTGCTGGAGGCCGATCCGGCATCCGAGGAGGCCGAGAAGATCCTGAGCGATCTCTCTGTCCGTTTCCCGACGCTCGACGAACCGAAGAAGCTGCTGGCCGAGGTGCGCGCGTCGCGGACCGAGGCGGCGCGGCGCAAGGCGGAATCGACCTTGAAGGCGGCGACGGATTTCGAGCAGGAGCACCAGGGCGATGAGGCGCGTTACGCCGAGATCATCCAGCGCTTCCGCAACGCCGAGGTCGCGGCGGCCGGGATGGCCGACCTCGCGCAGCGCGCCAAGGAACGGGGCGATTACTGGACGAACCGTGTCCAGGAAGCCAGGCTCGAGCGGGCGCGTGCCGCATGGTCCAAAGTCGCCGCCGCGATCGAGCAGGCGTGCGGCCAGCGCGATTTCGACGCGGCTCGGCAGGCCCTGCGGGGCTTTGCCGATGTGCCCGGCCAGGAGGCCCTCAAGGCCGAAGTGGACGCGAAGGCGGCCTCCATCAAGAAGCAGGCCGACGGATTCTTCGAGCGCGCCAAGGAGGAAGCGCAACGGCGCGAGAAGGACCCGGCGCATCCCGTGCCGCTGGCGCTGCGCGTCTGGACCGATTACCTGGCTTCGGTGAAGGATTCGGAGAACCGGGGGCAGGCGGAGGCGGCTCGCAAGGCGCTCGAAACCCGGGCCGACAACGCCTGTGCCGAGGAGGACAAGCGCATCGCCGACCTGGCGGCGCAGTACGACTTCGACGGCGCGGCCGGCGCGCTGCGCATCCTGCGCGAGCGTTTCTCGGGAACGAAGTGGGCGGAAGAGCGCAGCGCCCGCCTGGACGAACTGGGCATCCTGCGGGACCTGCACAAACGGGTCGTCGCGGCGATCGCGCAACGCGTGCGTACGGGCAACCTGCCCATCCCGCTGCCGTTCAAGGTCCAGGTGCCGCGTTTCGACGTCCAGGACTGGGGCATCGGGGCGGCCTGCGACAACGACCAGACCCTTCGTCTGGATGCCATCGTGAAAGGCGCCGCGCCGGGCGCCCAGAAGCGTTTCGCCGATCTGCCCGCCGGCGACGTCTACCGTCTCTACACGCTCTTCGTTCCGCCCGTCACGGCCGAAGATCACAAGGCCTACGCCGTCTTCTGCAAAGAACGGGGGCTGGAAAACCTGGCCCAGGAACATACGCTCAAGTCGGCGCAGTAGTCGCGGAACGCGGTTTCGCGACGACGGCCCTGCGTCCAGCGATGGGACGTGCGCTCCGAACCGCCTGGTCCGGCCGTTTCGAACCTTTTCCGAGAGGTGCTCCATGCCCACGCGTCACGTCCTTTCCGCGGTATCGTGGCTGACGATCCTTGCGCTCTTTCCTTCGTATCTCCGCGCGGAGGAGCCGCGTGCGCTCCCGCCGGGCATCGCGCCGCTGGCCGAAGGAATGCGCGGCCAGCTGGAACGCCTGCAGGTCCAGGCGGCGAAGATCCGCGGCCTCCCCTTCAAACAGCCGGTGCTCGTGGGGCAGCTCGACGAACCGGCCTTGAAGAAACAGCTGGTGGCCCTTTTCGAGGAGGAGCTGCCCGCGGAAAAGCTCCTGCCGCTGGAGCGCGCGGCCAAGGCCTTCAACCTGATTCCGCAGGAGATGGATCTGGCGACCTACTATCCCAAGCTGTTGACCAGCCAGGTCGGCGGCTTCTACGAGCCGAAGAAGAAATACCTGGTCATCGTGGATCGCGAAGGAGGACTGCTGGGGCCCGAAATGGCCAAACGCGTCAGCGCGGCCACCTCCCAGCGGCTATCGGAAACGGCGCTGCTGCACGAACTGGTCCATGCGCTTCAGGATCAGCACTACGACCTCGAAAAATACGGTCACGACA
>Ga0101944_10006773_pt1 | contig 11940 bp, 9 predicted proteins | sample DewCreD2012metaG_FD_75245 | JGI IMG/M metagenome (GOLD analysis project Ga0101944, IMG submission 75245) | Hot spring sediment bacterial and archeal communities from British Columbia, Canada, to study Microbial Dark Matter (Phase II) - Dewar... ... | reverse complement strand
GTCGAGCACAGCGTCAGCGACTGAAAATCAAACAGGTTCCAGGCGAACAGCGCCGAGACAATCAGCGATGGGATGACCATCAAGAGCAGCGCATTGACGGGCGTGCGCGTGCGCGGGTCAACCTCGGCGACCTTCTCCGGCAGCAGTCGGTCGAAGGCGGCCGCGAAGATGACCCGCGTAGAGCTGAGAAAGACCGTCCCCGACCAGCCAAACCACCACATACTCATCGCCAGGATGACCACGATCTGCAGGAGGCGGCTGTCGGTCAGGAACACCGCCAGCAGCGCCGGATAGGGCCAGATTGGCAGCGGCGGCGACTGCTCGGTGTACCCCCAGCGGAAGTTCCACCACGCCGCGTTCGCCTTGGTGTAGAAGTCCCAGCTCAGCGTCTTGGAGATCAGGAGGAAGAACACAATCCCCAGCACCGTGGTGACGATCAGTGCCGAAGCCATTCCCCAGAAGTTGCGCTTGAAATCGGTGGCGCCGCGCACCTCGCCGTACAGCGTCGCGCCCCAGTTGGGCCACAGATTGAAGAAGACGATGTAGGGGATCGCCAGAAAGATGGCAGCCAGGCTGCCACCCAGCAGCGGCACAGTCGCCCCCGCCTCCTCGCCGGCGGCCAGCACCCGCTCGTACAGGCCGTCCGATTGCGCCCCGAACAGGGGTGCCTGCGCTTCCAGACCCTCCTTGAAGCCCTGCGGACTGCCCAGCAGAAGGAAGACGAACACCACCATCAGCCCGGCAATGCCCACGAAGAAGCAGATCTTCTGGATCCTGGAATACGCCCGCATGCCAATGGCGATGTAGAAGCTCACGAAGGCGCACGTGGCAACCGAAGCAATGAAAAGCCCCAGCGGCGTCTGGCTGAACCACAGCGCTGCGTCGGTGGCGCCCAACAATCCCAGGAGCGGCGTGAAGAACACCTGGCGCAACATATCGCCATACAGCGGCACCCACAGCCACAGGATGAACCACCAGCCGGTGACCGCCAGCACGAAGCCGATACCACCCCCCAGAATGCGGCTCTGCCACACATAGTCACCGCCGGCGCGCGGCATCACCGCTATCAGGCCGGCGTAAACCACGACCTCGAAGAGGATGAAAAACCCGCTGACCAGCAGAACAGGCAGCAGGCCGCCCTCGAAATAGTACATCTGACTGAAGCTGTACAGTCCCAGCGTGATGAGGTTGATCGAGAAGGTGGCGTAGATGAAAGCATCGAAGACCGACCACGACCGCACGAGGCCGGTGGCTTTGCGCAGGAACAACCCGGCGCCGGAATCGCTGCTGGCTGTTGAGGCCTGTACCATGATGAGAACCTCCCTTCTGACTGTCCCATCGCCGCCGGTCCGGACGCAGAGACACCGACCCCGGCAGCGACACCGCCGGCGTCTCTCCACACGGCGATTCAGCCGGTGGTCAACACGTAGTTCTGCACCTTGCCGGGTGACAGCGTGACCACGGCGCCGAGCAGCCGACCCTGCTCATACACACTCCCCGGATTGATGCACAGCGTGCGCCCGATGCGCACCGCCCCCCTGGCCTCGTGAATGTGGCCGCACAGGGCCAGCAACGGCTGATGCTCCTCGATCACCGCCCGCACCGAACGGCTGCCCACGGGCACGACACAGTTGCCCGCCCGCTTTGGCTGCAGGCTCGCGGACAGTTCCGGCGCGTCGTCGAGCGTGCTGGCGTGGGGCGGCGCGTGCAAGTTGAAGACACCCCCGGCCGGCTCGCGCACCTGGCTGATCATGGCATCCAGGCGCGCCCGCAGCTGCTCCTCGGACTCCTCGCGATAGGTGTGCCAGGGGGTGGGGTTCGTCCAACCCGAGCTGACCAGCTCGTGTCGCTCATCCAGGTGGATCACCCGACCCTCCGCCAGCTGCACGTGGCGCGACCCGCGGATCAGATCATCCAGCTGAAACAGGTCGTCGTTACCCGGCGACACGTAGCAGCGGATGCCGGTGCCCTCAAGCCGCTCATCCGCATACGCCAGCCAGCGTTCGGCGGTGGCCAGCACCTCGCGCACGAACAGCTGCTCCACACGGCCGGGGTCGGACCGCAGCGCATCCATCTCGTCCGGCGTCGTCCGGTACGGATAGTAGCCGCGACTGCGGATGCGACGCTCCATCTCTTCAACCTCGTCAGCGCCTTGCAGCACCGTTTCGTGCTCCAGCAGGACGGCGCGGTAGCGGTCGCCACCCAGATGCACGATCGGCACAATCGCCTTGCCGCTCATGTCACCGCCGAGTATCAACACATCAACGTCGTAGAACTTGCCCGCCGCAATGAACTTCTTCCAGCAGATTTCCGAGCCGTGAATATCGGTCGCAAAGAATAGACGTGTCAACCACTCCTCCCACCCGACCAGGCACGCGGATCAATCACCACAATAGAAGCAGCCGTCGCTTCGGCCAGGGACCCACATCACGCGACGGCTCAACAGGCCATTCCGCGTCGGCGCACCGACACTGCCGGTGGCTGCATTCTGCGCGCGCAGCACCCGCCTTCAGGCCGGATCGCCCCTTCGCCCGCCCTCCCACCAGCGGACATTAGCCGGCGGCAAATTGGGTTCGTCGGCCACATCCACGATATCAATGATGGCGGCGATCGCATGATCAACCGGCACGAACTTTTCGGGCAACGCCAGGGCCGCCTCGCGACCGCCCAGCACACACACCAGCTCCCCTGGCCCCGCCTGCGCGGTGCCATCCGCCGCGATGACCGGATCGCCCTGCGGCTTCAGCTGGCGGTCCAGCAACTGCACGATCAGGAACTTGATGCCGGTCAGTCCGGCGTAGTGCTGCGTCGCCACCAGCGTGCCGATCACGCGCCCGAACTTCACGCTTCGCCACCTTCCCGGCCCAGCAACCGGCCAAAATAGGTGGTCTGATCCAGATTCCGGACCATCTCAGGATGCATCTGCGGGATGACGACCTGACGCACCAGCTGCTCTGGATCGGCCAGCGCGCTGACACCGATCTCGACGGCCGCTTCGACATCGGACACAGCCCCCTGGAACAGACAGAACGCTTTCCCGCCCAGCCCGTCGGCCAGCCGCAGCTCGCGCAGCGTGACCTGGGCGCCCTTGATGCCGGCGTCAGCAGCGCGGATCGTCGAAGACACCTGACGCGTCTCGATGATGCCGATCGCCTCGCCTTCGCCGCTGACGCGCGCACCGCCCACCACGTCCACCACCGCCGGGTGAACGCGCGGCAGGAAGACCACGTCCAGCACACAATCGGCGCCGACGGCCCGACCGGTGGCCAGACTTTCCTCCACATCCGCCACCTCGCCGGTGATCAGCACCAGGTACTTGCCCGGTTGAGTCGTGCCCGCCACAATCCGCGCGATGGGCGCCTTCTTGACCATGGCGTCGGCCGCCAGCAGTCCCACCGCGATGCTGCAGAACTCAATCAGAGCCAGGGCCGGCTCATTCTCGGGCCGAGTTGATACCACCGCAACGTCCTGTCGCTAGATAATGCGGAAGCGATCCTTCAACACACAGCGTCGCGCGCGCGTGAAGGTAAGCGCCGTGGTCAGGCCTTCGCCGGTCGGGCTGGCAATGGTGAAGCTGGTGTAGCCCTCGCCATCTGCCCCCAGGCCGGCGATGTTGGGACCGTTCTTGACGAAAATGCTCCCCTGAAAGGCACGCGCCATCTGGCTGAGATGGTCAATGTTGCGGCTGAACATGCTGGCCGTGTGCCGAAAACCGTGCTCCGCCTCCACCGCCAGGTCAATCCCCTCCTGCGCCGTCTTGACGCGCACAATCGGCAGGATCGGCATCAGTTGCTCCGTCCACACCAGCGGATGGCGGGGGTCATCCACCTCGGCGATGATCAGCCGCACCTCATCACCGGCGCTGATGCCGATTTCCCTGAGCAGGACACCGGCATTCTGGCCGACAAACCGCTTGTTGAACACACTCTGCTGGCCCGGGCCACGGTTCTCGGCAAAGATGACTTTGAGCAACCGGCTCAGCTGCCACGAATTGAGTTCCACGACGCCGAGGGCGCGCATCTCGGCCTTCAGCGCATCGGCAACGCTGGCGACGACGAAGACTTCCTTCTCATCCACGCAGATGATGTTGTTGTCGAACGCCGCCCCGAGCACGATGTCGCGCGCCGCCTGCGCCAGGTCAGCCGTCTCATCCACCACCACCGGCGGATTGCCCGGTCCGGCGCACACCGCCTTCTTGCCGCTGCGCATCGCCTCGTGCACGACGGCCTCGCCGCCAGTCACAACCAGCAGATTGACATCCGGATGGCGCATCAGCTCCTTGGCGCTCTCAATCGTCGGCTCTGCCACACAGGTGAGCAGGTCCGCCGGGCCGCCGCCCTCCACAATCGCGGCATTGAGGATGGCGATGGTGTGAGCGCTGACCTGCCGGGCCATCGGATGCACGTTGAAGACAACGGCATTCCCCGCCGCCACCATGCCGATGGCGTTGTTGAGGATGGTGCTGGTGGGATTGGTGCTCGGCGTGATTGAACCGATCACGCCATACGGCGCGTGTTCAATCAGCGTCAGGCCGTGATCGCCGGTGAACACCTGGGGCTGCACGATTTCTGTGCCGGGGGTCTTGTCGGCAACCAGCAGGTTCTTCTGGATCTTGTCCTCATAGCGCCCCATGCCGGTCTCGGACCACGCCTCATAGGCCAGCACTTGGGCCGACTCGCGCGCGGCCTGGCGCATATGGCGCACGATCTCATCGCGCCGCGCCAGCGGCAATGTCTCCAGCCGCCGAAACGCCGCCCGGGCCGCCTTCACCGCCTGATCCACATCGGGGTAGATGCCCATGCGCGCCGCCGGGTCGGGCGGGGCGGCGGCCAGCCCGCGCCGTTCGCGCACCTGTGCCACCACCTGCGCGACGATCTTCTCAATCTGGCCGGCCTCAAGCTTCGAGGTCATAGGGCGCTCACAGATCACGCTTTCGTGTACTTCACCTGGCCGTTGACTTCCCAGGTGTCCACGATGCCCATGATGACGGCATCGCACGGGCGCTGGTCGGTGAGCACCGTCTGGCGCGCCGAGCTGCCGGTGGCGTACATCACCACCTCGTCCACCCCGGCGCCCACCGCGTCCGCGGCAACCACATACCCATCCAGCGGCTTGCCTTCAATGCTCAGACGCTGCAGGACCAGGAACTTCAGCCCCTCCAGCTTGGGATCCTTGCGCGTGGAGACCAGAGTTCCCACGACTCTCCCGAGCAGCATGCTCTCCTCCTCACGCCGCCGGCGGTGAGGGGCGGCCGCGAGCCAGCGGCTCGCCGCCCCGCCTACCCCGGCCCGCCGAGCGGCGTCACTCCTGGACCGGGCCGGCGCCCAGCTCTTTGCGCACCTGCTCGGCGCGGCCCAGCGGCAACACCAGGTCAATATTGGTGTGCGGCCGCGGGATCACGTGCACCGAGACCACCTCACCCACTTTTTCCGCGCCCCGGACGCCCGCCTCGACCGCCGCCTTGACCGCCGCGACGTCGCCGCGCACGATCGCGGTCACATAGCCGCCGCCGATCTTCTCGTAGCTGACGAGCTCGACCTTGGCCGCCTTCACCATCGCATCCGAGGCTTCCACCATTGCCGCAAAGCCTTTGGTCTCAATCATGCCGAGTGCTTCAGCCATTCACGTTCCTCCTGAGATGGGTATTGCCACGCTCAACCCGCGCTCAATGGGTGCGCGGTGTGCCAGTTCGATCACCGGGGAAAGGCGATGCCGCAGCCTGCGGCTCAGCACGCCGCGGCAGCCGCCGCACGGTCGTCAGCGGACGCCGCTATTCCTTCTTGCCACCCTCAACGACCTTGCCCGAGACGCTCTCGATCGCTGCCAGCGCCGCTCCGTAGCCCGCCATGATGTCCCGTTCCTCGCCGCCCAGATAGACACGCCCGAACGAACCGAAGGCGATCACCTCCAGGATGTTCAGCTCGGCTGCCTTCTCCGCCTCGTTGGCGGCCAGGGCGGCATAGCCAGCCGGAGCGACCTCCAGAACGTACAGCGTTTGCCCGGCCAGCAACATGTGCCCGTGCCGCATCCGATTGATCAGCTGCACCTGGTGCGCATCAATGTGGCGGATGATCTGACTGGAGACAACCTGCGGCCTGTGGCGATCCTCCTCGCGCACGCCCAGCGCCTCCAGGATGGCGGCGCCGGCGGCGCGCACCTCGGCCTGGCTCTCGGAATGCACCTCCAGGAGACCGTACAGCCGCTCCACGATCTGCAGGCCGGGCCGCACCTTGGTCGCCTTGAGGGCGATGTCGGTGATGCGGTTGATCTCAATGCCCGGCGAGATCTCCACCCAGAGCGAGGCATCGCCGGGCAGCGGCAGGAAGCCGCGTGCTACGGTGCCCAGGAACGCGGCATGTTGGGGTTGCAGACTATCCAGGAAGACATAGGTGCGCAGATCAACGCTCAAGATGACTCCTCCCCATCGGGCGCTTTTCTGACCCCCGGCCGCGAGGCACACGCCGGGAGCAGTCACGCGAGTCTACAACAGGATAGCCGGCCTGTCAAAATCTCCGCGCCCTTGCCCCCGCGCGCGGCGGGTGCACTCGGTGCCACCGGCACAGTTGACCACGAACGAGTATCTTCGACACGGTGCATTGTTGATGCCGGCACGGGCACCGAGAGCCCCAACAACATCGCTGATATCGTGCCTTTGATGAAACCAGACCTGTGAGGATCACACCCCGACTTGCTCGATCACCGGTTGGTGCAGCGCCCCCTATTGGAGCAGGCGCGTTCTGTTGCAGAGGAGAAAGGGGTAAGGCTGTCCTGGACTCTCCTCCTGTCTGCCAAAGCTCGGCGAGACGGCGAAGGGCGGTCACAATCCACTGCACCGCGTCGAGAGAGTGATGGAGTTGTTGGCGCCAGGGTGCCACCCGAAACTCGGACGATTGGACTATTCCACCATACCGAGCACTAGCTCCGCAGCACGTCGAACTTGAGCGCCTTGAACTCGCCCTGGCCGATGATCGCCAGCTGCTCGAGCACGCGCTCACGGCACTCGACGCCCAGCTTGACACACCGCGCCAGATCCTCCCGGCGAATGTCGTCCGCCGTGCGGTGCGGATAGATCAGCTTGAGCAACCCCGACGCAGTCTTGGTGATTGCTGTCTGGTTGCGCTCGGTGACACCTGTGAAGTCGACCTTGGATTGCACAACGGTGCTGAAGTGGGTCAACCGTCGCAGTCGGGTGAATATCTCGGCCAGATAATCGGTAATGAAGCCATAGCCCTGTGCGTAGTTCTCCGGCTGGACCTTGGGCACCTCCCAGCCGGGCAGGAATGCGTGAATGCGGTCCAGAAAAGCGAGGTCCTGGAGCTCGGGCGGCAGCACCTCGAAAAGATGGACATAGCGTTCCAGCGGCTTCTTCTTGGCCAAGTCGGTATCAATGTTGCCACCCAGGACGATGCTGGCCTGAGAGGAGAATTCGAGCGGGCCACGACTGAAACGGCCGGTCTGCATGTAGTCCTTCAGTACACTGATGGTTGCATCTGGATCTCCAAAACGGGTATTGGCTATCTCATCGAAGTAGATGACGTCACGGTAGCCGAGAATGCCAATCTTGCGGCTGGCCAGATTGTAGAATAGGGTAGCCGGCGTTGCCTTGCCACCCGATATGACAAACGACCGGCTGGACGTGTTGCGATAGGTATAGGTCTTGCCTGTCTCGCGCGGGCCCAGCTCGATCAGGTTGTAGTTGGCCTCGACAAACGGCACCAGCCGCAGCAGAAAGAGCATCTTGGTGCGGAAGTCAAAGCGGACCGGATTGAACCCAATGCTCGTGATCAGCAGGTCAATCCATTCGTCGTCGGTGAAAGCGGCGCGCCGGGCGATGTAGTCATCAAGGTCAAGACGGGTGATCTGAAACGGCTTGAACTCACGAATGAAGAAGGGGTAGATGCGTCCTCTTAGCTCATAGCGACTGTCGTACTCGATGGTCATCGTGCCCCAGGCGCCACCGGTGAGTAGCGCATCGCCGTGGTCCTGGAGCACCCGCTGGCTGACGCGCACATAGTTGTCACCCAGCGCCGGCACGTCGGCCCAATAATGATCGCGCGCCGCGTCCAGACGCACCTGCAAAGAACCCAATAGGACGTACTCCCGTTTTTCTTTGATTCGGCTCTTGATCAACTCCTTGGCATCGCTTTCGACGTAGTGCTCCTGCAGCAGCCGATCGATCCGACTCTGACCGGCGATAGGGTTGTCCGGATCAACGTAGCGGGCACACAGGTACTCCATTACATAGCGCGGGAACTCCTTGTAGGCGTCGTTCCAACGCGTGAGGGACTTAAGCACCACACGGTCGCCCATCAGATCGACGACTTTGCGGTCGGTGGGGGTCAATTCATACTTCTCGCCAACCATGTCCCTGCCCTATCTCTCGCTTCTCGGCGAGCCGAACGAACACCACACCTCACACCTCAAGGTCATCCAGACCGCCGAAATCTATCTCCACCACATCCGTGCGCGGCTTTACCGAGACCAGCACTCGCTTCGTCTGCGTCTTGGCCTTGCCGCTAGCATCAACATAGGTGAGCTTCGTGGTCACCTGGCGCGTGCTGACGATCATTCTGTCAGCCCGCTGGCGGTAGACCGCTTCGACCGGATAGGTTGTCAACCGCTCTTCGCCCGGGGCGATGTCAGCAATCTGAATGACTGGCTCGAGCGCCGTGTCGGCACACACCTCGAGCTGGGTGGACAACGCAATGTTGCCGCGATTTGTTATCCTGATCTCTACGGTGCCGATCTCACCCTCGGCTATCTCCAATGCCTTCGGCGCCACTTCCAACACCGCTTCAGCCCGCCGTGCCACGATCGGCCGCAACACCGCACCCGGCACCGCCATTTCGCCGAAGGAAAGGCCACCGTGAGCGTAACGATCGGTCGGGCCACGCCAGCCGGCACGTTTGAACCATGTGTTGCCCACCGCAACCGTGTAGGTGTCGGGATAGCCGGGGTAAAGCACGTGATAGACTGCATCGGCGCACCCTGGTATTTCTGCGTCGCCCAGCACGTAACGATAGCGAACAGGATGCGCCGCACCAAGTGTATCACGCTGCCACGCGTCCTTGTCCGGCACGTTTAGCGCGTTCGCTTCGTGCAACTCGACAAAGCCATGATCGCTGGTCACAATCAGTGTGTCGCCTGGCCGGACGAGATTATCAAGCACGCGCAGGATGTTGCTCATTAGCTGACTCACGATGCCGTTCAGGTCTTCAAGGTTGCCACGTATACTGTGCAGATTGTCGTCGCTCAGATTGAAGATCAGCACATTGTAGGGATAGCGTTCCGACGGTTCAATCTGCTCATACTGGCGGTCCGACTCAACGCCCGAGAAGAAGCGCAACAGGCGCCGCCGATCCTTTGGCGGCAGCACCATCAGTCGCGCCACAAGCTGTTCCTGGTCGCGAGTCAGGTTGTCATCGTAACCTTTCCAGCCCGCCGGTGGCTTGCCAGCCAATAGACCGCGCCTCGCTATTTCTGTCCAGGACGGGAGCAGGCTAAGATAGGGCTTCACTGGCGTCACCAACTCGTATCGCTCCAGGAGTCGTGGCTTGACATGCCGTTCCCAGGTATCCCAACGCATGCCATCGAACACTACAATCCACAGGCACGCCTCGGTCGTGGGAGAAAGGCGACGTTTGCGCACCGTGTCAGTCAGCAGATTGGTCGCCAGGCGCGGCGATTGCAAATAGCCCTTCCAATCCGTAGTGATGAGCCGCGCCAGAGCGCGGTCGACCTGGTCCAGGTGCCCTAGAATGAGAGGCCGCAGGGATTGCAGGTATTGCTGACAGACACGGCGAAGTTCTGAGTCACTGATTCCGAGCAACAGACGAGCAGCCCGCGTGTGCGCATACTCCACATCATACAGGCCAGCCTCGACATACCAGTCCAGCAGTTGTGACAGATCCGATGCGGCCGGCATTGCCTGGCTGCACCGCTGATTGAGGCCAGCCAGCTCATCCAGAAAGTAGACCAGCGCCTGGGCGTCGGCAGTGTACTGTGTCTCAGGCAGGTTGGACGACAGAGCGGACCGGTGTTGCAACCAGCGGAGCGCATAGTCGCCGAGCTGGCCATCCGACACAGCCAATCGCACGAAGTGAGCAGCCAATGAGTAGGTCAGCGCTGGCACGTCGGCTCGTAGCAGTGCCTGAAATGCCGCTTCCGTGGTTCGCAGATCAAGCAACCCCACGATGCGTGCGAGACCGTCACGATCAATCTCGCCTTCCGCCAGCTCAATGATGTGTCCACGCCAGGCCCGGTCACGATTCCAATGCTCCAGAACGCTATCGGCCCACGGTTCCAGCAGCTCGGGGTCGAAGTCGAGCAACCCCAACCCGCGCAGCTGGTTGGCCACGGAAGGCACGCCATACCGACGGGCCACGTGTCGCGCATACAGGTAGACTGCCAACGACGTCGGGGACACCTGATACCATGGCGCCGTGTTGCCGGGCTCAACACGCGGCGACTGGTGGGCCTGGGTCTGCAACAGTGTCAAACCGCGTTCGCTCCAGGGCACCTGCCACAATAGACGGACATAGGTGTCCAGCGCCTCTCCTGGGGTAGCATGGCGGAAGAGGAAAACGTGAGCGGGAAGAGGCGCATTGGCCTCCCCTTCCGCACACAAACAGCAGAGGGCCAACGCACGCACCACGTTGGAGTCAAGTGGCATATTGGGCCCCAGACTGCGGCGGATATCGCGCAGTCCGGCCACAACCACCGGCAGGTGCTGGCCCAGAATGTCGGCGTGGGTCCAAAGCGGCGCCGCCGGCCACGACTCACCGGGCACGAGCTGCTGCAACACTCCCGGCAGGCTGGCGTCGAGGAACGCGTCAGCCCGACACCACACGTCGGCCAGGCTGATCAGATTGATGTGGCCCGGCCCTTCCTCGCACGCACCGGGCGCGCAGGTAACCCAGATGAGATCACGCTCGGATCGCCGGTAGTCGCGCCGGAAAGCCAGGTCATTGCCGTCATAGCGCGTCACCCGCCACACCTGACCGACATCTGAGAGTTCGAGGATCTCGCCCAAAGCGAGGTCACCGCGTGGGTCGAAGACAACAACGAGACGGGCGCCGGCGAGAGCAGCGACCTGCTGGACGACAAAGTCGAGCAACGTGGTGGGGACCGGGTCGGTAGGCATGGCTACCTCCGTGCGTGCAGGCGGCACACCTGCGCCAGGCGCTTGGCTCGGGCATAGGGCCACGCGTGGACCGCGGCTGGATCAATCAGGTCGAACAGCTCAACGGCCTCACCATACAGATGGAACGTGTAACAGAACTGCACCCATTCGCACAACACCTCATCGGCGGGACGATCGGCGCGCCCGGAAAGGTAACGGCGGATGCGGTCGATCTGGTCATCCAGCATCGCGTGGGCACGAGGATCGCGGACCGACACCATCTTAGCGTCGACAACTGACCGACGCGTGCGCCGATGTGCTGTAGCCGCAAAGGCATCTCGAAGCAGTGGATAGGTGTGCTCCACAAAGCGAGCCATCAGGTTAGCATATTCGGACGGAGCAGTGATGGACCACTGCCCCGCCGGCAACTCTATGGCCAGACGCGCCCAATTGTCGCCCCAAGGCACCGCAACAACCTGTTGACCCAGCTGTGCACTCAGCGCCGTGACGCGTCCTGACACGAATTCCAGTCGAGCCAGGTTGTGCTCACGTATCCCCTCGAAATGGAAGCCAATCTCGTCACGATCGCGTCGCAACAGCACCTCGTAATGCGATCGCGGAAACTCGCGATATTCCAGTTTCACATAGTTAGTGGTTGGATAATATGAGACCTTCGCGTCGCCGAGCGCTCGCGGAAGATGATCAGGGACGAGCACCCTCACCTGGTCGAGAAACTCATCGCGTGCGCCCAAGGCTATCCTCGACAAAGACCTGTAGGGTTCGCCAGGCCGTTGGCCGGCCTCCGGATGGATGCGCCA
>Ga0101944_10006772_pt1 | contig 11941 bp, 8 predicted proteins | sample DewCreD2012metaG_FD_75245 | JGI IMG/M metagenome (GOLD analysis project Ga0101944, IMG submission 75245) | Hot spring sediment bacterial and archeal communities from British Columbia, Canada, to study Microbial Dark Matter (Phase II) - Dewar... ... | reverse complement strand
GACCTCGCGGAGGTGCCCGGACACATCCAGGCCGTCCAGAAGGACCCTTCCCGAAGTGGGCTTGAGGAGGCCGTTGAGATGGCGCAGCAGGGTGGTCTTCCCGCTGCCGTTGGGACCGCAGAGGAGCATGAGCTCCCCACGGTGGATGGTGAGGGAGAGGGAGCGCAGGGCCTGCGTGCCGTCGGGGTAGCTGTGGGAGAGAGACTCGATGATGATCATGCCGAAGCGCTCTGCACCTGCCTCGAAAGGACGAGGCGGGCGGGCTTCGCCAGCAGGACCGCTGCGGCCGCCTTGAGGATGTCTCCCGGAAGGAAGGGCATCATGCCGACGGTGAGAGCCTTGGTCCAGGTCATCTGGGTCACCGTCTTGAGCCAGGGGACGCCTACGAGGTAGATGATGACGGTGCCTGCGGCCGCCGCGCAGATGTCGGCCGCCAGGCTGCGTGGAGACCGCTCGGAGATGAGGCCGGTCATGAACGCGGCGGCGGCGAACCCCAGGAGGTATCCTCCCGTGGGCCCGAGGAAATGAGCGATCCCGCCCTTGCCGCCCGCAAAGACCGGAAGGCCCATGGCGCCGATGAGCAGGTAGAGGAGAACGCTGGCGAGGCCGCGGCGACTCCCGAGGAGCAGACCGGCGAGAAGGACGAAGAGGTTCTGGAGCACCACGGGGACGGGTCCGATGGGCAGGTGAATGAGGGCTCCGACGGCGATGAGGGCCGCCATGAGCGAGGTGTGGGCCATGCGGTTCAAGTCAGGGAGCGACATGGGGAGGTTCCTTGGCGTTTTTCGTGTGAACTGGAGCGACGGGCTGCGGGCGGCAGCTCTCGGTTAACCCAAAAACGAGAGCAAGGTAACGAAGAGACATCCGGATGTCAAGCAGTATCGCCGCCGCCATCGGCGGGCGGGACCCTCCTCGAACATGCTGCTGAATTGAGCTCATCTGCCCAGTCGGGTAGGGGCTCATTGGGCTCTAAGTACCTCTCAGCAGAATAGATTGTCCACCTCACGAGTCGTCATTCCGGCAGTCTCCTGGCCGGAATCCGGGGAAGAGAACTGGATGCCTGCTTGGAAACCCGCCGGCATGACGAGTGACGCAATGGATGTGTGTTTCTGTGAAGCTGAAATCGAGCTCCTCTGTCGAGTTGGGTCGGTTGCCATGGGCTATGCGAAGCTTGGCCATGCCGCCTTTGGATTCAACTGCGTTGGCATGGGACCGCGAATCCATTTCCGATGGTGCGGAAGGCCTTTTTTGTTATTGCCGCCTGGAATTCTATGCTAATAGAATCACATGTGCTCCACTTCCTCCGCGGTCGGGGGCACTGCACTCGTTGCGGAATGATGGGCTGGGCGTTGACGGGAACAAGAAGGAGGATTCAATGAAGCGCAAGGCAACCTATCGATTGATGGTAACGCGTCGCGAAATGCTCTACGTGCACGATGAGTTTGATCATTCGCTCATGCTGGTGGAGATGGAGGGGGAGCCGATCGAGTACCAGGTCGGGATTGCCGGGCCCTTCGTCTCCAGGCGCAGCGTCACCTTTCACGACCGCACCCGGGGGTCCGGGTCCATGAAGGGCTATGCCATCACCAACTTCGAAGACGGCTCCATCTGCAGCGTCTACGAGGGGACCCGCGACCCGGCGAGCAAGCTGACTTCCGGAACCTGGAGAATATACAAGGGCATGGGCAAGCTCAAGACCATCAAGGGCAGCGGGACCTTCACCGTCAAGACCGGTGAGCGCGACCGCGAGTACATCCTGGACATGGACGGCGACTACGAACTGTAGGGCACCCATCCTCCCGCAAGGAAGCCCCCCCGGGGGGGAAGCGTTTAAGATTAAGATCAGAAAAAAGCCCCCGCGATCATCGATCACGGGGGCTTTCTTTTTATCCTCGTCTCAAACGCCCTTCCTCTGACGAGGGGGAAGGACATCGAGACACGCCGTTGCAGGAAGGTTACTGGGTCGCGATCAGGTCAAGACAAGGTCCCTGCCTGCCCTGAGCCCTGAAGTTGGCGGTGAGCAATTCGAAAGGAGTACCATTTCGCGCGATGACATTGCGCAGGGCAATCCGGCCCCTGGCGGGCATATCGTTGAAACACTGGGGATCGGGAGTGAAGAGGGCGGTTTCAACTTCAACAATCGCATCCAGCGTGGCGTTGATCGGGGCGGGAATGGCATCCAGCTGGAAGAGAATATCAGCGAGATTTTTGTAGGTGAACCTGAGAGTCCTCCCCGTGGCCCTCATGTTTATGGTGCCGCCCAGATCGTGGTTGCCAACGCAAGTCCTGTTTCCGTTGAAGAAGCAAGTGGCTTGCGGAAAATTGATGGGCGAGATATCGACAAACGTGCCTACACCAAGGAGGTCATTGAAAATCTCTATCGTAATCAAGGCATCATCGGGGAAGGCGATGATGTCGTCAACCATCTCCTTGGTGAGGACGAGAGTGCCGAGCAATTGGGCTTGGTCACGGGTTTCAAAAACGTCGCAGAAGATTTCCCCGGCGACGACTTCGCAAAAGACGCCTTCGGTAACAATCTCGGAATAGTTGAGCTGGGACTGGGCGGCAGCCTGACCGGCCGTCATGAAAAATACCGCTGCCAATGCTAGAAAAAGGACCATTCCAGTTTTCTTCATCGTATGTCTCCTCTTAATCTCTTTCCTCTTCAACAGCCAACCATGTACCTCTCTCCATGAACACCATTTGCCCCGTCGGTCTCGATCACCTTTCTGCATCACCCCCTTTGTGTGGCCTCAAATGGTTGAAATTCTGCCCCTTGTCCTCATGTAACCCGTCTACAGTAGATCAAACAGCACTGTCAACAAAAAATTTGAGAACGATTGTATATCCGTAGCCGAAGGATTTGCACATGGCAGGCCAATTTCGGCGAATCTGAGTCGCATCGGTTTGGCGTCCTTGCCTGCAGGCATTATTTCATCGACCCGTTGAGGGCGGAAACCTTCATTTTCTCAACGCAAAGGCGCAAAGGGCCATTTCTGTCCTTCTTTGCGTTCTTCACGCCTCTGCGGTGAATTGAGAAAAATCAAAACCTTTGACGAGTATGGTATGCGCCGCATGCTCAGCCTGGTACTTCATTCAGGCTCGGGAGTGCATGGCACGGAATGCAGATGGGCATGGAAACCCGGGGAGAGCAGCCCGGGGGACAAGGTCGCGGGACTTGCGCCCGGCAGCATGCAGGAGGCTGTCCGAAGACTGTCATTTCGATCGGCAGCGAGAAATCTCGTTCATCGTAACGGCAGGAGCTTACGAGATTTCTCACTCCGCCAAGCTCCGTTCGAAATGCAGGGAAGGCGTTCTCGTTCGGCCTCCTAGGGCTTCCGGGCCGCTGCCGTCTGTGCTTTGGAGACATTCAGATCATAGCTGAAGATGGTGCTCTTGGCCTCCCAGATCTTCAGGAAATCCTGGGCCATCACCAGGCTCGCCACCAGCTCGGGGATGCCGTCGTTGCTGAGATCCCCGACTCGAAGACTGGTCACCATGCCGCTGATTTCCCGGGTCTTCCAATTTTCGACCAGTCCCATGTTGTCCCAGGAGAGGGAGATGATCTCGCCGCGGTCATAGTACTGCATGGCGTTGGGCATGAACCGACCCATGGTGTCGGTGTTGCGGTTCAGCACGATTTCGGGGATGCCGTCCTTGTTGAGGTCGGTGATGACGATGGGGGACGGGATGGCATAGAGCTCGACCTGGTTGTAACGCCGGTCGATGACCCTGCCCTCGAAGGCGTTGGTGGTGGCCGAAAAGAGCTTGTCGCTCTTCCAGAGCTGCTCGCCCGAAGCGCTCAGCACCACCAGGGAATTCTGCCGGTCGATGAGGATGGTCTCCTCGCCGCCGTCGTTGTTGAGGTCGGCCCTGGCGAAATTGAAGACGTTGCAGCGAGAGGGGAGAATCACCGGGTTGGCCGGCGTCAGCGAGTTTCCGATCATCTGGATTTCGCGGATTTCCGGGTCGAATGGCCCTTCGGTCAGAACGCCGCGCTTCTGACCCAGCAAGACCTTTCCCCGCCCGGGAAACTCGACCCCGTTGAGGAATAAGGGGAGCCTGTTGCCGGTGGGCTGAAGCCTGTTGCCGGCCAGGGTCAGGCCGAAGGAGGAGAGCCCTTCGGTGAAGCCCGGGTCCCCCAGGATGCTGTTGCCCATCTGTGGACGTGGAGTGTTCTTCCGGCGGAAGGTGGTGACATAAATCTCGCTCACACCATCCCGATTGGTGTCCACCAACGTGACCCACATGAAATGATCCATGGGATGCCCTGTATGCGTCGCCAGGAGACGCAGTCCATTGGCCTCGCGGCGGTAGACCGATACCTTGTCGGAAGTCACGGTCACGAGCTCGACCTGTTTGTCCCCGTCCACATCGCCAAGATCCATGCCGACGATGCCGCCGGCGAAAGTCTGGCTTCTCCAGAGGCCGGGCTGTCTCAGTGAGCCTTCAGGCGTGATTTCGAGGAAGTTGGGATTGAGATAGGAGATGCGGTCGCTGCTCGACATGGAGCTGGGAAGGAGGAGCTCGGGGTTGCGGGTGCCGGCCCCTTCCTCCTCCGTGGAGGCGAGCCCCGGCTCCGGGGCTCTTCCGAACACCTTCTGGTTGATTTCCTGGGCGAACTGGTTGATTTTTGGAATCACCTCGTCGAGGGTCCTGGCTTGGGCGAACAGACTCACGGGCTCCCTGTCCCCGGCTACGGGGGCCATTTTCGCGTCGATGCTGACGGCCTGACCCATGGAGGTGACGCTGCCGAAGAGGACGTAGTCGGCGTTGAGGGTCTTTCCGACCCGAAGCGCTTCGTTGAGGGAAATATCCGACTTGATGCCCGAGGTGGCCTGGTTGATGACACCCTTGTCAAAAACCTGAACCTGGCCCGGACGCGAAAGCCTCGAGGCCAGCATGTCGCGAATGCCGTCCTGGAGGTAGGAGAGCTGGCTCGGTGCATGCATGTTGAAAGGGAGAACGGCGACCTTCCTGACCGTGCCGCCCGTTGCAGAGTGGACATCCGCAGGCGGCCAGGCCATGAGCAACAGGGGCAAAACGGTGAAAGCGGAAATCAACTTCAAGATTTTCATGGCGGATGACGCTCCTTTTTTGCTGACGTGGAAGCCTCTCGAGCACTTTGGTGATCATAAAGCATGGCATCCATGGTAATTCCGTGGATTTCCAGAGGCTGTCTCGAGAACACCATAACCATTCCAGGATACCGAATTCGCGATGCTTTGGAAACGCCAAAATACATACGGCCTGGGAGCGGGTTACCCGTGAAGACAATCGGGATTTGAGTCGCGGGAATGGCTGACCGATAGCTGTACCTTAGAGAGGGAAAATCGAACGCGGCATGAACTTTTTTTATTGACAGTTTCACGACATCTGCTGTAGAGGGCAGACATGAGGAAAAGGGGCAATATGTTCACCATTCAGGTTGGCTCGAAGGGGGGTGATGGCCACAGGTGATGCGGATCATCGGGGCAGACGGTGTTTTCGGAAAGAGAACGTTGGTTAGCTATTGAGGAGGAAAGAGATGAAAAAGTTTCTCGTGGGTTTCGTAGCCCTGGCGGTTGCGGTGGCGGTTGCCGCCCCGGCCTTTGCCAAGGTGGAGTTCAGCTATGGCGGACAATTCAGGGTGCGCTGGTTCGGCCAGAGCAATTTCGCCACCCCGATCTCCCAGACGGGTAGTGCTGACGCGGCACTGAACGGTGTGACGGGAGCTCTCGACGACGATCTGCACCGTCTTGATCATCGTCTGCGGCTCTACTTCACCTTCACGGCCAGCGAGAATCTCAGGTTGGTCACCAAGTTCGAGGTGGGCGACACGGTTTGGGGTGCCCCTGGCACGACGGGTCGTGTGGGTGCCGACGGCAAGGATGTCGAAGTCAAGAACATGTATATCGACTTCAACATCCCCAACGGCTGGTTTCCGCTCAATGCCAAGATCGGTACCCAGGGCCTGGTGATGCTGGATTCCTGGGTCGTGGATGATGACTTCTCGGCGGCGGTTCTGACGGCCAAGTTCGCCGACACCATGGTGGAATTGGGCTACATCGGAGCCCAGAACGCCGACCTGTTCGAGAGCGAGGACGACATTGACGGCTGGTTCGGACAGGTGAGCTATAAATGTGCGCCGTGGTCCTTCGCCTTCGTGGCTTACGGACAGGCCGGGCATGACACGGCGGTGAGCGCGGATCCGGGAACGCTTTCGACGCCGGTCCCGGGCACGGTGGGGAGCAGAATCCCCTCGACCGGGATTTTTGCCGGCCAGCTCCCCCGCAACTTCTTCCAGAGGGCTCTCCAGGATGCCTACGGTCTGCTCAACGGCGGTTTCGCGCCCATGGGTGACGCGGCTTTCGTTACGGCCGGCCAGAACAACCTGGTGGACCTCGGCTTCCAGGTGAAATACAAGGATGATCTTTGGAGCGCCTATCTGACCTTCGTGAAGAACCTGGGCTCGGTGGACTTCAAGCGCTTCGACCCGGCCGGCGGAGGTAAGAACAACACCGTCACGGCCGACTACACGGGCTGGATGGTGGATGCCGGCGGTGCGTACTACATGGGTCCCTGGACCTTCAACCTGGGCGGCTTCTACACCACGGGTCCCAAGGACATCAAGGAGCAGTTCTCGACGCCTCTGGTGGGAAGCAGGACCAAGATGGACATCGACTGGTTCACCTATCCTCTGGCGACCTCCAAGTACTTCTCGGAAATCCTGGGTGGTGGTATCTTCGACAACGTGGCTCCCATGCATGAGGACATGCAGTGGAGAGGCTACGGGTTCCCGACGAACCTGTGGACCATCAACGTGGGCGCGGCCTGGCAGGTGCTTCCGAGCACGAAGCTGAGCTTCGGCTACTGGTACTTCTCGACGTCTGAAGACGTGGTATCCGGTTTCAAGAGCAACGGCCCCGCGGCGCTGGGTGACACCACCGAGTCCCAGCGGGTTCGGGCGTACTTCGATCCCAACTTCCTCGGTCGTTCGCTGACCGCGGCTGATCTGGAATTCGACACGAGCATCGGCCACGAATTCAACTTCTACATCAGCCAGAAGATCGTTGACGGCCTGATGCTGGATCTGGTGGCGGCCTACCTCATCGCCGACGATGCCTACAGCATCCTCGATGACGACAACGACGCCCTCGAGCTGGGCGCCAGGCTGCAGTGGTCCTTCTAGTCTTGGTTTGAGGGCGGTCGCAACGACATGTTGCGACCGCTGAGGGTTTCCGGGCCCGGGAGGCTTGTTGCCTCCCGGGCTTTTTTTATGCCGTTACTCCCGACGAAAGCGCTCAGCCATTAGCTCTTATGCGCGTTGAGGGTGAGAACCTGCGTTTGGTGAGGGTCTTATGGATTCCGGCTAACCGGCATGCCCTGCCGGGCACAACGAACCAGGAAATCCCCCCCAACCCCCCTTTGGAAAAGGAGGGCAGGGGGGATTTTCATTTAAACCGGCATGCCCTGGCGGGCACAACGAACCATGAAAATGTTTCAAGAAGTCGAGCCGCATTTTCATTTAAAAGACCGATGGAATGACGGCAGAAGTCATATCAAGGTTCGTCATGCCGGCGAAGGCCGGCATCCAGGGTTCTTATGAGAAAGATATTTCTCAACCTCAACGAGTATGGCTTGTAGCGACATGAAGACTTGAGGCAGGTGGTTAAGGTTCCCAGTCTCATACCTTCCGTTACTTCTCGATAACACTGGTCTTGTCAATGGCCAAAGGCTGACCCCTGAATGCTTTTACCTTGCGACTCCTCGGGAAGCCAGGCATAAGCTCCGGGCGCGTTCCAGCGTAAATCCTCTGTCCTCCGTCCCCCCTTCTGTTATACTTGATGCTGATTGAAATCGAATGCAGGAGGCCATGGTTTTGTACCTGAGATATGTTCGAGAGTCTGGTGGAGCCGCTCATTACGTGATCAAGGAATCGATCCTGGAGGATGGCCTTTGGGTCTCCAGGGATTTGCTGGATCTCGGTTCCGACCCCGGGAGCTTCATCATCTATCCCGGTGGCAAAGGCTACTATTTTCGGCCCGATGTGGAGGAGACCCTCGATGCGAAGGGAGTGGCCTATACGGCGGAGGAGCTCGAACAGCTGTTTCTGCCGTTCCTGAGGAGTGACATCCGCAGGGTGGTGGAGATGTTTGCCCACCGCAACGCCTCGGCCCATGGAGGCGAGGGGGGGAGAGTCACGGACGGGGAGTTGGCGGAGCAGCACCTCTCTCTACACGACTTCGACAAGCGCCGTCTCCATTTCCTTCGGTTCGGAAGGATTGACTGCGGGGACCTCAACGCTCGGCCCTGGAAGTTCCTGAAGGTGCTTCTCAGGCGGAGCCGGGATGAGGTGGAGCACATCATCGAGGGCATGGAGGCCCAGCTGAGGCCCCATGAGCTGAGCAGCTACGTCTACACCGCTTTTCACCTGGAAGGCTATTTCCAGGGCCACCTCCTGAGGCACCACCCCATCGGTCTCGATCCCGAGAAGCTGGATGCCTGTTTCATGGATGAAGTCTGCCAGCTCAACCGGGACAGGAGCTTTTTCAGCGGCGTTCCGGCTCACGAGACAGAATCCTTGCACCCGTATCTGAGAAAGTACGTGATTCTCTACTTCGATTTCCATTTTGGAGGCCGGCGACTTGACCCTTCATTTTACAGGGATTTTATTCATCGACGAAGGGCCCGGGGGAGGGTTCCGGCTGACAGGACCCCCATGCCCGTGGAGAATGCCATGGGGCTCCTCAGCATATCTCAGGAAGACATGAAATCCATGAGCCGGTTGGATCTGGCCAGGCGGTATCGAAAAATCGCCAAGACCGTCCACCCGGACAGCGGGGGAGAGCACGAGGAGTTCATCAAGATCACAGAGGCCTACGAAATCCTGAGATGCCGGCTTCCTTGACCGGCTTCGAACGGCTCTCAAACTGGAGCTTGGGAAATAGGGACCCTGGAGCTTGGGAAAACTGCCTGTTGAGGCCGGCAACTTTCGTTTATGAATTCATCGCAAAACTCGCAGAGAAAGCCTGCCGTAAGCCATACTCGTTGAGGATGAGATGTTGCGTTTCGTGAGGGCCTTCTGGATTCCGGCTGAAGGACTGCCGTAATGACGGCAGAAGCCATATCGAAGTTCGTCATGCCGGGGAAGCTTGACCCGGCATCCAAGCCGGGAGCCGGCATCCAGGGTACACATGAAAACGATACTTCTCAACCCCAACGACTTTTCATACCTCTGCGTCGCCACGGTGAGTTGAGAAAAGAGAGGACCAGCCCTCGATCAGAGTAATGTGCGGGCGCGCGCCGAGCCCGCAAGGGATGAACCGGGCACGGCGCCGAGGTCAGCAGGTGAAGTCGCGCAGCTCGTTGGCGAGCACATCCTGAACCAGGGTGTAGGGGTCCTTCTGCCGGGACTTGATCTGGCTGACGAGACTGTCGAGGGAAACCCCGCGCGATTCGAGGCGACGGAGCAGGGTGCGGAGCGCCTCGTCTTTCAGGGCTTCAATCAACTGGCTCCGGGCGCGCTTTTCGAGGACGTCGTCCATCTGGCCCCGGTCGTTGGCGGCCAGGTAATCCCGGTGCTTCCGAATGGCCTCGTAGAGTTCCTCGATTCCGCGTCCCTTAATGGCCTCGGTTTCGATGATGGGGGGCTGCCAGCCATCGGTGTCGCGACGTCGCAGGCCGAGCTCGACGAGGTTCATGAGCTCCCGGACGGTCTTGCGGGAGCCTTCCCGGTCCGCCTTGTTCACCACGAAAATGCAGCCGATCTCCATGATGCCGGCCTTGATGGCCTGGACGTCGTCGCCCATCCCTGGAATGGTGACGAGCACCGTCGTGTGGGCGCTGTTGGCGATTTCGACCTCATCCTGGCCGACGCCGACGGTCTCCACGAGGACCAGGTCCTTTCCCATGGCGTCGAGGACGTTGATCATGTCGTTGGTGGAGCGCGTGAGTCCGCCGAAGTGACCGCGGGTGGCCAGGCTTCGGATGAAGACTCCGTCGTCGAGGAAATGACGCTGCATGCGGATGCGGTCGCCGAGAATGGCCCCGCCGCTGAAGGGGCTTGTGGGGTCCACGGCCAGGATCCCGACCGTCAGGCCGTCCTTGCGGCAGCGAAGCGCCAGCTGATCCACGAGGGAGCTCTTGCCGACGCCGGGCGATCCGGTGAACCCGACGACGTGCGCCTTGCCCGTGTGAGGGTAAAGCTCGCGCAGGATTTCGTGGGTCGTGGGCATCTGGTCGTCGATGTCGCGCAGAAGACGGGCGGTTGCGCGGACATCGCCCTTGAGAATCTGTTCCGCAACACTCATGACTTCCCCTTCTATGCGGCCATTCCGGTGCGGGGAGTGATATTGGCGTTGATCCAGTCGATGATGTCCTGGAGCTTGGCCCCGGGCTCGAAAATCTCCTTGATCCCGACGGACTTGAGCTTGGGAATGTCCTCGAGGGGGAAGATGCCTCCGCCGATGACCTGAATATCCTCTGCCTTATGCTCCCTCAGGAGCTCCATAACGCGCGGAAAAGAGTAAGTGTGGGCGCCTGAAAGAATGCTGAGCCCGATAAGGTCCACATCCTCCTGAATGGCGGTGCTCACGATTTGCTCGGGAGTCTGGTGGCAGCCGGTGTAGACCACTTCGAATCCAGCGTCACGAAAAGCCCTTGCGATGACCCGCGCGCCGCGATCATGTCCGTCCAGGCCGGGTTTGGCAACCAATATGCGAAGCTTCCGCTGTTGAGTCATGGAAAGAGTACCTCCTTGTCATTCAATGTGTCGGTTCAATCCAGCGGCTCGGCCGGCCATGCCTGTCCAGCCCGAATCAAAACGTTCCGGGATCGGTGTAGGTGCCGAAGACCTCGCGATAGAGGTCACAGCATTCCTGTTCCGTGGCTCCGGCCCGGACGGCATCGATGAGGGCGGGCATGACATTGTTCTCCCAGCACGGAGGCCCCTCGCAGCGCCTGCGGAGCTCGTCCATGGCCTTCCGGAACCTGACCTTGTCGCGACCGGCTTTGTAAGCGGCGGTTCTTTCGATCTGCCGCCGCTCCGTCTCCTCGTCGATCTTCAGAACGAACTCGAGGTCCGGCCGCTCCGAGGGATACTTGTTGACGCCGATGATGATCTTCTCGCCCTTTTCGATCTGCTGCTGATAGTGGTAGGCGGCGTCGGCGATCTCCATCTGCGGGTAATCCCGCTCGATGGCCGCCACCATGCCCCCCATCTCATCGAGCTTCCTGATGTAGACGAGGGCTTCCTCCTCCATGCGGTCCGTAAGGGCCTCCACGAAGTAGGAGCCCGCCAGGGGGTCGATGACGTTGCAGACTCCCGTTTCCTCCGCGAGGACCTGCTGGGTGCGGAGAGCGATGAGCACCGCCTCCTCGCTGGGGATCATGTAGACTTCGTCCAGGGAGTTGGTGTGCAGGGACTGGGTCCCTCCCAGAATGGCGGCCAGGGCCTCCGTCGTGGTGCGGATGACGTTGTTGTAGGGCTCCTGGGCCGTGAGTGAGCAGCCGGCCGTCTGGGTGTGGAACCGGAGCAGCATGGAGCGCGGGTTTTTGGCCTTGAACCGCTCTTTCATGAGTCGGGCCCAGATCCGGCGCGAGGCGCGCATCTTGGCGATTTCCTCGAAAAAGTCGATGTGGGAGTTCCAGAAGAACGAGAGGCGGCCGGCGAAGTCGTCCACGTCGAGTCCCCGCTTCATGGACTCTTCCACGTAGGTGATGCCGTCGTAGATGGTGAAGGCCAGCTCCTGGACCGCCGTGGCCCCCGCTTCCCGGATGTGATAGCCGCTGATGCTCACCGTGTTCCAGCGGGGAACTTCCCGGGTTCCGAACTCGATGGTGTCCACCACCAGCCGCAGACTGGGGTCGGGCGGAAGCATCAGGGTCTTCTGGGCGATGAACTCCTTCAGGCAGTCGTTCTGGATGGTGCCGCCGAGCTTCTTTCTCTGGTAGCCTTCAT
>Ga0101944_10006770_pt1 | contig 11942 bp, 7 predicted proteins | sample DewCreD2012metaG_FD_75245 | JGI IMG/M metagenome (GOLD analysis project Ga0101944, IMG submission 75245) | Hot spring sediment bacterial and archeal communities from British Columbia, Canada, to study Microbial Dark Matter (Phase II) - Dewar... ... | reverse complement strand
CCAGTTCCAGCGCGTTGGTGCAGGTCACTCCATGGAGCGCGCCTTCGCTCAACTGCTTTTCAATCATCCGACGATCCGAGGGCAAATATCCGCCCCGGTACGGCGCGATGGCGCACTGATCCTCGGGGATGTCCTTGAGCCGGTCGCGCGTGAAACGCAGAATCAGCTCCACCGTGGGTTTGGCCCGCGCGAACACGATGGTGCGCGCGCCCGCGCGCACCAAGTCCGCGAACAGCGCCACGCACTCGTTCAGCGAACTGGCGCGCGCGCCGAGCAGTTCGTTGGTCACGGGCGGATTCCACAGAAGGAAAGTTTTTCTGGCCGAAGGCGCGCCCGATTCCGTAATGGCCGCAGGCTCCCTGCGCAGGAGCAGCGCCGAATGCTCCGCGGGGTTGGCCGTTGTAGCCGAACAGCAAATATACTGCGGCTTCGAGCCGTAGAACGCGCAGATGCGCTCCAGGCGGCGCATGACATTGGCCACATGCGAACCGAACACGCCCCGGTAGACATGCAGCTCGTCCACCACCACGAACTTGAGCCGCGCGAAGAATTTCGTCCACAGGCGCGAGTGATTGGGCAGAATGCCGAGCGAGAGCATGTCCGGGTTTGTGAGCAGGATGCCGGCCGTGCTGCGGATCGCCGCCCGGTCCTCGCCGGGCGTGTCCCCGTCGTATGTGCCGAAGGCGATGCGCCGGTCCATGATGCGCGGCGCATGAAAATTTTTCAGTTCGTTGAATTCCGCATTGGGATCTATGTGCGCGTGCAAGGCGCGGCTCTGATCCTGGGCCAGGGCCTTTGTCGGGAACAGGTACAGCGCGCGCGCGTCCGGGTCCGCGAGCAGGGTTTCCAGAACCGGAAGGTGGTAGCACATGGATTTGCCGCTGGCCGTTTCCGTGACCACCACCACATCGCGCCCCTGGCGCAGAAGCTCGATGGCGCGCGCCTGATGCGTGAACAGCTTTTTAATCCCGAGCGCGCGCAAGTTTCTTTGCAGCGGCTCGGGCAGGGGCGGTTCGAGCGCGGCGTAGCGCGCGCGCCGCGCCGGGATGATCTGCTCATGCACGATCTGGCCCCGGTAATCCTTGTGCGCCTTCCACGCGGCCACGAGTTTTTCCAATTCCGGTTTCATAATTATGTATTATAACGATTGCTATACAAAATTATATGTTTATGAAACAAGATTTCAGAGGGAAATGACATCGGGATGTAACGGACAACGGTTTTGAGACAGGCGGCCGCGGGCCGCTGTCAACCCAAACTCCGCGCCTCCGCGTCTCCGCGGTGTCCTTATGAAACAGCTTCGCGAGTCCCGCGCCGCGCGCCGGGAATCAGCCACACGGCCGCGCCCAGCGCAACCGGGACCAGAAGCGTGGCGTGTCCCGTAGCGTATCCCCGCGCCGCAAGCCAGTATCCCAGCAGATTCTGACGGCCCGGTGCGGCCAGGCTCTTGACCTCGGGCATGAACGCATCCGCGCCGAGCATGTTCACGGCAAAAGATATGCCCAGCGCGAAAAAGAACGCGTTGCGCGCCCCCGGGCTGTGTGCGGGAAGCGCCGCCAGCGGCAGGAAAAGCAGAGGCAGCGCGGGCATGAAGAACCGTGCGCTGTAGGCGTCGAACCAGCCCAGGCTCATGTGCAGGAACAGATAACCGGCGAACACTGCGGCCACGGCCAGGGCCTCGCGCCGGAACTTCATGAACCGTCCGAAATACGCCATTGAGAACGCCACGGGCAGGCAGGTGATGAACAGGCCCCATTTTTCGGATAGCGGCTGCTCAAAGGCCGGCGCCGCTCCGAGCCGTGTGGCGATGCTGCTGAAAGGAAATCCGAACAAAAGCTCGCCCAGCCGCACGAACCCGCGCGCGCCCGGCCACACAACGCCGTAAAACCCTCTGGCATGCAGGGTTTTGGAATAGTAACTGTATTTGTACGGGGTCTCGAACGGATTGCCGAACAGCGCATAGTGATACACCATCAGCAGTCCGATGATTGCCGCGAACCCGAAAAGAACGAGGATGAAATTTTTACGGTTTACGGCCGCGTAGCCGAGCAGAACCACGGAGGCGATGCCTGCGGTGTACTCGCTGGTCACGGCCAGGGCCAGGCATGCGCCCGCGAGCGGCGCCGCATAGAGGCCGCCAAAACCGAGCCTGTCCTTGAGCAGCAGCATGAACCCCGCGGCGATAAAAAACGCGGTGATTCCGCCCGAGAAAAATATCTGGCCGTAGAAAAGCGCCATGGAGCACAGCCCGTATCCCAAACCCATGAGCAGGGGCAGGCGCTCGCCCGCCAGAAAGTGCCGTCCGAGCCGGCACACCAGCACACCCGTCATCGAAGTGAACAGCCCGGCTGTCAATAGAGTCACGAACCAGATGATCACCGCATGCGCGTGCGTGAACCGGGTGACGAGAAAATACCATGGAACCGCAAGGAACGACCCGAGCGGCGCTTTGTCGCTGTAGTATTTGCCTCGAACCAGCGCGAAATCGCGCACGGCCCACCCCTCACCGCCCGGCTTCTGGGGGAAATATTCGGGCATGGTTTCCGATATTTCCAGCGTGCCACGGTCCACAATGGACGCGGCCATGCAAAACCGCGGCGCATCGTTGGTCGTCAAATATGGGTTCGCAAAGAACGCGCAGAAAAGGAACAGAGTGATAAAGAGCTTCCAGGAGTTCGTCATGGCAGGAACATTATAGCAGAACGAAAACCGTTCATCGCCAGTCCGCTCCCAATCGCCTGGCGCCGGCGCAAAGCCGGCGCTTTGTTTTGTGAATGCTGATTTTCCGGCTGATTTCTTCACTATAATGTAGAAACGAAGTTACCGGAAATGGGATAATATACGAAACCTGGATGGGACACGCAGGAGCGCGGCATGACGGATAGACTTGAAGAACTGGTGGAAAAACTTCGGGATTCGAGCAAGGAAGTGGTCAAGGCCAGCATTGTGGAAGCCATCGGCCAGATCGGGGATCCGCGCGCGATCAAGCCGCTGATCGAGGCGCTGAACGACGCCGAGATGCTGGTGCGCTGGAACGCTATCAAGGGCCTGGCGCGGTTCGGCGAGGACGCGGTGGCCCCCCTGCTGCGCGCCCTGGACACGGCCGACCGGTTCAAGCGCCGCAATGTGGTCCAGGCCCTGGGCGAACTGGGCGGCGACGAGGCCGTGGATCGCCTCATCCGTATGCTCATGTTCGACGAATCCGATCAGATGGTGCTCGTGGAAGTGATCCGCGCCCTGGACCGCATCAGGGATCCGCGCAGCCTGGATCCGCTCATCACGGTGCTGAAAATGGACAACTGGGAGATGCGATGGCGCGCGATCCACGCCCTCGAGCACCTCGGCGACCCGGCCGCCATCGAGCCTCTTCTCGAGGTCATGAACGACGGGGACAAGGACATTCAGTGGGCCGCGTACATGGCTATCGAGGCCATCAAGGCCGCCCAGGACCGGGCAACCGACCCTCTGGCGCAGGCCCCGGCGCCGGATCCGATCCCCGCGCCGCGGCCCTCGCGCTCCGATTTCAAGCAACAGGCCAGAAACCTCAAGGCCGAACTCAACCTGTCCGCAGAACCAAAAGCCGACCGCGTGATCATCCGCGTGGCCGGAGATTTGTTCTCATCCAACATAGACATGTTCACCGGTTATGTTGACGGAATCATTGCCGTCAACAGGCTGGGCATCGAGCTGGACATGAGTCAGTGCGCGTTCCTGGACTCCTTCGCCTTGAGCCGCCTCAACATCCTGCGCAAGAAACTGGCGTCCAAAAACAGGAAATTCGTGCTCTCGGGGCTGAAACCCAATGTCAAGGCTGTGTTCACGGCCACGAAGCTGGATCAGCTTTTCGAAATCCGCTGATCCGCGCCGCCTGGCCCTCATTCATTTTTCATAGGAAATTTCAATCACATGATCGCCCTGCGGCACGGGCACGGCGTTGCCTTTGATTTTGTCCGCTGACAGGGTCTGTCCGTCTATGGCGACGGTTTTTCGCGCTTTGCCGCGGAACGCTGCGGGCGCATCCAGGGCCATGCCTCCGCATGCGGCGCGGATCCGCAGGGTGAGCGCGCCGTCTTCCATGGATGCGGAAATCGCGGATTGGGCGCGCGCGTTCCAGAACCGGATCCATTCGGGCATGTCCGGCATGGCGAAACCGCTGTCGCGCGCCGCGCGGATCATCAGCGCCGCGGCCTCGCGCATGCGGCCGTTCTGCAACAGGTTGAATGGCTGAAGCGCCAGGGTGACAGGGCTGTGCGGCGGCGCGGCCATGCGTTCGATGAGCGCGTCCCGCCACTCTCGCGCGGGCGCTCCGGACCGGTCATGAACCTGATACGGGGCTTCCAGTACCGCGAATGCGCCGCCGAGGCTGCTTTGCGGGTAGAACGGAAATCCGGTGGCGAACATATAGCCCTGCTGGCCGGGGCCGGGGCCGAAGGTGGCGTCCGCGTGCGCGCCCCCGGACTGCAATGCGCCGAACACATGGTCGAGGCCGCCGTCCAGGCGTTGCCGGTGGATGCGCGCCACGGCGGGCGGCGCGTTTTCGCCTCTCTCCAGAGTTTGTATCTGTTCAGCGACAGAAGGCGCGGAATTTTTTATCAGCCGTCCGCGCCACGAGTGCAGCGGGAACCGGTTCCACAACACGCCGGCGGCCCAGCCCCGCGCGGGCATGGCCTCGGCCGTGCCCTGCCCCGGAAGCAGAAACACCGCGGGCGCGCACGCGCTTCCCGCGGTTTCCAGAACCACGGTAGTGCGCGCGCCCGCGCAGTCGTCGTCCGCAGTGACCAGAAACACGCCGGGAGCGGCATCCGGCGCGCGCCACCAGCCGCACACGGGCGCATATCTGCGCGTCAGGCCCAGGAGAAATACATCGAGCAAATCGGCCAGCGGCAGTTCATTGGCGCGCATGCGCGCGGGCACGCGGCGGGCGGGCGTGTATGCGGCGGCCGCGGTCAGCGCCGGTTCGACGCCCTGGCGCAGTTCGGTGAGAGTTTCCGCCCACGAGAACAATGTGACGATGAAAACTCCGCGGCCGTGCGGCTTTGTGATGACAGCGGGATATTCGGCGCAGCGCATCCAGTCCGCGAAAACGCCCGGCATGTTCACGATGCGCCGCACGCACAGGCACAGAGGACTGTCCGCGATCTGCTGTGCAGGCTGCACGCCGAGCGCGTTGGAATCCACCCAGGTAATCCGGCCGCTGACAGTGTCGTCCGCAAGTTCCAGCCCCAGGACACGCGCGGCTTCCGGTCCGGGGTTGTCAACGATCACAGCCGCCCCGTGTTCCGCGGCCCGTTCGAGTTTCTTGAACAAATCCGTGTTCGTGAGCGCATGTGCCGCCTGCTGCGGCACGGCCACGATGAGCCTGTCGTCAACGCCATCGAGCGTTTCCGCGTCCGCGCGCGCCACGGGTCCGGCCCAGTGGCGCAGGGTGTTGATCCAGCCCGCGCCCTGCCCCGGAGCGTCAATCAGAACCGCGGGGCTGTCTGCGGCGAACAGGCTTTCGGGAACGCCTGGGGGCGGATCGGGAACGCCCTGCTCAAGCCGAACTGGGGGAATGATCGCGGTGAAAAGGTGAAACGCGCCCCAGGCCGCGGCCAGGAGCACGAACAGGCCGAACACGGCCGCGCGATACCCCATGGCCAGGTATACGATGTCCGCGGCGAACAGAATCGCGAACCCGCCGATGAGCATGGAACCCATGATGCTGTTGATGCGTCCGCTCATTGTTCGCCTTTCCTCCGGCTGTACGGCCGTGTCAGGATTTCCGGTTGCAGTTCATAATTAGTTTACCTGCCCGCGCCGCCGCGCACAATGCGCAAAAAAAACCGGGGCGCGCCCGAGGCCGCCATGAAACTTGATGCCGCAAGCGCCTATGCATTACAATGCCGCATGAGGAACCGATTCCCGCTGATTGCATTTCTCGTGTTGCTTTTTGCCGCCAGCCCGGCGCTGGCGCAGAATTTCACGGAACTGCCCCGCGCGTTCGAAGTCAGGGGATATCCGGGCCAGGGCGATTTCCAGTTCGTCACAGCCGTGGCTCTTGACCGCACGGACAACACCGTGACCCTGCTTGCCGGCCCGCCCGCGGGCCTGTTCACTTTCGACGCGGACACGGGCGCGGCGCTCAAGTTCACGCCTCTGGAGAAAGCGCTCGAACCGCCCGCGGTCATGTGGCGCTGCGGCGGCCCTACGGTCATTCTCACACGAGCCGGATTTCTGGCGATCGGCCCCGACGGGCTGCCCGTCAAGGATTTCACGCCCCCGGAACATATCCCGGATGCGCTGTCCCGCGCGGTGTGCGCGCCATCCGGGGAGCTTGTGTTTTTCGACAGCGCGAACGCGCGGATTCACGCAATCGCACGCAACCAGGAACTCAAATTCGTGATTGGCGGCCAGGCCGGGGACAAGCCTCTGCCGCGCGATGCGGCGCTTCTGGCCCCCGCTGACGGCGCCCTCGATGCCGTGGGCGAACTTTATGTGCTCGAAGGCAAAACCGGCGCCGTGAAACGGTACAGCCACCGGGGCGAGTTCCGGCGCGTGGTGGTGCGCCGCAACAGCATGGACGCATCCGTGCGCCTGTCGCGGCCCGCTCTCCTGGCCGTGGATCTGCAAACGCGCATCTGGCTCTTCGACCAGGGCGACATGTCTCTCAAAGTTTACGACGACTTCGGTTACCTTAAATATTTCATCACCAACACGGACCGGGACGGATTTCTTTTCCAGGAACCGCAGTGGATGAGCGTGAGCCGGGACAACCGGCTGCTGCTTCTGGACACTGCGGTTCCGGTTCTGCGCGCGTTCGATTTGAACACGCTCCCGTGACGCCGGAGGCGCGGCCCCATGGCGCGCGGCAAGCCCGAAAAACAGCGGCTGGACACCCTGCTCGTGGAGCGCGGGCTGTGCGCGTCACGCGAAAAGGCGCGCGCGCGCATCATGGCCGGTGATGTGCTGGTGGATGGCGCGCCCGCAACCAAGGCCGGGGCGCAGATATCCGCGGATGCGGCCGTCCGGCTCAAGAACGCGGAATGTGAATTCGTGAGCCGTGGGGGCCATAAACTGGCTGCGGCCCTGGATGCGTTCGCGCTGGATGTGTCGGGGCTGCACGCACTGGATGCGGGCGCGTCCACGGGCGGGTTCACGGACTGCCTGCTGCAGCGCGGGGCCGCATCCGTCACCGCGCTGGATGTGGGCTACGGGCAGCTCGATTTGCGTTTGCGCAACGACCCGCGCGTCACGGTCATGGAGCGCTTCAACGCGCGCCATGCGGCCCCCGGCGATTTCAGCCGCGCGTTCGACATCGTCACGGTAGATGTGTCGTTCATCTCGCTCGACAAAGTGCTGCCCGCGCTCGCGCGAGCGCTTGCCCCGCAGGGCGCGCTGGTGGCTCTGGTCAAGCCGCAGTTCGAAGCCGGGCGCGAGCGCGTGGGCAAGGGCGGCGTGGTGCGCGACCCGGCCGTGCACGAGCAGGTTCTTGAAAACGCCGCGCATGCGGCGCATGAATCGGGGCTGCGCCCTCTGGACGCCGCGTTCTCCCCCATCACCGGACCAAAAGGCAACATCGAGTTTCTGCTCCTCGCCCGGCCGGAGACGGGCTTTGCGCATGTCCCGGAACTGCCGCCCGAAAAAATCCGCGAGGTGGTGAGGCAGGCGCACCAGGCCCTGAACGCTTGAGCCGCGCTTGCCCTTTGCCCCGGTTGCGTGTATTTTGATAAACAATGATGCGAACGGGCACGGAACACATTTCTGAATGGAAACCCGCGGCGCGCGCATGCGCCCTGCTCGCGTTCGCGCTTCTGCTCGCAGCCGCGGCAGGCTGCCCAAACAAACGCAAACACGCGCCAATTCCCATAACCGGGAAACAGCCCGGTATGGACGCCCAAAAAGATTCAAAACCCGCGATCAACTCCGACCCCGGCGATTACTTTCCGCTCTGGATTCCCGCGTCGTGGACTTATCAGGTGCGCGAATGTTACACGCGCATCGTCAAGGAACGGCACCCGGCCGCGCCACAAACGCCCGACGAAGTGTGCACGCGCTACGAAATCCGCACCATGCTTGAAAAAAAGGTGACGATTGACGGCCTGGATGTGTTTCTGCTGCTCGAAGGCGAGAAGAAAAAACTCGACGACAAAGCGCCAGGCGATCCCCAGCCGCCGCCCGCGCCGGGCGGCAACCCGGACAAAAACCCCGGCCCCGCTTCCGAAAATGACAACGGCCCCATCAATGGCAAGGGGTACATGAGCGACGGCGAATGGGTGTACCTGGTTTTCGTCAAGGACGGCAAAATCACGGATAAGAGCATCGCCGGAAAACACAACCTCAAACCCGGTGATTCCTGGGACAAAAAATTTCTCGCGGGATACGACGACACCGAACGCCTCGAATGCGGGGAGCCGGGCTTCCTTCACCTGCCCGACGACGACCCCGCGCCCGCCCGCTACAAAACCATCTGCTGCACCAACAAAAACGCGCCGGACTTTAAACCCGAAAACTATTACGCGGTATGCTACGCCGCGGGCATCGGCCGCGTGGCCGAATACGCTCCCAATGTGCTCTCCGAAGTCATATCCTATTCCATCAGAAAGGACGGGCCGGACGCGGAATTGCCGCCCCCCGCAACCCGGTGATAAAATCCCCGCCATGAGCTTCGCCTTCGAGAAACAGCCCGCATACGCGCACACCCTGGACCTTATCCGCCTTGTTGACGAAAAGCTGCAATACACCAAGCGGCGCCAAGACCGGCGCATCCCGGAGATGGAACGGTTTCTGACCGCGCTGCAGGACGCTGCGGCCAGCATTGCGCGCACCGGGACCGGCGACGCGCGCCACGCCCTCGCCGCTCAAGAGCAGATCCTGGCCGCCTGCCCCGCCCTGGCCCGGCTGCTGCAAATGGACATCGTTTCATCAAGCGAACACGACGACTTCATGCGCCACCTGGCCGCTATCGCCGGGGAACTCCAGTTGCTGATCGCATCCTGCGGCGGCTGACCGCCATGCGCGGATTCTCATTCACACAATTCCGGTTGCAAGGGGCGCGCGCCGCGGCCATGTTCGCCTGTGCCCTGCTCGTTTTACTCGCCCTGCCCTCCGCAGCACAGGACGCGGCCGTCAAGGTGTCCCCTTCCCTTACGGATCCCGGAATCGGCAACGAATTCATCGAACGCAACTTCATGTCCCGCACGCGCTGGACCGGCACCTGGGCGCTGGACAACAAAATCTCCGGAGAATCCCTGCCCCCGACGCCCGAGGAATTCGCGTTCACTCTCATGGACGGCACTGCGGTTTCCTCGAACGATTTTGAATACATTGGCCGCGTGGACGAACATCTCGACCACGGAGGCCGCAGGCTCATTCTCTCCTTCCGGCATCACAAAATGGGGGTGGATGTCCAGGCGCTGTACACACTGTATCCCGACGATTTCTTCATGCGCAAAAGCCTGCGCATGCGCTGCGACAAGGGCCGTTCGGTTTCCATTGATTCCGTGACCGTGGAGCATTTCACGGGCATCACCCAGGCATACGGCGGCGGCCTGGGCCAGCCCGTGTTCATGGATCAGCACATTTTCACCGGACTGGAACACCCCGCCGGGCACAGCGTCATCCGCGACATGGATATCATCCTCATGCACTATCCCGGCTGGACCCTCGGCCAGGACTGGGTGGAGAGCTTCTCCGCGGTCACCGGCGCGGCGCCCAAGGGGATTGATGAAACGCGACAGGCGTTCACTTTGTATCTGCACACGATCCGCCGCCCGCCGAATCCGATCACGGTTTACAACTCGTGGTACGACATCAGGTCCGGCGGCATGAACACGGACGCCTTTGTGTCCATTTTCGACACCATCAACCAAAACCTCGGACGGCACGGCGCGCGCCTGGATTCCGTGGTCGTGGACGACGGCTGGCAGAACCCGGATTCGTTGTGGGACGCGGACAAACGCCTGTTCCCGGAAGACCTCGCGCCCTTGGGCCGCGCGCTGCATGACCGGGGAGGCCGCCTGGGCCTCTGGCTGCCCCTGTGCGGACACACGCTCAAATTGCCGTTCAGCAAAACATCTCCTTACGAGGTCAGTCCCGAAGGACACTACTTCTGCATGAGCGGCCCCAAATACAACGCCGCCTTGCGCACCCGGCTCCGCGACCTGATTCAAAACCACGGCGCGCTCTACTTCAAGCACGACTTCAATTACTTCAACTGCACGGGCGAGGGTGACGGATACAAGCCCACGCCCGCGCAGAGTTTCGAGGCCAACGCGAGCGCCATGGCCGGGCTGCTGGATTTCATGCGCCGGGAAAACCCGGCCGTGTTCTCCAGCGTCACTTCGCACATGTGGTTAAGCCCCTGGTGGCTGGCTCATGCGGACACCGTGTGGATCGGGTCCGCGGATTACGGCTACAACCTCACCGCGCCCGCCATCGAGCCGCGGGACCGCTCCATCACATACTACGACGCGCATATCTACGATCTGCTCACCCGGCGCGAGCAGACCTTTCCGCCCTATGCGATGATGACCCATGGGATCATAGACGGCAGACTGAACCGGCTGGGCGGCGAAAACGAGCCTCTGCTCACTTGGGCGGACAATGTGATGATGTACCTGGGCCGCGGCGTGCAGATGCGCGAGCTGTACATCACGCCATCACTCCTCGATGACGCCAAATGGAAAATTCTGGCAAAGGGCCTCAACTGGGCTAAACTCCGGGACCCGGTGTTCTCTTTCTACGGACGCATGTTTGGCGGCGACCCCGCGCGCGGCGAGGTCTACGGCTTCAGTTTTTTCAATCAGGACACCCAGGTGCTGACCCTGCGCAATCCGGGATACAGCCCCCGGCAGATCGATCTCCAACTGGCGCATCCCGATAATCTGCTGCACATCGTCTATCCCTACGATATGTGGCACGATCAACTCGTGGTGGACAGACAGGGCCGTTTCAAGTTCCCGCTCGGCGAGCACCAGGTCGTGATCATGGAAAGCGTGCCGCGCGACGCGATCAAGCGGCCCGTGCTGCGCGGCGTGCGCACAAAAATCATCCGCGAGGGCCCCGAGGAAACCGAGTACGAAATCCGCACGGTCCAGGGTTCACTGCGGTTTTTCATCGCGTCCCCGGCGCCGGTTCACAGCGTGCGCCAGGACGGCAAACTGCTCGAACCCGACAACACCGGCGCGTATCACGGAGACACGCCCGGCGGCACGCACTTCTTTCTTGATCCGCCCCTGTCCGCGTGGTCGGAAACAAAAATCCGCAACCAGGCTGCGGACATGGAGTTGCGCCTCATGTTCCGCAAGGATGTGCGCGCGCCCGAGTTCGTGATGACGCTTTCGGGCCGCGCGGATGAAATCATGCCCGCGCAACTCGAATACGATGGCCGTACCGTTGCGGCCTCGGCCACGGGCCGGGGATGGGCCGCGTTCTCCCTGCCCGTAGAATACGGCACGCACACGCACAGGCTCCGCATCCGCACCGAAGATGTCATGGCCACGCCGTTCGCCACCTCCGGATTCGCCATCACATCTTACGCCGGATGCTGGTATCCCGGCCTCACAACGCGCATCACCGTAAAACACGGCTCGGCCCCGCCATCGGACGCCGTTCTGCCCGTGCCCATAACCCAGGATGAATTCCGCCTCATGGATTTGAATGTCAGAGGACGCGCTTTCAATCTTGAGCAGGAAATGCCCGCGCGCGCTTTTGACTCCATCGGCCCGGTGCGCGCCGCCAAAGTGCGCATCAGCGTGTTCGGAAACCGCGGCAATGCGCCCGCGCGCATCCTCATCAACGGCGCTCCCGCGGCCCCGGTCCCGTCAAACGGGTTTCCCTTCATGCAATGGGAAACATTCGTGGTGGACATCCCCGAAACGCAACTGGGCGCAATCCGGAAAAACAACAAGGTGTCGGTCATGACAACGGACGGCGCGCCGTTCAAATTCAAGAATATCGCCATC
>Ga0101944_10006769_pt1 | contig 11943 bp, 8 predicted proteins | sample DewCreD2012metaG_FD_75245 | JGI IMG/M metagenome (GOLD analysis project Ga0101944, IMG submission 75245) | Hot spring sediment bacterial and archeal communities from British Columbia, Canada, to study Microbial Dark Matter (Phase II) - Dewar... ... | reverse complement strand
CAGGTCACCTTTTGGTATACTGCTTCTCGGAACTCGCTAAGGTTTTTCTTCACACAAAAACTTTATCAGCAAGTTCCACTTTTTGTTAAGGCCCAACTACCTTTTGAACTCTAAACTCAAGAACAACAACGATGTCCAAAAATTTGTGTGGATTAGCGCCGATTAGCGGATTCGCTACGGACACGCATTCTGTAAATGTCCCTCGAAAGTTTCGGCGAACAGGTGCAGGCCCGAACCGTCGCAGCGGGCGCGGAAGAAGTAGTAGGGTGTCTGGGCCGGGTAGGCGACGGCTTGCAGCGCGCTGAGGGCCGGGCTGGCGATTGGGCCGGGCGGCAGACCGTTGATTTTATAGGTGTTGTAGGGCGAATCAATTTGCAAATCGACCAGCGCCAGCGGCGACTTCCACCACGAACCGGTGGCCGGGTTCAGGCCGATGGCATACTGCACGGTCGGGTCGGTCTCCAGGCGCATCCCAATCGACAGGCGGTTGAGGAACACCGAAGCGATAATCGGCTGTTCCTCGGCCTGCATGGCCTCGCGCTGGACAATCGAAGCCAGGATGACGGCTTCGTACACGTCCAAGCCTTGCCGCTCGAAGGCAGCGCGCATCTCCGGCGAAAGCGCCAGGGCAAAATTGTTCATCAGCGTTTCAACCAACTGCCGGGCGGTCAGGTCGCGCGGCAGGGTGTACGCACCGGGCAGCAGGAAGCCCTCGGCAGTCGCCCCAGCCGGGAAAAAGTCGAAGCGCCGCGCCGGACGCCGGGCTTCGCTCAAGAACGCATCGGGGGAGATATTGAATCCCGATGTGGGCAGGGCCGCCGCCACTTCCTCCAGCCGCCAGCCGGGCAACACCACAAACTTGATTTGGGTCGGGGTGGCGTCCTGTAACTTTTGGGCGATTTGCAGCGGGGCCAGGGCCGGGCTGAGGGTAAATTCGCCAGCCTGGATTCCCCTGTCCATCCCGGCGTAGACCAGGTAAGCGGTAAACGCTTCGGCGTCGCCGATGAATCCCTCCCGTTCCAGCCGCAGGGCCACCGCCGCCGCGCCCTCGCCGGGGTTGACCTTGAACGGTACTTCCCCGGCGCGTGAGTCGAGCGGCTGGGTCAGCAAATCACCATACCACAGGAGCAGAGCAGCATATTGAAAGCGCTGCAAGCCGCGCAGGTTCTGCCCAGGCGGGCCGTATGTCCTCGCAACGTGGTACGGAACAAGAATGTAAGCAACGGCTGTCAGCGCCAGCAAAACGAGCGGAACAGCCAGGCAGCCCAAAGGGAGATACCAATTGCGGCGGCGTGGTCGGCGCGGGCTCATCGTTCCTCCTGTGAATCCAGATAGTCCTGCAACAAAACCGCCGCCGCCCACGCGTCCAGGTGACCCATGCGTTGTTTTTGGCGTGCGCCGGCTGCCTGGCGCGCGGCGCGGGCATCTTGGGTGGTCAGGCTCTCGTCGCGCAGTTCCACCGGCAGGCGGGTTTGCTCGCGCAGGGCCTCGGCAAAATTGATGGCGCGCCGCCCGGCCCGGTTAGGGTTGCCGTCTTCATGATACGAAACGCCTACCAAAATAAGTCCCGCACCCTCGGCTTCGGCGCGGGCCGCTACCTGGGCCGCATCCACCGCCCTCGCAACATGCCTGATGACGCAGAGCGGGCGCGCCAGCGCGCCGGTCTCGTCGCTGATTGCCAGGCCGATATTTTTCTCACCGTGGTCTACTGCCAGCACGCGCATCAGCCCGTCACCTTGATTTGCATGGGGAGGAAAGGAAGCCAGGGCCACCAGGCCGGGCGAATCCTGATTGGGGGAGGTTCAGTCAGCCCGAACGTTTCCACAAGCAGCCCCCCCGCGCGCCTCGCTGTTTGACCGGTAACGAGCGAAATAACCTGCCCCGAATCAATCGCCGGGCGCGTCTGACGTTCGGCACGCACCTGCCAGCGCGCGCCAGAGGCCGTCTCGACCAGCGGCGGCTGCGACTGCCAGGTCAGCGTCTCTGGCAAGGCAACCGAGCCGGGCGGCAGCGAGGCATTCAGCACCAGTTCGGCCAGCGTCTCCAGGTCAGCAGCGCGGACGTAAGAAACGCTATATTCGGCTTTGAAAGCCAGCGAGAGTTTTTCGCCGGGCTGCCCCGGCGCGGGGAAGGCCGTTTCATCGAACACCCGCTCCAGTTGGAAGGTGGAGGGCAATAAAACGTCTTTGCCCGTCACCTGGGCGGCGAAGCGGGCGCGCGCGCTGCGTTCCAGGTCGGCCAGCAGGCGCGAACGCAAGAACTCGAAATCGGCTTGAGCAGGGGTGGCGATGGTCTTGTCGCTGCCGCCAGTGATGGGCAGGGGATTGGTCACTTCGACCGAAAGACCTAGCGGCCCCTCGAAGGCGCTGACCGCCCCGGCGGGGACGTTGCCGCGCGAACCAGGCTGCGCCGCGCGGATGGGAACTTCCACCGAAGACTTCTTCCCAGCGGGGATTTCGACTTTTTCGAGAGTTAAAAAGGCAACCGGCGGGTCAGAACGGGTCAGTAAAACGGTTTGGGCGGGGACAATGACCGTCGCGCGGGTGCGGTTGGTCAGGCGCGCCACTCCCTGCGCGGGCTGGTCGGGGATGGTGAGTTGTCCCGTTCCCAGGGCGGACCCTTCAGTTTCCAAAATTTGCGTAAGCCGTTGCATGGGAACCGCGCCGGAGAGTTGGGGTGTTTTGACATCTGGCGCGGCGCTGACCGAAATCAGCACCCGTTGCGGCTGTTCGGGCGGGGTCATCCGAATCTCTGCTGAGGGGATGAAGACCAGCATGACGGCCAGCAGGGCCAGCACGCCCAGGGCAAACGCTCCCAGGCGCAAGGGCGGGCGTGACTGTACATCCAGCGGGTCGGGGGGGAGGAACGTCTCGCGCAGGGCGCGCAAATCGAGGCGCGGGAAGCGCCGCATGGGGCGCAGGTCGCTTTCGGGCCAGGGCTTTTTCTGGGCGTCTTTGATGTTGCGAAAACAGGCAATGCCCAACTCACGCGCCGCGGCACGTATTTCACCGGCCCGCGTCACCAGTCCCAATTGAGCGCCCAGCCCGGCGGCGTGACGGCGCAGCAACGCCAGGTCGAGCGGGCGAATACCCACCCGGCCCTTTTTGGGCCACACCAGCAACACGCGCGGCGTCTTGGCCCAATCCATGCGGTCACGGATAGAGACCAGGTCGTCGTGTGGTTCGAGCTGCAGCAGGGTGGTCTTCATATCACGCAGGATTTAGCGGCGTTGGACAAATTCGTCCGCTGTCATCCCGATATCTTTTGCAATCTGACGCAACAAAGCAGGCGCAATATCCCGCCCGGGATGGAAAGGAACGGTGGACGGGAATTGTTCCCATTCAGGCCACGAAAACTTCCTGCGTGCCAACAAACTGCGACTCGAGGCGCGGCTCTCCATCTTCGAGGAGCATCTCGACGACTTCTTGCAGGTTGGCGCGCAATTCATCCAGCGTTTCGGCCTGCGAATGCGCGCCGGGGAAGCCTGGAATATAGCCAACATAGTAGCCGGTATCGGGGTCTTTTTCAATCACAGCCGTAAATTTTCGTAACATCACAGCCTCCGACAAAATTATACAGGAGTCTACTGTAAAAAAACCATTAAACGCCGCGCTGCGCGGATTTACGCCCTGGCTTTCTCCGCCAGCCAATTCTTCACGCTCGCCAGCGCGGAATCGAGTTGGGCCGCGTCCTTGCCGCCGCCGAAAGCCAGGTGCGGCGCGCCGCCGCCACCCGCCCCCAACTGGCGCGAGATGTGACCGACCAGGTCGCCGGCTTTCACGCCGCGTTTAATTAAATCCTGCGTCACGGCGGCCATCACCGTCACCGCCGATTCGCCGGGAGAGGCAATTACGCACACGCCGTTTTCAGGGAATTTGGCGCGGAACTGGTCGGCCAGTTTGGTGAGCGAGTCCTTATCCACGCCGGGCATTTGGGTGACGAGCAGATTGACGCCGTTGATGGGTTGAACGTTGGAAAGTTGAACATTGAAGGTGGAAAGGGCCAGGTCGGCGCGGGCAGCGGCCAGCTGCTTTTTGACGGCGGCCAGTTCGTCCATCACGCTCTCGGCTTTGGCGGGGACTTCCTCCACGCTGGATTTAAGCGCGGCGGCGGCCTGTTTCAACATCTTGAAGCGCTTTGCCACCAGTTGGTACGCGCCGCGGCCGGTCACCGCTTCGATGCGCCGAATCCCGGCTGCGGCAGAGCCTTCGCTGACAATCAGGAACGCGCCCACGTCGGAGGTCCGCTCGAGGTGCGTGCCGCCGCATAGTTCATACGAATATCTGGAGTGCGCGGTCTCTGCTTCCGCGCCAAAGTCAGGGACTTTGAACCCCGGTTCAATCGTAATCGTGCGCACCACCTCGCCGTATTTCTCGCCAAAGAGCGCCATCGCGCCCTCGGCAATCGCCTCGTCACGCGATTTGATGCGCGGCTGAACGCTGTAATCGGCGGCTACCGCGTCGTTGACGAGTTTTTCGACGCGCTCCAACTGTTCGGTCGTCATCGCTTCGGGATGGGTGAAGTCGAAGCGCAGGTGCGTGGGCGCAACCAGCGACCCGGCCTGGCGGGCGTGTTCCCCTAGCACCTGGTGCAGCGCGGCGTGCAGCAGGTGGGTGGCGGTGTGATTGCGCATGATGTCGTGGCGGCGGGTTTCATCCACTTCGGCAATCGCCAAATCGCCGACGCGCGGGCGTCCGCTGACAACTTCGCCAATGTGCGAGATGAGTCCGGCGGCGGGGCGGCGCATTTCGGTGATTTCAATCTCGAAGCCCGCTCCCCCCTCGGTCTCGATACGATGGCGCTGGTCGAGTAAGCCTTTAGGCTGTATCGAGGCCGCGCCATCTACTCGACCATCAGGGGTGAGGGAGCGAATCACGCCCGTATCGCTCACCTGTCCGCCCGCTTCGACGTAGAAGCCGGTTTTGGGCAGGATGATTTCGACTTTATCGCCAATTTGCGCTTCGGTCACGCTCTGTCCATCAACAACAATTGCCAGGATTTCCGTTTCCACCTGGGTGTTTGTGTATGGGTCATACTCTACGCCTTTGGGGCCAAGTTTGCCTTTTGCTTGCAGGTCTTTGAAAATTCCGGCAAAAAACTCGGCGTCCTCGCCACCCAGGGCGCCCATCGCTTTGCCGCCGCCCGAGGCAATGCTATGCTCCTCGCGCGCAGCGCGGAAGCCGGATTCGTCCACATCCAGGCCTTGTTCGCGGGCAATGTCGCGGCTGATTTCAAGCGGCAGGCCGTAGGTGGCATACAAGTCGAACGCTTTGCGGCCATCCAGCACGGTCTTGCCCTGATTCTTGAGGTCATCCAGCAAGCCCTGGAGGAAGGCCGTGCCGCTTTCGACGGTGCGCGCGAAGCGGATTTCCTCGCGGGTCAGGTTATCGAGGATAGTTTCGCGGTGTTTGGTCAGTTCCGGGTAGAACGCGCCATACTCGCTGATGATGGCGTCCGCCACCCTGGCGAGGAACGGTTCACGCAGGCCAATCTTGGTCCCAAAGCGCGCCGCGCGGCGGATAATCATGCGGCAGACGTAGTTGCGCCCGGCGTTGCCCGGCACCACGCCGTCGCCGATGAGGAAGGCCGCCGAGCGGGCATGGTCGGCGATGACGCGGTAGGGGGTGAAGTCGGCGTACATTTCCTCGCGAGATTTGCCCGTCAAATCCGAAAGCACATTCAGCGCGCCCTGGAACAGGTCGGTCTTGTAGTTGGAGTCGACGCCTTGCAGCACCGAGACAATCCGCTCGAAGCCCATGCCGGTATCTACATGTTTGGCGGGCAGCGGCTCCAGGCGGCCATCCTCAAACAGGTTGTATTGGATGAAAACATTGTTCCACAGTTCGAGAAATCGCGTGCATTCGCCGTTCACGCCGCATTGATGCGGCTGTCCGCGCAGGTTGTCGCGCTCTTCGCCCAAGTCAATGTGGATTTCGGAACAGGGGCCGCAGGGGCCGAACTCCGCCATCTGCCAGAAATTCTCTTTGCGGCCAAAAAAAAGCACATGACTGGGGTCGAACCCTGGCTGCTGCTTCCAGATTTCGGCGGCCTCGTCATCCTGTGGGACGTTGCCCTTGTCGTCGCGGAAGCAGGTCGCGTAGAGTTTGTCTTTCGGCAACCCCCACACTTCGGTTAGCAATTCCCAAGACCAGGCGATGGCTTCTTTTTTGTAGTAATCGCCAAACGACCAGTTGCCGAGCATTTCAAAGAAAGTGTGGTGCGTATCGTCGCGGCCCACGTCATCGAGGTCGTTGTGCTTGCCCGCCACGCGCATACATTTTTGCGAGTTGGCGACGCGGGTGTAATCGCGCTTGTCGGTGCCGAGGAAAACGTCTTTGAACTGCACCATGCCCGAGTTGGTAAAAAGCAGGGTGGCATCGCCGCCCGGGACGAGCGACATGGACGGCACAAAGGTATGGCCCCGTTCGACGAAAAAATCAATGAAGGTCTGGCGAATTTCATTGCCGGAAAGTTTTTTGCTCATGCTGGCTCCAAAAGGGTGAAGAGTGGTGGAATTATAACTGTGTTCGATATTCGATATTCGATATTCGAGTAACGAGTATCCAATCTCGAGTATCGAGCATCCACTTGCAAAGAAAAATCCCGGTCTCTTGGGGTGAGCCGGGATTGTGGATAGCAACCAGAACGCGAAAATCACGCCAAAACCGGCTCGCAAGACAGGGGGGAAGGCAGCCCGGCTTCAACAGCCGGGCAAAGAGCGGAGGCGCGCTTTGCAAATTCTAGTTTGGTTTGCATGGCGCGTATTATATCGCAGTTTGGGCGCTGCCAGGACTTCAATCGATAGCGGCCTTTCTCTTTGCAAATCTTACCGAGTGCACAAAACCATTGGCCAAATAAAGATGCGTTGAAGTGGCGTTAAAGCCGATAGATTGGGACAAGATAGCATATTTCTGTTGCCCTCCGCCCCAAAACCGAATACACTATAAGCATGGACACCCCTCCCGAAACCGACAAACGCCTGAAGCAGTTGGAACGGCTGGTCGAGGTCAGCCTGACGCTCAACTCGACCCAGAACCTCGACGAACTGCTCCAATCGATTATCCAGGCCGCCACCGAGATTTTGCAGTGCGAAGCGGCTTCGATTTTGCTGCACGACGAGAAGCGCAACCGCCTGTTCTTTGCCGCTGCTACTGGCTCGGACCCCAAAAAGCTGGCCCAGATTCCCGTCCCTCTGGATGGGTCGCTGGCCGGTACTATTTTCCGCGACGACAAAACCATCATCCTGAACGACGTGACCCAGGACCCGCGTCACTACGGCGCGGTCGGCGAGCAAATCGACTTTCAACCGCGTTCCCTGCTGGGCGTGCCGATGCGCATCAAGGACAAAGGTGTTGGGGTGCTGGAAGCCCTCAACAAACGGGAAGGTGAATTCAGCCAGGAGGACGCCCGCCTGCTCAGTGTCGTCGCCGCGCACGCCGCCATCGCCATCCACAACGCCCAATTGATTCGCGCCCTGCAAAAAGCCTACGAAGACATCAGCGAGACCGACCGGCTGAAATCCAACTTCCTGGCGCTGGCCTCGCACGAACTGCGCACTCCGCTCGGCATCATCATCGGCTACGCCTCGTTTTTGCAGGAATCGAACCTGCCCGATGTGACCGATAACGCCGAACGGGTGCTGGCCGCCGCCAGTCAGATGCGCTCCATCATCGAATCGATGACCAGCCTGCACCTGCTCCAGGCGCGCGGGCTGACCTTCAAGCCGCGCGTTGTTCCTATTCAACAGGTGTTGCGCGCCGCCTACGAGGAAATGCGTCCCATCGCCGAGGAGATGCGCCACTCGGTCGCCCTGCAACTGCCGCCGCAATCGCTGCTCGTTACTGCTGACCCCGATAAACTGACCCCGGCCTTCGTGAATATCATCAACAACGCCATCCGCTTCACTCCGGCCGGCGGCGAAATCACTATCAGCGCCATGAACCGGGGCGGCAACATCCTGGCCTGGGTTAAGGATACCGGCATCGGCATTGCCCCGGAGAACTTGCCCAAGATTTTCCAGGAGTTCTATCAGGTCGAACCGCACACCACCCGCCATTTCGGCGGCCTGGGCATCGGCCTGACGATTGCCAAGGGTCTCATCGAAACCCAGGGCGGGCGCATCTGGGCCGAGAGCGAGGGCTTGGGCAAAGGGACGACCATCCGCGTCGTGCTGCCACCGGCCGGGACCTCCTCGCTGGGCGTGGGGCAGTAGGGCAGCAATCCGCTAATCTTCGCCAATCTCTGCTAATCAAATGAACAAACGCGCCCTCTTCATCCTCGCCTTTATCGTCCTGGCCGCCGCTGGGCTCAGCTTTGCCATGCTGACGCGCGGCCATCCCTGGTGGGACGATTTCGCGTCCTACGTCATGCAGGCTCGCGCCATTCTGAATGGCGACATGGATGAGTTCGTGCGTCGCAACGCCTTCACCGTCCAGAACTCCTCCTACCCGCCGGGGCCGGTTGCCTATCCCTGGGGCTATCCGCTCCTGCTTGCGCCGGTCGTGGCGATTTTTGGCATTCACCCGCTGGCTCTCAAGCTGGTCGGAATCGCCTTCTACGCTCTATTCCTGGTCGTTTTCTTTCTGCTTGCCCGAACCCGCCTGACGGAAATCGAATCGCTCCTCCTGACGGGCGTTCTGGCCGTCAACCCTATGCTGCTACAGGCCAACGACCTGATTCTCTCCGATATCCCCTTTCTGGCCGTCTCCACCCTGGGAGTTTTGTTGATTGACTTGGGAGTTCGAGGGTCGAGTAGCCCCGTAGCGGCGTATCGAGACCCGGCCCTCGGCCTTGTCATCTTCCTCGCGGCTTTCTTGCGCACCAACGGCATTCTGCTTTTCGTCCCGCTCGCCGTCGCGCTGCTGGTTCAGTATTGGCCAGATTGGAAAAATATCCTGCGGCAATCCCTTCCGCCGCTGGTCGTATTCGGCCTTCTGACCCTTGCCGCCGCCCTGATATTCCCCAACGGGCAGGATTCGTACCTGAGACACTTCTCCATGTTCAACCTGCCGCGCCTGTGGGACAACTTCCTGTTCTACCTGTGGCTGCCCTCCTGGACATTCAACGGAATCCCGGCCAGCGTGATTTTCTATCCGCTCCTGGCGGCGTTCCTACTCGTCAGCGTATCTGCGCGTTGGAAGCGCGACCTCCCCATCCACGCCTACAGCTTGGCTACTTTTGGGCTGTTCATCTTGTGGCCCGAACGTCAGGGGTTGCGCTTTATCTACCCGGTGCTGCCCTTCCTGTTCATTTTCGCCTTCGACGGCCTGAAACTGGCGATAGAGCGGCTGCCCGCAGGCTGGCAGGCCCTCGCCTCCCGCGCCGTGACCGGTTTTTGGGGCATCCTGCTCCTGCTCTCGCTGGGGACTTCCGCATATTTGGCCTGGGGCAACCTGGCCGCCAACCGCGAAATCAACGGCCCCTTCGATGAATTTAGTTATGACCTGTACGAATTCATCCGCGATGAAACTCCCGCCGATGCGGTCATCGTCTTCGTCCGCCCGCGCGCCATGCGCCTGTTCACTGACCGCGATTCGTTCATGACTACCCGCTGCCAGGACTTGCCAAAAGGCGATTACGCCGCCATCCACGAAAAAATCGGCGATGTCGGCCAGATATCGCCAGAGCAAATTACCGCCTGTCCCGGCGTCACGCTGGAGGAAGTCTTCAACAACCGCCGGTTTACGGTCTATCGAATCGAGCCATAAGAGATTTCACAGAATTTTTCGCGTAATTGTAACTGCCTGCCCACCCTCACCCCCAGCCCCTCTACCCCGCCGGGAGAGGGGAGAAAACAGGGACGATTTTGTCGCTTTCAGCTTGCGTGAAAATTTTGCACGCAAAGCCGCCAAGACTGCCAAGTTCTTAAGTTTTCTTTGCGAACTTTGCGGCTTTGCGCGAGAAAAGGGAGATGACTGACATGTTTTGCGTACACACAATCGGGCATTGAGAATTGCTTAATTTTCCACGAGGGTATTGACTCTCGTTTTTATTTGTTGTATTATTAACGCGCGTTAGTAACTCGCGTTAGTTTGTGGAGAAACTCGTGATGAGTGTCAAAGCCAAACGCATCACCAGCCAGGATGTTGCCAATCTTGCGGGCGTTTCACGCACGACCGTCTCTTTCGTGCTGAACAATGTGGAGGGATTTCAAATCAGCCCGGAGACTCGCCAAAAGGTGCTGGAGGCCGCTGCCCAACTGGGCTACGTTCCCGATTCTGCTGCTCAAACCCTGGCCAGCCGCCGGACGCGCGCCATTGGTCTGATGATGACGCGCAGCCCGCATCACATTGCCAGCGACTCTTTTCTTCCCCAAATTATCAGCGGTCTGCTCAAAGTAACCAAAACCCAAAACCTGCGCCTGATGATAGAGCAGGTCGATCCCGAACATCAGAGCCAGGCCTATTTGGAATTGGCTCGCGCCAAGCGCATTGATGGCATGATTTTGCTCACCCCTCGCATGGATGACCAGGCCTTACTTTCTTTGGAAAAGGCCGAAATTCCCGCCGTCTTGATGGGACACCTGGAAAACTCGAACCTGTATTCGGTGGATGTGGACAACCGCGCTGCCGCGAAACAAGCCGTTGATTACTTGATTTCGCTTGGGCATCGCCAGATTGCCTGTATTACCAATGCGCCAGCAACGTATACTGCCGCGCCAGAGCGCGTTCAGGGCTATCTCGATGCGTTGACTGTTGCCGGCATTTCCTCCAACCCCGAATTGATTCGATATGCCGATTTTGACCCAGAGAGCGGCTACAAGCGCATGAAGTCGCTTCTGGAGGGCGGCGCGCCGTTCACTGCCGTCTTCGTCGCTAGTGATAACGTTGCCATTGGCGCGAAATCGGCCATTCGCGAGGCAGGCTTGCGCGTGCCAGATGATATTTCCATGATGGGTTTCGATGACATTCCCTGGTCGCGTTATTCTGACCCGCCGCTCAGCACGGTTCACTTGCCGGCAGAGGCTCTTGCGCAACAAGCCTGCGTGATGTTGCTCGATTTAATTCAAGGGCAATCGCCGCCGGTGAAACATCTCAACCTGGAAACTGAGTTGATTTTACGAAAATCCTGCCGCGCCATTCCCTGAAAGGAGGTGATTTTTCTCGCGCAGAAAAGTTTCTCACGCCTGAAATTCCGAGTAAGCCGACTTTTTCAACTGTACGAATAAGAAGAGGAGAAAGAAAAATGAAAACGAACCGTATTTTCTGGTCGCTCACCAGCCTGCTCATCCTGGCCTCGATGATACTGAGCGCCTGTGGTGGCGGAGCCGCTACCCCGGCTCCTGCCCAAGAACAACCCCAGCAGCCTGCTGCTGAAGCCCCGGCGACCGAAGCCCCGGTAGTTGAAGCCCCCGCTGCCGAAGTTCCTGCCAACTTGCCGCCCGCTGGTCCCGAATTGGCCGAAGCGTATGCAGGCAAGTTCAAAGGCACAGTCGTCACTATGGCTGGCCCCTTCGTAGACAACGACGCTGTGAAATTCGAGCAGTCAGTTGCCGCCTTCGAGCAGGCCACTGGCATCGATATTCAATACTCCGGCTCAAAAGAATTCGAAGCATCCATCCGCATCTCGATTGAGGGCGGCAGCGCTCCCGATATCGTGGACTTTCCGCAGCCTGGTTTGCTGGCGAACTTTGTTAAAGAAGGCCGTGTGATTGACCTGAACACCGTCATTAACCCCGATTGGCTGAAGCAAAACTACAGCCAGGCCTGGCTCGAAATGGGGACGATGGAAGGCCCGAATGGCCCCGTCACTGCTGGTATCTGGGCGCGCGCCAACGGCAAATCGCTGGTCTGGTATCCCAAGAAGGCTTTCGACGAAGCCGGTTATAAAGTCCCCGAAACTTGGGATGAACTGATTGCCCTGAGCGACGAAATTTTGGCCGACGGCGATGCCCCGTGGTGCGTTGGTATCGAATCGGGCGCGGCCACCGGTTGGGCGATGACG
>Ga0101944_10006768_pt1 | contig 11943 bp, 11 predicted proteins | sample DewCreD2012metaG_FD_75245 | JGI IMG/M metagenome (GOLD analysis project Ga0101944, IMG submission 75245) | Hot spring sediment bacterial and archeal communities from British Columbia, Canada, to study Microbial Dark Matter (Phase II) - Dewar... ... | reverse complement strand
CGCTGCACGTCGGCGCCGGCACGTTCAAACCCATCACCGAGTCCAATGTCGAAGACCATCCGATGCACATGGAGTCGTATTCCATCACGCGCGAGGCCGCTGCGGCGATTAATCAGGCCCGGCGCGAGGGGCGGCGCGTGGTTTGCGTCGGCACGACGGTCGTGCGCGTCCTGGAAACGCTGGCCCTGAAAGACCCGACGCTCAAGGCCGCTTCGGGGCTTACCGATCTGATGATCACGCCGGGATTCCGTTTTCAGATCACCGGGGCCATGATCACGAACTTTCACCTTCCGCGTTCGACGCTGCTGATGCTGGTGTCGGCCTTCGCCGGCCACCCGTTGACGATGCGAGCTTACCGCGCCGCCATCGAGGAAGGCTACCGGTTCTACAGCTACGGCGATGCGATGTATATCGACTGAAACGGTCCCTGAGATAGACGAGGAAAGGGAGGGGCCCACTGATGGCATAGCCGTCCCACTGATGAGTAAGAACCCGGATGGGTCAATCCGTGACTGACACACCCACCGAAATGAGAAAGGACAGGCAGAATCCCACCGATGGCAGAGCCGTCCCACTGATGAGTAAGAGATGGGGTTGGCTCATCCGTGGAACGGCTTTGCCGTCTATGGGCATGTCCCTGCTATGACACGTTGAGGGACCGGATATGGTCCCACGCGGCGGCGACGCAGTCGAAGGTCGGACAGTGCTCGATGACCATCGCGCCGCGATAGCCGCGCTTGCGCAGCTTGCCAAGAATGTCCCCCCAGTCCAGGTCGCCCTGCCCGATGGGGACTTCCTGCGGCTTGCCGCCCTCGGGACGGATGCCGTCTTTGATGTGCCCGTGGACAAACAGAGGGAACAGCGCATCCATGACCGCGTCGGGCCGGTCGCCCCCGCCCACGTAGAAGTTGCAGGGATCGAAGTTGATCCTCATCGAGGGCATCGCGACGTCCGCCAGCAGACGCTTCGTCCCGGCCAGCGATTCGATAAAGTTGCCGCTGTCGGTCTCGAAGGCGAAGACGCATCCCTCGCCGTCGCAGACGCGGGTCATCTCCTTGCAGTGGTCCACGCAGCTCTTCCACGCGATGGCCTCCTCGACGCCTTCGGGCTTCGGGAAGGAACGCGAGAACAGGACCGGGACGCCCAGGGCCTGCGCGATGCGCACGCGTTCGCGCCAGGCCTGAAGGTTGTCCTCACGCTTGGCGGGATTGGACATCGGCACGCCGGCGGCCAGCGCGCTGATGACCAGGCCGCGCGCGGCGGCCATGTCCTTGACGCGGCCCGGCTCAACGCCCACGCCGAACTCCGGGGCCGAGGCCTGCCAGCACGTCATGCCCCAATCCCGGACGCGGTCCAACTTCTCTTCCAGCGGCGCCGTGATCCCCACGGTAATGGTTCCAAGCAGCATGTTTTGTTCCTTTGCGGTCACGCGATTTGGCTCATGATGCGATCGAACGCAACCCGGTTTTTGTCAATCGGCTCATCGGGCGCCGGCGGTGGAACGACGAGCGCGATTCTCATGTCACGATGATAGAGGCGGCGCAGGATGTCCGGCCAGTCTTGGTGCGCGCGGACCTGCAGGATGACGCCGGTCCCCTTCATCAGATCGCGGAAGCGTTCGAAGTTGAGATTGGGCGTCGGATCGAGCGGTCGCGAGAAGGCGCCGTCGGCCATCATCAGGCCGCGCGTGGCCATCAGGGCGGGCAGCTGGCGCTCGAAGTTGCCGCAGGAATGGACGGCCAGCCCGCCGAAAGCGTCCGAAATGGCTTCGTTGTATGGGACGGCGAACTCGGCGTATTGGTCCGGTCCAACCATGACGATGTTGTCGTCCGAAACGGAGAACCCCGGCGCGCCGACGGCGGAGGGCATGATGTGTCCCGGCCGCGCCCACGTCCCGCCCAGATGCTTGATCTGCTCGCGCGTGAACTCGATGACCACCTCGGTGATGAGGCCCAGGACATGATGCGCGGCCTCTGGCGCCACACACAGGGATGAGAAGAAACTGGCGGTGTCCCAGATCAGCGTGGCTGTATCAAAAGGGCTTTGGGTGTCGGTGCAGGAAATCGGAATCTCGCCGCGCGTCTGCTCGACGAAATAGTCGATGGCGTCGAGGACCAGTTTCATGACGGGCGAATCCCCGATGGACGGCCGGGTCAGTTTCGCCGCTTGCTCCGCGGTATGAATGAGATAGTGGGTCTGGGGCGATTGGTTTTCGACCCAGACGTATTCGCAGCCAAAGGCGTTGGCGAAAACGCCGACGCCAAACCATGGCTCAAGGAATGGCACGTATCCGGTCTTGAAATCCATCTGGCGCGTCAAGGCGTCGAGCTGGCATTCCAGCGATTCCTGCGGCGTGCGGCAGATGACATAACGGCTGCCGGCTTTCTCCAGCAGCATGACGTTGCCGGCGGCGCCATCGTTGCTCAAGAAGCGCCGCATGGCCTCCTCGCGCTGGGCGCGCCATTCGCGGAAACGGCCGAAATCAAAGTCGCATGTTTTCATGGATCACCCCGCATCGGCATCGCGCGTATCTTGCCCCGAGGGTCACAGCCGGATGGTCTGGCCCGTGCGGACCGATTCGTTGAAGGCGCAGCACACGCGCGTTGTCAACAGGGCGGCCTCGTCGTCATTGAGGGGCTTGCGGCCCTCGTCGATGGCGTTGAAAAAGTCCTCGGCGCGGTTGGGACAGGGCTTGACGGCAAGGAACTCGTCGCGCTTGTCGCCGGGCACGACGAGGCGGACCATGTTCTCGCTTTCGTCATACCAGCATTCGCCCTTCGTGCCAATGATCCCCTGCGCGCGGCGGCCCTTGCGGATACCCGGCGCCATAATGGTTTCGACGATGCCGTAGCCCTGGTCAAACTTGATGGTCGCCGCGACGACGTCGTCCAGGCCGTTTTTCGCCAGCGTGGGAGAAACGGCGTCGTGGACGCCCATGACCAGGCGCGGCTGGCCGCCGACCCAGATCACCCAGTTGACCTCGTGAATGGCGAACTCAAAGATGCGTCCGCCCGAGGCCTCGAAGGTCAGGCGCCAGGCGTCGGGCTGCTGAAACTTTTTGGCCCAGAACTCATCGCCGCGCGGAATGCCCACGTGCGCATATACCTTGATGAGGCTGCCCAGAACGCCGTCGAACAGCAGGTTGGCCATCATGTTCAGTTCAGGCTTGTGGCGGTTGTTGCAGCCGAAACCGAGCAGGCGGTTGGCCTCGCGCGCCAGCTTTACGCACCGCTCGGCGTCTTCATTATTCAGCGCCAGCGGTTTTTCAGTGAAGATGTGGCATCCTTTCGCATAGCAGGCCTTGAAGATTTCATAGCGCGGCTTGGAGGGCGTCATCACCCAGCAGACGTCGGGCCGGGCGGCCAGCAGCGCGTCCAGCGACGGAAAGGCGGGATACCCCCACTGCTGCTTGCGTTTTTCGAGGGTTTGCGCGTCGGTGTCGAACATGCCGATGATTTCGCAGCGTTCGGGAAGCTTCGCGAGCATCTCCTTGTGCGAATCGGCGATCTGGCCGAGGCCGATCAGGGCGACACGATGTTTGGGCATTGGGTGGTTTCCTTTTCTGTGAAGTAGGTTATGTGCCATTGCCGGACTAGTCGGACAGGTCTGACTTGTCTGACTTGTCCGACTTTTTTATCACTTAGAACGGATCCGACGTAAAGGATCGGCTGACATGTCTTCGCGTCCTTTTGTAACTACTCCTGCAGCTTGGGCGCTTGGGGCCAGGTGCGCCGGGCGATGGCCTTCAGCTCCCGGACGACATCGGGATGTTTTCTGGCGACGTTGACCTGCTCGCCCCGGTCGGCGCGCGTGTCATACAGTTCCACGCCGCGGCTGGGATCGGGCGCGTCAATGGCGTGGATGACGTCCGGCGCGATGTCCGGCATGGACTTGATGGCCTGCAAGGCGCGCGCGTCTTCAGGCGTGCAAACCGGGAAGATCAGATTCCATTCGAGCGTGCGAATGCCGCCGAAGTGGGCATAGCCGCAGCGGATGTGATCGCGGATGGTTTTTTTCGCGCCGGTGGCCAGAGGCAGGAAACTGGCGCCTTCCAGCGGCTGGGCCGGGGCCACGCCGGCCAGCTCCAGGATCGTCGGCGCGAAATCGAGCGCCGAAACCAGGCCGTCCACGGCGACGTGCGCATCGCGAAACTCGGGATGGTGAACCAGCAGCGGCAGCTGTGTCACCTCGCGATGCAGCAACTCCGGGTGCTTCTGGAACATGCCGTGCTCCATGAACTCGGTCCCGTGATCGGAAGTGAACAGGATGACGGTGTTCTCGAACAGTCCGGCAGCCTCCAGCATTCCGACGAGGTAGCCGAACCAGAAGTCCAGTTGCGTGACCATGCCGGCATAGACGGCGTGAAAGAGGTCGCTGTCAGCCTTCGTGCACTGGAACATGTCGGCGCCGTAGAAGAAGACCGGCTCCTTGATGGAACTGGTGACATTGTAGGATTTGCGATAGCGGTCCCACCAATACCGTTTGCGTCCGTCCCACGGTTCATGGGGAACAAACGTGTCGCACCAGATGAAAAACGGCTGGTCGCGCCGCGAATAATCGAGGGCCATCTGGGCGCAGCGGCGGAACGTGCGCGCGCAGAAGTATTCCTCCTCCTCGTGCGAATGGGTGTTCATCAGGTAAGCCTTCATCCGCTTGTCGTAGTGCGCGGTCCACATCGGGCCAGGCAGATGCTGGCGCGTGTCGTAATCCGTCAGGACCGGACCGGAGCGGTAGCTGTGGGTTTCGTGTCCGCCTTCGAGATACCATTCGTTGAAGCCGCGATGCAGATTCATGGTCGGCTTGAAATAGTGCCACACATCCGTGACGAAGCCCGTATAATAGCCCGCCGCCGACAGCATCTCCGAAACGGTCACGTCTTCTTCGTTCAGGGGCCGCCAGCCCGGCAGCGCGGGATAGACGCCCTTGGGCGGCAGCAGGATGGGGTATGGGAGGAGGGATTTTCCGGTGAACCAGACGCGCCGCATCTGGATGGTGGGGCCGGATTCCATGAAGGCGTTGTTAAACTGGACCGAGCGGGCGGCAAACCGGTCAATATGGGGCGTCTGGATGAAAGGATGGCCGTAGGCGCCCAAGTGATCGGCGCGCAGCGTGTCCGTGCAGATCATGAGGATGTTCATGGGCTTTTTCATATCCGGCTCCTTTCGGTCCTTATTTTGTCTGGAAGTGAAAAGATGAATGCGAACACAGGGGCTGGGCTTGCTGAATCAAGGTTTGCAGGACGCTCGCGCCGCCCGAATCGGCGCCGGGCCGGTAACATTGGGCCACGGCCAAAGCGCCCATGAAGCGGTCATTGTGCAGCACGGCGCAGGCGGCGCGGCGGACGCCGTTATGGTTGAAGTGCGCATCCTCCGCCCAGCCGGCCTGGCGCGCCAACGCGATCCGCCGCGCAAACTCGGCGCGCGACAGCCGACGCGCGACGCCGTCGGCCACAAAAATGTAGGACTTCGGGCCAGGCCGCTGCGGCGCCTCGTCATGCCAGGCCGCGCCAACGCAGACCACCGCCTCGAACTCATGGTCCCACGGCCGCTCGAATCCCGGCCGCGCCAGGACCTGCGCGCCGCCGGCCGGCGGCTCGGAACGCTTGATCAAGACCATGCCGCCGCGCGCGGGGACCCACCACTCGGCCGTCGAACCCAGGCAAGCCGACAGGGCCGCCAGCGCCGTGTCCAGCCGCGCCGGCAAATCGGCGTCGGCATGGCGCAGCGGGATGAGCCGTTCGCGCGCAAAATAGCGCTTCGAGGCCTCGTCCCGGGCGGTCAGGCCCATCGCCCCCAGCGTCATCAGAAGACGCAGCAGGGAGGACTTTGGATAGCCGGTGGCGCGGGCCAGTTGCTCCAAGGTCGCCTCGCGCCCGTCTTCGAGCAGGCGCAGGACGCGCACGCCGCGCTCCAGACCGGGCGCGGGCAGCTGTCGCGAGCAAGATTCCATATATGAAATAAATTCCGTATGTAGAATACTGCGGCGTCTGATGCGACACAAGCGAAAAATCGCGGGACGGCGGGGCGGTGGAAAACATGGGGATTGCGATGGCCCGCCGCCCCCCGATACACTTCAGTCGCCGTGGGCGCCGGCGTTCCGCGCCCGGCGCAATTCTGTCTGCGGAGGCTGAGATGAAAACCTTGTTTCTGATGATCGACTCGTTCCGGCGCGATCACATCGGCGCCTATGGCAATCGCTGGATTCACACGCCCCACCTGGACCGCCTCGCGGCGATGGCCAATGTCTTTGACCAAAACTACATCGGCTCCTACCCCACGACGCCCAACCGGCGCGATATTCATCTCGGCCACGGGGACAAGGATTGGGCCTTCAATCCCTGGCGGCCCATCGACGCCGACGAAATCACGCTGACCGAACGCCTCTCGGAGAAAAACGTCCACACCACCATGATCACCGACGTGGCCAACGGCGTCACCTGGAAAGGCAACATGGACAAGGGCTTCGCGGAGTTCTGGCTCAATCCCGGACAGGAAGGCGACCGCACAATGGGCCCGAAGCCCCACGTCCCGCTGACCTGGCCCGTCCCGCCCGAGCTGATTCGCTACCGGGCCGGCGGCTGGCATCAGGTCCTTATGAATCGCGCCCATCGCCAGATTGAGGACGACTACTTCGCGCCCGGCACCTATCGCATGGCCTGCGAATGGCTCGAACGCAACTACAAGCGCGACAACTTTTTCCTCTGGGTTGAGTGTTTCGATCCGCACGAACCCTGGGACCCGCCCCAATGGTATCTCGACCTTTACGATCCCGGATACGAAGGCCGCGTCTTCGAGGCGCCGCCCTATGGGTTCTATAAGAACATGGGCATCACCGACCGCGAGATCCGGCACGTCCAGGCCCGATACGCCGCCGAGGTGACGATGGTGGACGCCGCCGTTGGCCGACTCCTTCACACGCTTGAAAAACTGGCGCTGCTCGATGAGGTAGCCCTCATTGTCACCTCCGACCATGGCATCTACGCCGGACACGACGGCGACGCCGGACTGGTCTGCAAGCCGTGGTGCGTCGGCAAAGACAACGGGACGTGGCTGCAAGGCGGCGATTTTTCTTTCAAGGGCGGACGGCGCTGGCTGCCCATTCGCACGGGCGTCGCCCGCACGCCGCTGTTCATTCGCCTGCCGCGCCAGCGTCGCGCCCGCCGCATCCGCCACATTACCCAGCCGTGGGACCTGACGCCGACCGTCCTCGACCTGTTCGGCATCCAATCGCCCAAAGAGTTCTACGGACAGTCACTGCTGCCGCTGTGCGCGGGCCGGCCGCTGAGGAAGCCGCGCGCGGCGGCTTTCCATGGCGCCGGACACGAAGGCGTTCATCACCATCAAGCCTCCAACGCCCAATGGATTTACGCCTGCTGGACGCAAAACGATTCGCCGGACTGGCTCATTGATCTGCGCCATGATCCCGCGCAGACAAAAAACGTTGCGCGCCGCCATCCGGAAGTCTGTCGCGCCCTGCGCGCCGAAATCGAAGCCTTTGCGGCGGGGCGCCTCTGATGGACGGCTGCCGAAGCTTGAAGACCGGGAACGGGAACGGCTCGCCCGTCCTGCGATTTCGCCGATAAGTAGGGGGGACGGGTCCGTCGCGGGCCGGACCGGACCGCGCGCTCGATCTGCCGCGTGTCAGACTTGGAAGACTGGTCGCCATGAACAAAGCGGCTCCCAGGACGTTGGTGGTCATTCCCGCCTACAACGAGGAGGGAAACATCGAAGCCATCGTCCGCGCGGTTCACGCTGAGGCGCCGCCGGCGCAGGTCGTTGTCGTTGATGATGGATCGCGGGACCGCACGGCCCGCGCCGCCCGCGCCGCCGGCGCCGTCGTGGTCAGCCTGCCCCAGAACATGGGCTATGGCGTCGCCCTGCAAACCGGCTACAAATACGCCCTGCGCAACGGATTCGACCGCATCGTCCAGATGGACGCCGACGGCCAGCATGATCCGGCCGGCATCGCGGGCTTGCTCGCCGCGCTCGACGCCGGCGCGGACATTGCCGTGGGCTCACGCTTCCTCGGCAGCTGCGAATACCGGATTCCGTTCGCGCGCAAGGCCGGCATGGTCCTGTTCGCGGCCATCGGGACGCTGCTGATGGGCCGGCGCGTGACCGACCCGACTTCGGGCTTCATCGCCCTGAACCGCCGCGCCCTGCGCCGGGTCTGTTCGGACCGCTTTCCCGGCGACTATCCCGATGTGGACGTGCTGCTGATGCTCCATTTCAGCGGCCTGCGCGTTGTTGAGGCGCCCGTCGTCATGCGTGCGTCGCGTTCCTCCCGCTCGATGCACCGCGGCGTCCTCGGCCCGCTCTACTACGTCTTCAAAATGTCGCTGTCCATCCTTGTGACGTGCCTGCGGAGATATTGACATGGGCTTCGGTGAATTCCTGATTCCGCTGGCGATGTCGCTGGCGTTGCTGGCGTTCTCCGGAATGCTGATCGGCGTCCTGATCTGGGTGGTCCGGCGGGCCATGCGCCGCGCCGCGGACGCGCGCCGGCTGGAGGAGACTTCCGCTGAAGCTTTCGAGCGGTCCGTCATGCAGGAACTGGGACAGGCCGCGGCCCGGGACGCCCCCTATCGGATGGCCTCGCCCAAACCTGCGACGGGACCGGCCGCCACGCCCGAAGGGCCGGGGACGCCGTTGCAGGCTACCACCGAAGCGCCGCCGGGCTTCCAGCAGGTCCTGCGGCGGCTCGAAGGGCTGGGCCAGGTCGGCGGCGTGGATGGCATGGCGGCGCTGGCCGACGGCCGGACGCAGGGCGCCGTATTTCATCTTCGAGACGGACGGCGCTGCCTGATCGTGCCGCAGCCCGAGCCGCCTGAGGCCATGGAGAAGTATCTGCGGGGCTATCAGTTTGTTTTCACACTCCACCCCGGCGGCGAGATCGCCGTCAGCCAGCGGATGAGCGACTTTGTCTCGGGGCTGATCGACACCCGGTCATTCTGACCGGCGCCGGGCTTTGCCGAAGCTGTGAGGGGTTTTCCCGGTCCGCTTTTTCTCCGCCGCCGATTTCTTCGCTGCATGACGCGCGGGAACCGTCTTCTCCGCGCCACCGTCCGCTTCCACCGGGCCTTCGCCGCCAGGCGCCGGTCGCGGTTCCGAAACCGTGGAGGGCTGTGCGCGCGTCATGCGCTCGATCAGACGCTGGTTGAACTGGGCCGCCACGTTGACGCCCGCGTTCTTGGTCTTCTGATTCAACGCCGCCGCCTCGACGATGATGCTCAGGTTGCGGCCCGGTTCGATCGGGATCACGCATTCGGGCGCCAGCACGCCCAGGATGCTGGCGAAGCGGTTCTCGATCCCGACGCGCTCGTAACTTTTCCCCTCCTCCCATTTTTCCAGACGGATGTGCAGGTCGATTTCGCTCTCCTTCTGGACCGCTCCGATTCCAAACATCGACAGGATGTCGATGATGCCGACGCCGTGGATTTCCATGTGATAGCGCAGCAGTTCCGAACTGCGCCCCACCAGCACGCCCGGGCCGACCCGGCTGATGATCACGACGTCATCGGCCACGAGGCGATGGCCCCGCGAGATCAACTCCAGCGCGCATTCGCTCTTGCCCGCGCCGCTCTTGCCTGTAATCAGGACGCCCAGCCCGAAGACGTTGACCAGCGTGCCGTGGGTGGTCATCGAGGGGGCAAACTCCCGCATCAGCAGGCCCGTCAACTTGTTGACGAACATCGTCGTGCGCAGCGGCGTGGCCAGCAGCGGCGTCTCCATCGAATCGCACAGCGCGACCAGGCCCTCGGGCGGCTCGAATCCGGTCGTCAGGATCATGCACGGCGGTTTGGTCTCCAGGACCCGCCGGATGGCCGCCTCGCGCTTGGACCGGCTCAGGCTGGACAGATACTCGACCTCGTTGCCGCCAAGAATCTGGATGCGCTCGTGATAGAACTGCTGGAAGAAACCCGCGAACGCCAGTCCGGGGCGGTTCAGATTGTAGGAAAGGATTTTACGGCCAAATCCCCTGGCCCCGGCCACGACACGCAGATCAAACGACTCGGCCGCCTTGTCCACCAACTGCTGGATCGTCATCTCGTTGGTGATTTCGGACGCTTCGATTTCGGGAGCGGTCTTGTGCGATGCCATGCGGTGTCTCCTCAGCCCTCGGACAAGGCCGCAATGGCGCGGCTCAGGCGGCGGCGCGCCGTCTCGATCGCCGAACGATCCCGCGCCAGCGCCCGGCGCAACCGCGTCCATTCGGCAGCCAGCCGCGCGCGCGACGCCTCCAGCGCCTCCGGCGACGGCGCGCCGGCATGACGGCGGCGCGCCACGCAGCCCGCCGGATCGGACAACTCGGCGATTTCGCCCGGATCAAGCGTCCGCCCCAACCGCCGTTCGCGTATCAGCCGGTTCAGCGCCTCAAAATCCAGGGCGCCCCGGTCTTGCGAAAGGCGGACGGTCTCGGCCAGCGCGTGATAGCACGCGCGGAACGGCGCGCCGCGCGTCCGCGCCAGATGATCCGCAACATCCACCGCGTTCATGAAACCGCGTTGAATCATCGCCGAGCGAACCGGTTCGCGGAAGGTCACCGAACGGATGACCTCGGCGAAGACGTCGGGGCCGGCGCCGACTTCGTCGATCAAATCCATGATCCAGTATTTCGTCCATTGCGAATCGCGGTTGTATCCCGACCGCGCGCCTCGCGCCGCTTCAAACAAGGCGTGGCTCAGGGCCAGCGCCGAAGCCGCGCGCGCGCGCGTCACCTCGGCAAAGTCGGGATTGCGCTTCTGCGGCATGATCGACGATCCGGTCGTAAATCGGTCGTCCAGGCGCAGGATGTCCCCCGGCGGCGTCGAAAACGCGATCAGGTCCTGGGCCATCTGGCTGAGGTGGGTCATGACGAAGGCGGCGGCCTGCCCCAGGTCCGCCTCGAATTCCCAGCGCGAGGAGATCGCGTCGAGCGTGTTGTCCTGAACGCTGTCAAAACCCAGCAGGCGGGCAGTCTGCGCGCGATCAATCGGCCAGGTCGCGCCGAACGAGGCCGCCGCGCCCAGCGGACACTGGTTCAGGCGGCGATACGTCTCCGTCAGCCGTCCCGCATCGCGCGTCAGCGCCTGGGCCAAGCTGCGCTCGCCGGTGGACGGCGTTGTGTTGGACCGTCCGACGAGCCGCGGGACGCGCGTCGCGGTCAACGACACGATCATGCGGATCGCGGACGTGCGTCCGCAGAGCCTGGTGATGCGGGCGGCCGTCGATGAGGAGGACATCGCGCAGGTGAACGTCGGACAGGTCGTGCGGATGACGCTCTACGCGTTCCCGGGACGAACCTTCGACGGCAAGGTGCTGCGCATCTACGACGAAGCCGACTCGTCGCGTCGGACGTTCGAAGTGGAGGTGGGCATCGACGAGCCCGACCCGCGCCTGGCGCCCGGGATGACCGGCGAACTGGCGTTCGTCGTCGCCGAGAAGCTGGACGCGACGATCATCCCGGTGCAGGCGGCATATGACGACGCGCTCTACGTCGTCCGCGACGGGCGCGTGCGGCGAGTGCCCGCGAAGTTCGGACTTCGCAGCGTCGATCGCGTCGAGGTGCTCAGCGAGCTGTCGACTGACGAGCTGGTCGTCATCGGATTGCTCGGCGAAGGTGGCGACGGCGCGCGCGTCAACACGCGATTCACCGATCCGAGACAGGCCAACGGTCTGACTGGCGCCCCGACCGGCGCCAGCGCGACACAACCCGTCACCCGCGCCCGCTGACGCCGGAAACGCCGATGCTCTGGTTCATCTCCATCCGCTACCTGCTGACGCACGCGAGACAGACGCTGGTCTGCATCGCCGGCGTGACCATCGGCGTGATGATGTTCCTGCTGATGACGTCGATGATGTACGGCTTCCGGGAGAAGTTCATCATCGAGACGGTCGAGTCCGGCGGGCACATCACCATCCACGACGAGCCCCGCGAGTCGCGCACGCCCATCCTGCGCCAAGC
>Ga0101944_10006767_pt1 | contig 11945 bp, 7 predicted proteins | sample DewCreD2012metaG_FD_75245 | JGI IMG/M metagenome (GOLD analysis project Ga0101944, IMG submission 75245) | Hot spring sediment bacterial and archeal communities from British Columbia, Canada, to study Microbial Dark Matter (Phase II) - Dewar... ... | reverse complement strand
CGTGTTGAGGCGCATGGCATCCGAGCCCGCATCGACACCCTGCTCCTGATCGACCAGCGTCAGCTTGTCGAGCGCCGCCTCGATGGTCTTTTGCGGGAAGGCATCATTCTCCGACCACGTTGACGCCTGCGTGATGGGCGTGGACCGCTCAATCTTAAGCGTCTGGCCAGACGCCGGAGCCGTTACCATCGTCACGGTTCCGGTTGACGGCAATCCCTCGCTCGTCGTTCCGCCGGACACCGTATAATGCGTCGTCAGCGTCTGAACCGTCTCAACGCCGGTCGATGAAATGAGCGTGACAATCAGCGTCCCGGTAAAGAACGGCCACGTCACCGCAAAGGCCGTTGTCGAGCCATTGCCGGAGTAAGTCAAAGGCGAGTAGCTTGTCGAGACCGTCATTTTCGCCCCGCAGGTTCAGCCGTGAAACGCAGGACGCAGCACACGAAACCGCTACATGATTTGCGCCAGGAACGCCATTACTCGCGCAAGACATTCAGCTCTGGCGCACGTGGACTCATGCTGCCGGGCGGCCACCAGAACTCCCGGCCATAGTCTCTACGCTCTTTTAGGATCGACCGCCGGAAGGCATTGGCGGCATCCTTATCAAGGACCTCCTGTAACTGATCCAGGAGGACGCGATTGTAGGCCAGCTTCAGATACCAAAGGGTTCCAATGATCGGCGTGTTCTGCCGGAGAAACCGAACGAACTCCCTGCCGGCATGAGTGTCCTTGTCCCCGCCAAGAATCTCCTTCACGTTGCCGGGACCCAGATTGCGCAACTGGTCGAACCGGGCGGCCAACGGCCCGGCCAGCGTCGTCGTCACCCCGTACCCGTACCGATTGAGATCGGCGAACAGGAAATCACCCCAGATGCCGAGTCCACCAGCCTGCAACAGCGCCGCCCCCCAGAACTCAGCGGTCTTGTACGTCTCCTCATCCTTCCAGCGCCGTGTATCCTTGCCGGCCGCAATGTCCTTTAAGGACATGGCCACCGCGCCGAGCATCGTCCCGACAATCAGCATCGTCGCGGCATAGCTTGCCGAAGTCCACCGGCGGCCTGCCTGCAACTCCGAGGCGATGCGCGCGCCATGCAACATGAGAATGGCAATCGAGAAGGACTTGAACTGGAAGGCTGATCTTGCCAGCTCGCCGATGATCGTTCCCGGCTTCGTCTCGCCCAGCACAAGGCTTGTCGAACGGATTGTCGCTTCCGGCGAAGCGTAAAGCATCTCGCGGAGGATCATCCGGAGATACTTCTCGGCAAGCTCCCGCCCGAGAGTGGCGTTGATTTCATTCGGCCTCAGAAAAAACACTCCCGGAGCAGGCTCGTACTTTTTGACGGCTCTGATCTTGTCCCACTCGTCGGGTATGAAGCCGTGCCGGTCGAGCGTGCGGCGAGCGGCATCCGGCAACTCATCCCACGCCTTGCCGCTCATGTCCGCCATAAACCCCTGAAACTCAAGGCCAAAAGCGTGCTTCACTCGCTGCGTAAGAGCCGCCAGCCCGGACAGGTTCACCGTCCGATCCGCGAGGAATCCCGTGATCGAGCGCGTGTTGATCGCGCCGGCATAACGCGCCTGAGACCACATGCCATGCATGGCCTCGTCGAGGATGAGACCGGACCGGATCGCCTGAGTGCGGTCTTCGGCGTTATGCGTAATCACGTCATAGATCACCTTGAAGGTGGACGACCGCGACCGGCTCATTCCAACGAATGCTCGCGTTACGGCCGAGGACGCGAAATCCGACAAGGCCGACAAGGACGCCGAGCCGAGCGAAGCCGACGTGACGAAATTGCGGAGCCCGGACATGACATTCGCAAAGCGGGGATTCTCCGGGACATTGAGCGTTCCCCGGTAGTGATCCCACATGACCTCGGCGCGTTTGATATGCCGCTTGGCGGCGCTCAGATCGCCGCCCTGCTGCGCCGTATCCTTCATGATGACTTGCCTGAGATAATCAAGCATCACGATGGGGTTCGGCCCAAGAACCTCCATGGCCGCAATGTCTCTGGCCATGATCGAGATGTGCGCCATGATCACTTCGAACGGATCGGCCCGTCCGCCGAAGTCCTTCATGTACTTGAACCACATATCCGCATTCTTGAAATGAATGAACCTATGATCGGAGTGCTGCTTCCAAAGAGCCGCATGTGCGAAAGGATTCCCGGATGGGTCGTGGTCGAACCAGCCATCCGTCACGATCCGCTTGTAGGCAATGCGCAATGCCTCCTCAAGCTCGCTATCCGTCATCGGGCGGCCAGACAGAGGATGAACCATCCGGTTCCGGTCGAGCATGTCATTGTCGAGAAGATACCGGACCCACTTATCTTCCCCGACCGAAATGAGCGCCGTCTGATCGTGGCTTTGCGGGAGAATGTATCGTTCGAGCTTGCCAATAATGCCGCCAGCTTCGTTGTACCTGATACGCAGGCTTTCAAAGACCTTCTCGACCGCTTGAGCAATGCCCGCAGCGATCTTGTCATTGGTCTTTTCGTGCGCAAGCTCACGTATGACGTTTTCCATGCGCACGCGCGTCTCGCCAGTCCCGCGACGCAAATGCCCGAGCAGCCAACCTTTGCGGAACTCAAAGAGAAGCTTGTCGAGCTCGGAAAGCGCCTCGCCAAGAATGGCCTTGCGCTGCGTCTCAACATCCATGAACCGGGCTTGGCCTGTATGCTCGATGAGGAACTTGAGCGCACTGGCCATCTCGCCGTGAAGGTTCTTGTATTCGGTCAAGCCCGCGAGGATGCGCTTGCGTGCCGTCTCCGTCAGGAGCGCCAGCCGCTCCTTCTGCTTGGCCTCTGCCTGAAGCTCTGCAAGCAACTGCCCCTTGACGCGCGTCGGATCGAGAATGCGCTTGGCAAGGTTGTCGTACCGCTTCTTGAGCGCCGTGGCTTCCTCCAGCGTGATCCGCCCTTGCTGATAGGCACTGTCAATGCAGTCTTTCAGACTCATCAGGCGGCTCTCTTCATTACGTCAAGCATTCGCAGGAGTCTATAGACTTCCCGTGTGTCGTCCCGTCTGATCCGAACCGGAGGCGGAACGACGGCGGCCCCCATCGCCATGACCGGCAACAGAACAGCAATGGACGGGAACGCGGGCGCTTTCTCCGGCTCGGCTGCAGGCTGTTCCGGCTTGGCGGGCCAGCCGAGCGTGACGCGGCTTGTAACACCGCGTCCGTAAACATCCTGGGCGGCAAGGAAAGCCGTGTCGCGGTCCGAACGCACCCATCGACCACTCGCCGCATAGCGCATCGCGCCGCCAGTCTGAGGAGGCGTTTGCGTCGATGGTGTTGAATTGTAGCTATCAGCCGTTTGGCTGATAATGATCGCCTGTGACGCCTCGCCGGCGATCTCAAGATCGCCCGTCGCCGTCTGGCTGATGATGATGCTTTGAGAAGCTTCCGCCTCCAAGCCATCCGACAACGATCCGGCCGCAGTCTGAGTGATCGTGATCGCCTGCGAGGCTTCGCCGGCAATCTCAAGCTCGCCCGCCGCTGTCTGACTGATTGTGACACTCTGAGAAGCCGTGCCGGCGATTTCGAGATCGCCAGCGGCGGTCTGAGTGATCGTGACGCTCTGAGAGGCCGTGCCCGCGATTTCAAGATCGCCGGTCGCCGTCTGCGAGATGATGATGGATTGCGAGGCTTCGCCAATCTCACCAATCTCGCCAGCGGCACTCTGACTGATGACGATATTCTGACTGGCGTCTCCCGCGATTTCCAGACTGCCATCCGCCGTTTGCGTGATGACAATGGATTGCGTCGCATCACCAGCAATCTCAAGGTCGCCGGTCGCAACCTGAGTGATGGTGATTGTCTGTGCGGCATCACCCGTCACAACTCCGGCAGCGGTTAGCGTGCCGAGAGAAGGATTCTGCGGGTGCGGAGGCCGCTGGAATGGCCTCCGGAAGACGCCAGTCATTTCTTAGCCGCCGATTTCCTCGAAGATCACCGTGCCGGACATGGTGATGCTGTCAGCCGGGGTTGACTCCAACTCCAGCGTCCATCGGTTGCCAGGCGAGATTTTTGGTCGCGTCTCCGGCGTATAGACCATCGAGAACGGCACCCGGATGTTCCAGACGTGGACCTCCAGTTCTTCGAGTGTGCCGGTTCCCGCCGCCATGATCGTTGTGTTGTTGCGTTCGACGGTCCCGCCAAAGCCTGTATCCCCGTCCTCAATCGGTTGTGGCGTGACCGTCGCGCCGCCAGAACCGGACGTGACCGAGCCGACGCCGCGGTTCGTGGTCAGGATCAGCATTTCCTCGGCCGAATCACCCGTTTCGGTCGATTGCGACAGATGCCAGGAATGTACGACCACCACGGCATCCGTTGGAGCCGCGATTTCAAACAAATCCTGCGTCGCGGTCACTGCCGTTGATTTAAATGTAGCTGTGTAGATTCGTCCCATAGCCCACCCCTATCTAACCAGCATGTGTTGCATGTGCCTTGGCATCCATATGAGAGAGCTTGCGGAAGCTGTCCCCTCTCGAATAGCAATTGCCGATATTGACGAATAATACTCGCCCGTCATGGCGACGGTGGTCGAGGAAGCCCCGGCCGTCACCGTGGACACGTCATAGAGATGCGAGTTCAGCGATGCATTGTCGATGAAGACCGTGCCATCGAGGATAGGATTGGCGCCGCCAGTATTATACCTTTGGGCCGCCGCCAACACGAGATCGGTTGATTGCGTCGTGATGGTGACGCTGACGTCCGTGCCAGCCGTGTCCGCATCAACGCCGCTTGAGCGGACGAGGTTTGAGGTGTCGCAGCCCTTGATGTAGACGAGGACGATCCAGCCGCCCTCCGAGCGCGCGCCGCCCGCGCTCCACGTCCAGGCAAAAGTCTGCGATCCCGTCGCCGGATTGACGAGCGTTGCGACCCCGCAGCCCGAGTGATCGCTGACGTGCCCCTCGGCAAGCTGGGATTGGATGGCGAAGGAGACGCCATTAAGAGTGAGTCCCGACAACGTCGAGCCGGCGTTCCCGTCCCAATGAGCCCAGAACGCAACCACCGCCGTCGCATCCGCTGGCACCGTAACGGATGTCGAGCCATTGCCGCCGGACGCATCAACCTGTGAAGGCGTACCAGTCCTGACCGCCGGCATTACTGAGTCTCAACCTCAGGCTTGGCGTTCGCTGCCGAGTTGTATCGAACAATTTCGGCATCCCGAACCGTCACCTTGACGACACCGTTTTCGACCACGAATGTCATCGCCTTGATTCCAAGCGGCTCAAAAAGTCGCGCCATGTCGTAGATAGCGGACTCAAGAGCCGTCCATCCTGTCTTGTCCATGTTAGGTCTGCGCCGTCCAGGTGAAGCTTGTGATGGTGAAGGTCTGGCCCGTCGCGAACGACGTATTGTTGACCGTGAGATCGCCGCCGCCGCCCGTCGCCGTCACAGTACCCTGTTGTACGCACGTCGTTCCGTCCGACGCATAGAGCCGGTAATGAGCCGCCGTCCCCGTCGCGTCCGCCGACGAATCCGACCACGTGCCGGATTTGGATTTGCTGCCGCCCGAAGCCGCCGCCATCCAGTCCGCTGGAAGGTTCAGCGTCGCGAGAACGGTCCCACTGTCAGCCGATGAGCAATTCGTCGGTGGCGAACCCGTCCTGATCTTCAGAACGGCTGATGTTCCAATTGCCGTTTCAATGGCATCGAGCATTGCGTTGGCAACAGCCGTCGAGAATTGAATAGCCATGGTCACCCCATGAGTCCGATTGTGATGGGAGGCAACTCAAACTCAATACCAGGAACCAACTCCGACGCATTTTCGATCTGGCCCGTTGCCAGGAGCGATCCATTCCCGCTCAGCGCCCACCAGCCTGGACGGCCGCGCTGCTCGATAAGCCCGCGTGTCTCGCGCAAGACGATCCGCCGCCCCCCCGGCATGTCCTCAGGGTCCATGAAGGAAAGAGCCGTTGTATGGCCAAGTGACGATTGGCCGATCGCCGCCTCATACGTGATCGGCTCCGCTCGGCAGATGTCGAGCCGGGTTGCATTCGTCGCGACATGCTTCAGTGCCGCATCAAGCGGAGATGGTCCGATCATGTGATCCCCTCATGCCCTGCAAGCAGAGACAAGCAAGCCCGCCTCGCTGTATTTGCTGGCCTCGAACATTTCCAGAGCCATAGGCGTGGCCGGATAGTTGTCATTGGCAACCGGCGACAAGGCCGTCTGAGCCTGAGCATCTGGTTCCTGCGTCTCGGCCATGGACCGATAGGCTCGCTGCAAGAGATCGGAAAGTTGCGTCACGGCCCCTTGCGGATCATCCATGGCGGCTCTGGCCGCATCCAGAACTTGATCGGCATAGGTCTTGGCAAGGTCCTCAGGGAACCCGGCCGCCCGCGCGAGCGTTTCAACGACGGCATCCCTCGCGGCCTTCGACTGCTCGGACATGGCCTGCCGGATCGGATCAACCAAGCCGCTCAGCGAGCCCGTCGCATCCCGGATCACATCGAGATTGGCCACCGGCGCAAGCATCTCGGAAACGCTGCTGATGTTGCCATCGGCATCCCGTATCAGCACATACTTCCGGCCATCCCGCATGACGGCGGAAATGTTCCCGTTGGCGTCCCGTTCGATGTTGTCGATCCGGTTGATCGCTGACAGATAGGGCCGGACGGCATCGACAACCGTTCGCGCAATGGCTCCGAAATCCGGCTCAGGTTTGGTGGGCGTACCTTCCATGCCTCTCCCGGAAAGCGCGAACAACGGCGCGCCCTCCTCGCGGAAATTCTTGCGGACCTCATCCGTGATCGGGAACAGCCAGAAGCCCGTTTTCTTAGGATCAAAATAGCCAGAGGCAACGGCATTTTCATTGTAAGAAAGCATTTCGCCGGAGCTTTCCAGGCTATCAACGACAAAAGCCTGCGGAGCGTTTTTGTCGTATGAACGAATAATCTTCTCCAAGGCCATGCCAGCAATGCCTTTGTCGGATGGTGTTCCGTAGAACATTCTCATTCCTTCAGGCTTGCCAGGATTGTAACTCAAAACCGTATCGCCGTGCGGAATTGCGATGTAATTGGCATCGCCTTCGACTGCTATCCCCAGGGCGCGCCGCAATGTCGTTGCCGCCCACTGATCCGTTGATCGAACAAGAGGATGGAACCCAGGTCTCAATGAGATGAGACTTTCCAGTCTGGCACGAGTATTAATCCTTTCTTCCAACAAATCTGAAATTCCTTTCATCAACTTCATCACATCGTCAGCAATTTTTCGCGGGACAAATTTATTTGCTATGACGTAGCTTGCATACTCGATAATGCCACGTCCAAAGAAGGGGGTTTTCTTTATGGTCTCGCGCACATCGCTTGTGAGGGCGCTATCTATTTTGGCTGCAAGAATCTCTTCTCGTTTCTTGATTTGTCCATCAAGCTCATTCATTTTTTCTTGCAGCAAATTTGTCATATATTCATCACGCGGGCCACGTTTTCTGAGTGCCTGCCCCCAATCAGACTGCACTTGATTTATTAGAAGAACAGAGCCGCCATCTTTGGCATGCGTTACATAGCTTATCTGCATGTGCCCAACAATGTTCGGCACATTAAAATGACCAGACTTATGGAACGGCACCTTCTTCTGCTTGTCAAGGTTCAGTATGACTTCAGCATATTGCTTGTTCCATACGTCTAGCGAATATGGAAGCCATTCCGGAGCATCTTCTTCCGCCGCAACAATATTGCGCCATATTTCTGCGAGTGTTTCTCTATATCGCTCCGGCTCCTGACCTCTGATCAAATCCCAGGCATCCTGTTCAGCTTTTTCTCTGATATTTGCGACATAGGAATCGAGTGTGCCATCCAGTATTTCCAAAGAGTCACCATTATCTCTTATAACGCCGACGGTGCCATCAGGAGCTACTCCGGCAACAAAATCATTGTTTCCGTCGTAAAATTCAATGTGAACTTTGTAAAACTTCATGCCGGCATTTTCTAGCGCCTCTACTTCGTTCCTCTCAAATGCGATCTCATCGATTTCATCAGCGCCATGCTTAACCGCAAAATCCCGCCAGTCATCAAGATTGTCGATATATTCTCTGTCTCTCCCCCTAATCTCACTCACATAAGGGTCGGTGGAGCCAAGAATATCATCACGCCATCTTTCCATTTCATCTTCGACATCATCGCGAAGCTGGCGACTAAAATCGCCAACTTCTCGCACGGTCTCCGTGAGCCATGGAACTCTTGCACGGATGAGATCGACAAGCTCGTCGCGCGTCACCCTTTCAACACCGGACAGGGCCTCTTTAAGCCCTATGGCGTCAAGCTCGGCCTGCTTCACACCGCGATTGAGAAGCGCCTTGATCGCCTGTTCCGGCGTCATCTTGCCAGACAGCTTCTTGGCCTCCTCAAGGGCCTTGGAATAGTATCCGAGATCATCAATCTCGCGCCCGCCGGAAAGCGCAAACATCGGGCCATATTTGTCATCCGGCATGGGGGCTTCAAAAAGACTTCTTATGTACTGGCGAACCCGATCAACAATGCCGGCGTTGCCTTCTGCGGAAGTTTCAATTTCGCTGAGTGGAAGTCTTCTTTTCGCGTTAACAGGTTCGCGCACGTTAATGCTTTTGAGCTTTGGGAACTTTTTCCTTATGTCCGGTCGAGCATCAAGCTCTTCAATGGATCGGAGTCTTACCTCTGGGTATCTGCTGCCGCCCTTTCGCAACATCAATTCTGCTCCAACGAATTCAAGATTTGGATATTCAGAATCAAGTCTTAGGTCGGCACTGTAACCAACATATTTAAGATTCGGCATTTCAATAGCTTCTCTAACGTGAAGAGTGTAACCAACAAACTCAAGAGACCCGAGTTTTGGCTTGCCATAAAAAGTTGCTGATTCACCCACATAAACAAGCTTGGACAGATCGGTGTTTCCATATACGATCAAGTCAGTGCCAACAGCTTCTACATTTGGTGTGGACACGCGAATATCCATTGCAAGTTTACCGCGAACATATGAAAGTTTCGGAGCTGACGAGCCTTTTCCCATCTCTACAGAGCCTTTTGCGTGCTCAAATTGTGGGAGATTAATTTTCTCTCCAATTAATATGGATCGCACAGAATGCTTAAGATTCGGCGCAGAAGCTCTATCCCACAATTCAATGTCATTTGCACTTGCCAGATTTTTCAGCTCAAAATCCTTCCTAAGGTCCACACGGTCCGCATGAGCAACAAAATCCTTAATAATATCTATGTTTTCACTGGTCGATGAAACGAAACCTGCGATTTCAATCATTCCATTATCGCGAGGCAAGGCATCATATCCAAGAAGCTTTGCCGCCTCCAGGGCATTCCCTTGCTTGGCATATTCTTTCGCCCGCGCGATTGCTACTGCCTTCTTTTTCGCTTCTTCAATAGGCTTCATTACCTCTTTGGAGAACATATCAGGCTTTTTCTTCGCCAACTCATCCACTTCGTCAATATATCTGGCTGGAATTTTGCCATCATTTGCTGGGCCTTGGATTTCAACGATTTTATCCTCATAAAACCTCAATCCCATGACGGTGCTACCGTTGTCGCGGAGCACCCAAAAGTCGCCCATTTGCAGATAGGGCGCGGCCATGGAAGAGGACGTACACCACGTCTTGCAGGAGAGAGACCGAAGCTGATTCACACGCTCCTGGAACTCTGGATCGTCTTTCCGCGTTCTTGGAATCCTGATCCATTCCCGGCCAGACGTGCTAGTAACCTTGTCCCCCTCGTCAATAGATTTCTTGACCCTCTCGGCCAAGGCCGCTTCATACAGGCGACCGAACGACTGATTGTCAGGATCATTCGTGACGCGCCCATAAACATCGGCAATCGCCGCCGCATCGAACGGCAGCGGAACGTCGGGCCGATCCGGCCTAAGATTGGCAACATCCTTCCAGACATAATCCCGGAAGAACGGATCATCCTTGTAAACCGGATTGTCTTCCGTCAGGTATTCACGCCAACGGTTAAGCTGAGTCAGACGCATCTGACCTATCTGCCTATTCAATTGCTGTGTGGCAGCTTCCGGATTGGCTCTATAAATGGCTATTGCCTGCTGGACCTCAGGCATTCCGTTCTGACCTGCCTGAGCCTGCTCCTCAAGGTAGGTCTTGAGATCAACGGCCGCAGTCTTCGCGATCTCATCAGGTGTGGTCTTCGCCTGCCACATCTCCTCAACGCGCGCCCTAAGACCGGCCAGTCCTTCCTTGAAGATCGGCCGCCAGTCCTTAAAGGCGTCTTCGTTGCGATTGATCCACTGTGCAGCGGTTCCATCTGCCTTCAAACGCTTGGCTTTCTGCGAGAGGGCAAACATGATCTGCCCGTTCTCGGAACGATAGAAGCCAAAATCGCTCCTCTCATCGGCCTTGATGAGATCGTCCATAATTTTCATGGGGCTGCCGGCAAGCGCAAACTTCACAACCTGCTTGCCTTCCGGAACGTCGTAATCCATCCAAGGCGGTCGCCGCGAGCGGCCTTCCGCCGTCATCAACATGCGCTTGGAGACTGTGCGAGCTTCCACTTCACCAGCCAGACGGTGATATCCGGTATATCTCGCAGCCTTTTCAAGGAGTGCTCTTTGATCAATAAGCTCAATGGCAAGATCAGAAAGACGAATTACATCTGGAATCGTCTTGGCAGGAGAAATCCTCTGAATTTCATCATCCAAGTCCTTTATTCTTTGCAGAATGGGATTAACAAATCTTCCTTCATAGATCGGCGTGGCACTTATTGGATCGCCACCAGTTGCAAATCTCTCCACCTTTTGAATGTAATGCTGAATTTCATGCAATAGCACGCGCAATGTTTTCTGGAAGTCCTCGACTTTTACCGGGAATCCAGCCGCATCGATCAGGAGACTGTTGACGGATATTGTCGGCGGCACCTCATTATAGGCAGCATTTACATTCGGCGGTAGAGTAGAATCAGACTTGACCAATACCCGCGTCAAGGCCGGATAGGCATCGAACAGCGCATCATGCCGGATGAGATCGCCAAGCGGCGCTTCCGACAGCCCCTTCATTGCCATCATCCGAACGACAGGCACCTTGCCGCCCGCAAACCACGCTCCGATTTCTGTTCCGCTGGGCAGGATGTCCCAATGATCATCAATCTCGAACTTCCACTTTCCATCGACGGCCCGGAACCATCCTGTTTCCTTCCATATTTCCTCTCGCGGCTTCCCGTTGATTTCCATGTCGCGGGCCTTGGCTAGCTTCGCCGAGTCAGCCGTGATGGCGTTCACGCCGGCAAGCGCCAGCATGGTCTTTTCGTCCTTGACGGCCAAGGTTGATATGTCACCCGCCTCCATAGCCGCGCGCGTCATCCTACGGCGCGCCATCTCGCCGGACATGAAGGCATTCATCACGTCCTGTGGCGTAAGGAACTTGTATCCGGTCAGCCTCTCGGCAAGCCGCTTGAAGAAGGCAATGATCCGATCAATGATCCTGTTCGGCTGCTCGCCAAAATCGTATCCGCTCGCGCGCGCCTGAATCGCATGGGCGGCAGCCTCCTCGTCGAGGAACCTGTCAATGTCTTTCCTGCCCGCATAGACCTTGCGGTAGATATCGTCCTTGGCGAGATTGGCCGCGCGCGCCGCCTTGGCAAGCAGGGCAATTTCCTTGTTTGTGATCCGGTTTGTTGCCCTTAAAGCGTGCAGGACCTCATGCGCGATGATCCCGCGCGGGTCGAGCGCGTGCAGGGAAAGATAGACCGAATCCTTAACGAAGAACCCTTCCACCGCCATGGCGTTCTTGGCGCGCTCCAGAAGCCCCATGGCCGCAACCCGATCTTCCGGGCTCTGTGCCGCCTTAACCAGCGAAAACGCCTGCATGAACACATTTGCGTTCGCCTGAACGGCCTCCGCCCGGAGCGCATCGGGCAGGTCCTCGTATGAGGAGAACACCTTGATGGAAATGTCTTCCGGGACAATCCCGGTCAGGTCCCTTACGGCCTTGTCGATCTGTTCCC
>Ga0101944_10006766_pt1 | contig 11945 bp, 10 predicted proteins | sample DewCreD2012metaG_FD_75245 | JGI IMG/M metagenome (GOLD analysis project Ga0101944, IMG submission 75245) | Hot spring sediment bacterial and archeal communities from British Columbia, Canada, to study Microbial Dark Matter (Phase II) - Dewar... ... | reverse complement strand
CCATACCGGTGAACAGATTTACTTACGGCAGAATTTCAGAGAATTGATCGAGAAACACGCCGTCAACATCATCGGACCCGACCCAGCCGATGTGGGTGGTATTGCCGAACTGAAGTGGATTGCTGAGTACGCCGACTTGCACGGCATCTTGATCGCCCCGCACGGCATTATTGACGGCTTGATCGGGCTGGCGGCGCTGGTTCAGGTCTGCGCCACCCTGCCGCCCAATTACATCGCCTTCGAATGCCCGATCGGGAATCCGGAATGGTGGTACGACATCGTTGAGGGTCTGCCGAATCCAGTGGTCAAGAACGGCATGATCGAGGTCTGGGATCGCCCCGGTTTGGGGGTGAACCTCATCCCCGAAGCGGCGGAGAAGTACCTGCGTGAAGAAGATAAAGACTTCTTTGATTAAAGCATAATCCTAACCCAAAAATAAAAAAAGGCTGACCCAAAAAGGTCAGTCCTTTTTTATTAAAAATGTGATAAATATCACAGACAAACACGATGGCGACCATTAAACTGGGGATAAGTTATGAGTAAAACCTTGGAGGTAAAAATGAAAGCAACCCAAATATTATCGGAAGAACATCGTGTGATCGAACGGGTGATCGGCGCGATTGAGACGGCGTCAAGGCATTTACAGGCAGGTAAACTCGTGCGGGCTGGCTTTTTCCTCGAAGCCGCCGATTTCATCCGCGGTTTTGCCGATGGCTGCCATCATCATAAAGAAGAAGGCGTCCTTTTCAAATCTATGCTGGCATCCGGCGCGCCGGCGCAGGGCGGTCCCGTGCAGGTGATGCTGGCAGAACATGAACAGGGCAGGCAGTACACCCGCGCTATGCGGGAAGCAGCACAGAAATTCGAAGCCGGCGATGATTCTGCCCGCCATTTAATCATCCAAAACGCCCTGGGCTATGCTGCTTTGCTGCGCGAGCATATCTGCAAAGAAGACCATATCCTGTTTCCAATGGCAGACCAGATCATCCCCTCTTCCATGCACGATGCTGTGCTGGACGGGTTCGAGCATGTCGAGCATGAAGAGACCGGCGAAGGCGTGCATGAAAAGTACCTGGCGCTGGCGGATAAGCTGGAGCAGGAAGCGGCAGCCTTGGGGTAGGGGTGGGTTTTATCGGGAGGCTTGCCTGTACTCCCCCTCGATTAAGGCACAGGCATCGGCAAAGTAGGCTTCCCATAACTGCCTGCCGCCGGCTTGGGTCGGTTCTCCCGTGCCTTCGAAGGGGGTCTTGCCGGAGATAATATCCTTACCGATAGCCCGATCCAGGCGGACGAGTTGGGGAATAAGCTCTAACGAAAAACTGGTCTCGCCGGTGTCGGCGTGATCGATACGAACGGGCGAGGATTTGCCCAAGCGGTAAGGGTCTGCCATCACAACCCGCATCGGAAAGCCCTCGCCGTTCAATTCTTCGGTTACGCGTTCGATGCACTTGATTTGGAAATCGCCGCCATGACCGTTGACCAGCACCAGCAGGTGAGCCGGAATCGGCGATAAGCCGAGGCAGACGCTCTTCAATGTGCTGACGTAACGGTCTTCGGGCATGTGATAGGTACAGAAGGTATCATGGCAGGCGGAGGTGTTCCACCAGAAGCCAGGCAGGACAACCCCGCCGATGGATTGGCTTAGCCGCGAGCAGATCTCGATGGCGTGTAAGGTATCTGTTCCGAGGGGGAGGTGTTCGTTATGCCATTCCAGCGAGCCGATCGGCAGGTAGAGGATGGCTTTCTGCTCCAGTCGCCGGCGCAGTTCTTCTGGAGAAAGATAGGCGTAGCGGTATTCATCTGAAAGACGATCCAGAGTCATGGCACCTCCTTATCATTCTTTTTACTGCACCAATTTTTTGCCGAGCTGGTAAGCTTCTTCCATCAAGCTCTTTTGTTTTTGGATCTCCCCGGCATGCAGGGCGGTACCGTACACCGTGCCGACAAGTTCGGCATCGATATAGCGGAACATATCCTGATAGGTATGGATGGCATTGATGGCACCGGCTTTGTAGGGATCGGTATCACCGTAAGTCAGGATAATGCCGATCTTCTTTTTCTTCAGGTCGTTTCGATCTGCCCGCACAATGGCATACAGGCGATCGATAAACAGCTTGGTTTGGGCGTTCATGGTGAACCAATAAACCGGGCTGGCGATCACAATGGCATCTGCCCGGCGCAGTTTGGGGTAAAGCTGCGCCATATCATCCTCAAGAACGCAATCATCCACGATCCCGTCTTGGCAGGCATCGCAAGCCGTACATGCCTGAATATCCATCCCTTGCAGGAAGAAAGTCTCCACCTCTGCGCCGGCATCGCGTGCGCCGGCAGCAACCTGATCCGCTAAGATGGCGCTGTTGCCGTGTTTGCGGGGGCTGCCCTTGATCACCACAACCGATTTTTTCATCCGAACTCCTCCAACACATAGATGCTTTTCTAATGTCATTATAGCGATTTTTGGAAGAAAATATCAACGACTACCTTATCCCTCTTCCAGCGCTACCTGTTGAATCTCAAACAACCGATAAATACCCTTCTGGGCAAGCTCCAGCATGCGTTCCAGCGTCGCGCGGTCATACGGCTCACCTTCGGCGGTCCCTTGTACCTCGATGAACTTCCCCTCTGCCGTCATGACCACGTTCATGTCCACTTCTGCCCTCGAATCTTCCTGATAGCACAGGTCCAGGCAGACCTGCCCATCGATCACGCCGACACTGGTGGCAGCGACCGGCGGGCGCAGCAGATCGGGCGGCAGGATGCCGTTTTGTGCCAGTTTCTTCAGCGCCAAGCCAAGGGCAACATACCCGCCGGTGATCGAGGCGGTGCGCGTTCCGCCATCGGCTTGCAGAACGTCGCAATCGACCAACAGGCTGCGTTCACCCAGGCGGTCTAAATCAACGGCAGCTCTTAGCGAACGTCCGATCAGCCGCCGAATTTCATGCGTCCTGCCGCCCAAGCCATGAGTCTCGCGCGGGATGCGCTTTGGGGCGGAGCGCGGCAACATGGCGTATTCTGCCGTCAGCCAGCCGCGCCCGCTGCCAGCCAGCCAGGCTGGTACAGTCTCTTCGAGGGTAACACAACAGAGAACGCGCGTCTTGCCGGTTTCGATCAATACGGCGCCTTCTGCAAATTCGACATAATCGGGGATGAATTTCACCGCTCGAAGCTCATCCCAATTCCTGCCGTCATACCGCGGTTGGTGCATTGAATCCATTTTCTTCCTTTTTTCCTTCGTTGCTTACAAACCTTCCACATGTTATTGGGATTACCGATGAAGAATGATCGATCAGGCAATAGGCTGCCTGGCGTGGCGGAAATATGCTAAGCTATCTTCCAATCCGCCCGGGCGGCTGCGCGCTAACCACAGGGCTTGATATTCTTCAATAGTGGTTTCCAATTCGGGATAAAATTCCTTTGCCAAGGCGCTCCGGTGGGTTGGGTCGGTCGTCTGTGCCATGCGGATACGCTTGCAGGCAAGGCGCATCAGTCGGGCGGTGTTGGAGAACTCGCGGCGAATGAGGGCGGCATCCGCGCGTGCCATTTGCTCTCCCTCAAGGTGCGCCATAGCAGAGTCGATGGCTGCCAAGGTTTGATCGATCTTGGCGCCCATGATTTTTGGATTGTTGACTAAGGATTCCCAAGGCGCTTGCAGCCCATGGAAGAAAATATTCGAGTTCCCGAAGATGGCTTCGGAAGCCAGGTAGGCATTGCCCAAATCATACGCCAGCCTGCCCATGCTGCCGCTGGGGTCATCGAAGGCAAAGCGGCTGAGCGCGGAGGCGATATCGAGCGAGCGGTTCGCCCCCAGATTCCAGGAATAGGCTGCCCCGGCAGCAAAGCCCAGCCAGCTCACCGGCGGCACCTGCCAGTGCCCGTTATCGCCCCAATCGGTATTGAGATAGCCAACCGCGCCGTGCTTCATGCCGTTCTCGGCGGCATTGCGCAAGTTGCCGAGGGCATTTTCGGTGCGCCCGCAGATGGTGCCCCAAGAAGATGTGCCCGGACAGACATAGAAGGGGATGCCGGCGGAAGCAAAGGCTTCTCCCTCCTTATCGAAGGGATGGTCGGCTTCGTAGCCCCATGAAAGGGCTACCAGGTCGCGCGGCAGCAGGGGCACCAGTTCGGGGTGCTGGAGGATGATATCGCCCCAGAATTGCATGGTGAAGCCGCGCCGCGAGACATCCCGGTAAATCTTCATCAGGAAGTCCAGATAAACCCTGCCCTTGCCCAGTTGCTCACAGGCGGCTTTCGATTGCCCGGCGCCCAGATCAAAGGTTTCATCACAGCCGACGTTGAAGCTGCGGCTGGTGAAATGTATCAGCAATTCATCGTACATGCTGCGGATCAACTCGATGCTGCCGGGGTGGACGGCGGCAAGCGAAAACGGTCCCTGCATCTTACCCCACGGCACCTGAATCTCACCGACGATTTCTGCCAGCGGTTCGTATTGCGGGAACTTTAGCCAGCGCGCCATGTGCCCGAACGAGTTTTGGTTGGGAACCAGCTCCACAAAACGCTGGCGGCAGTAAGCATCCAATGCCAGGATTTCTTCGCCGGTCATCGGAGATGCATTCTCCCATACGATGGGGTGCGCCCGGTAGGCAAAGGTGTGTTCGGTATAGAGCTGCAATTGGTTGACCTTCCAATCTGCCAGGCGGTCAATCAGTTCGTAGAGAGTTTCCATTTTATAGACCTTATCGCGGCTGATATCGAGCATCACCCCGCGGGCGGGGAAATCGGGATAATCCCTGATCATCATGCAGGGCAGCTCCGGCTTTTCCATCTGATTGAGCAGCTGGCGCAGGGTGGCGGCAGCATAGAAAACCCCGGCTGGGTCGTGGGCTTTGATGTAGATGCCGGAAGGGATGATCTCCAATTGGTAACCTTCAGGCTGGCGAATCTGATCCGGCACAACCTGCATGGTGGCACCCGCCAGCGTTGATGGGATTGCCCAGCCGGCGCCGATCTCCCAGGATAAACCGAAATTCTCTTTGAGGGCAGCCTGCAATCGTTCTGCGGTAAAGCGCAGGGCTTGCGGCTGGTTTTGCAGAACAATCATCTTCCCGGGCTGCAGCGAGAAGGTACCGGCGCGCCATTCCAACTGGCGCGGCTGGGGCAACAAGATGAAAGACAATGGACTCATGGTTAAACTCCTTGAACAAGTGAATATTTGCTGCGAAGCATGATGGTACTTGAAAGCCACTACCAGAGAAACGTTCGTCATCGAACAGCGGATGACGGCTGTTATTATTGTAGCCGATTCGGTCGATGAATAACAAATTTATATCGGAGAAAGGTATCTTGATGTGCCAAAACTACGATCTAACCGTTTGTTCCCAATGCGATATGCCGTTCAGATAGGAGCATCGCCCGCCCTGTCTCTTTTTTCAAAAGCGGAGATGTACTCATACAATGATTGATATTTTTTAAGATTCAACCTATTGACAATGACGGGGAAATCCTGTATAAATGTAGTGTATTATTATTTTATAAAGAGTTGAATCATTAAATCATAGTTTTTTGAAAAGTGGAGCTTTGATACGGGGAGGGGAATTGGTCGCTTGCTTTCAGCAGTTGGTTGCTGAATAGCGACTTTCCGTGGAGCAAATTGCGAAACCGGCCACAGAATGTCCCGGTTTTACTTCGTTAAAAGGGGAGGTGTTATATAGAGAATCATTGTTAAATAATGCCCACTGACTTGGTTTAAGGCAGTAAACCAGGTACGCAGGTAAGCGGGTATCGTTTTAACCAGGCAATGATCGGCGGGTTTTTCCAAAGAGCCGGTCAAAGACAGCACTTTAGGAACATGGGAGCGTATATTTTATTTAATGCTGTAATTCCTAAACAGCCCTTGCTGCAGCCTGGACTTATGGAAAGGAGGGTGTTTCAGGGTATTTTGTGTTGTCTTCTGGCTTAGCCAGAAAAAGGAACCGTGGGAACGGATCGGCGTAAAGCAGGTATGCTGCGGGTTCTTCCAGTGCCTTCCGCCTTTGGGTTCCATGTGAAGTAAAAGTTCATTCATCAAGCATTTTTTCAAGTTAATTAGATTGGAGAATTGAAATGAAAACGAAAATATTTGTGATTGGTGTGTTATTAATTGCAGTCCTCGTTTTTGCTACCGGCGCGTTCGCCTACTTCACCACACAAAAAACAACAACGGTTTCCACCATTTCGACCGGCAAACTGGATATGCAACTCGGAACCAGCGCTAATAAAGATACCGAGCCAACAAATTGGGGCGATAGCGTACCAGCTCCCTGGGAATTTGACAAAATGGTTCCTGGAAAGAAAGTATCCGGCTGCCTGTGGGTAAAGAATACAGGAACCGTAGACATTATCGCAGTAACCTGGGATTTCAAGAATCTGAATACAACGCCTGGTCCTGTCAATCTTGCTGACCGCCTGCAAATCACCGATCTATATACCACAGACTCTCTCTGGGATTGGCCAGAAGCTTTGCTGCCGGGAGGTGCCTGGTATGCGGGCGGTATCTATGATCGGAACAGCGATGGAAAAATCTCCCTGGCGGATATGGCTAGCTGGAGCGATGTTATTAATCCAGCCCAACCTTTTGACTGGCTGAATGACGATCCTTCAAAACCATTTCTGCTAACTGTGGCTCCGGGAAATGTCGGTTATATCTGCATGGATATTGAGATGATGAACGGGACCCCGGCAGTGGATAATCCTTATCAGGGTCAAACTTTCACCTATCAAGTTGAGATTATCGGCTTCAATCCATCACCATACTAAACACATTCATTCAGCCGGGGGAGAGCGGGCAACCACTCTCCCCCGGATTTGTCGGTGAGTTATCCGGTTAGATGAAAAAAACGCTTGGCAATCTCCTCTTTTATACCTTCTGTGGCTTGCTCTTCCTTCTCGTTCTGGGTCAGGTAGGCATTCTTCCATTGCGTTTCGTCTATCTGCGCAGCGGTTCTATGCGGCCTACCTATCAACCTGGGGACATGGCTTTTCTGTATGTTGGCAGGAACATCAAAGTGAAAACTGGGGATGTGGTTCTGTTTTCCTCAAAAGCAGGACCGACGATTCACCGCGTCATTTCGATTGAAAACGGCTTGATCACCACCCAAGGGGATGCCAACAATACACCCGATAACCCGCCAATAAAACAAGTGGAAGGCAAACTCCTATTCTCCATCCCAGAGGTTGGCTTCGTCATAGATTATCTTCAGATTCCCTTTCGAGCATTTGGTCAGATTTTTCAAAAACCGGCCTCTCAATAATGGCAGTGTTTTTTTATTGTCTATTAGAAAAGAAAGGAGTAGGACAAAAGTAAAAAGCGTAATATCACCTTCTTTAATCGTTCGTTATCCATCTTTTTATCCAATTTGTTCAATAGAAAGGAAATGCGATGAAAAAGACAATTTTAATCAACGGTTTGATCATTCTCGTCGTCGTAGCTTTGGCAGTAGGCGCTACTTGGGCATGGTTCAGCGCACAGAATACTACCGAATATGCAACGGTTTCAACGGCAAAGCTTGGCATCGACGAAGTCCATTCATTCCCTCTTGAATTCACTAACATGCTGCCCGGACAAACCATCGCCAAAGATTTCTGGCTCGTGAATGAAGGCAACGTCAAGGAAGACTTTTACTTCCAAATGATCCCGGATGCATCAGAAACAGGCTTCAACTTCTGCTACGACACCAGCAAAAACCCCATGGAACCCTGGGATCCCGCGGTTCTGTATATCTGGGTTGTAGATGATGACAACATCTGGTGGGTGAATGGAGCAAACCTGTGCAAGTTGTATCCAATTGACTCGGACGCTTTTATTGCCAAGATCGCGGATGATGTACCGGCAGGAGCAACCAAGCATTTCGTGCTGTATATAAAATTGCATGAAAGTGCCGATAACAAATTCCAGGATAAAAGTAATTCCGACTTTATTAACTTCATAGCCGTACAATATGATGGTCCTGCTCCTCAGTCTGGGCATGGGCTTCCATTCCAAGTCTGGCCCGAAGGCGATCCAAATTACTAAACCACCCTCATAGAAAGCCTGGTCGAGGTCGGGCGGATTCTGCCTGACCTCGACCTTTGATCCTTCATCATGAAAGCAAAAATCCTCGTTTATGCCTTTACGCTCATTATCGTGCTGGGTATTGTATTTTTTACCCTGCAGTCCGGCTCCCTGCGCATCGTTCTCACCGGCAGCATGCAGCCGACGTATAATCCAGGCGATATCATCCTGATCAAACCCCCAACCAAGCCGATCACCCCCGGGACGATCATCACTTTCATATGGGATGATAAGGTCATCACCCACCGGGTGGTGGCATTGGATGGAGAAAAACTGATAACCAAAGGGGATAACAACGACTTACCGGATTCGTGGGATATCTATCCTTCGGATGTGATTGGCGTTCCCTTTTTACGGATTCCGTACTTGGGCTTTTTGATCGAATTTATACGAACGCCCTGGGGTCTGCTCTTGTTCATTGGTATTCCCGTCCTCCTGATAATTATCGATCAAATACTTGAGATCATCCGAAAGCTGAAAATCTCTTCGGGGGAAACGCCGAGTTAACCGGTCTGCCGATCGACCCCTTCAAGGAAAACCCATGCGCCTCCCGTCACGTCATTTGGATGGGCGGGCGATGTGGCTATGAATTTAACCGCGAAGGCGCAGTTTTATCTCTCGCAAAGGCACAAAGTGCGCAAAGGATTCTAAGAAAATTAACCGCGAAGGCGCGAAGGACGCGAAGATGTCTCTCGCAAAGATTTTTTTAAACCTCTCGCAAAGGCTCAGTTTTATCTCTCGCAAAGCCGCAAAGCGCGCAAAGGATTCTAAGAAAATTAACCGCGAGGAAGCGAAGATGTCTCTCGCAAAGATTTTTTTTAAATCTCTCGCAAAGGCGCAAAGTGCGCAAAGGATGATAAAAAACTTCGCGTTCTTGGCGTCTTGGCAGTGAAAAATTCCCCGTCACGTCATTTGGAGGGGCGGGGGGACATGAAGTAGAAGCTCACAATGGCTCGGTTTTCAGGTTTTATCCGATCATTATCCTGCTATATAGGGATGCTGAGTCCAATATAAATGTATAATCCAGGTAATGATAAATTTTACCTTTTCATGAAAGGAGAAACTGCAATGATAATGGACAATTCTCATTCCAACCGTCTATCTGCCTGGCTTGGTCAGGAAGCCGCCGAAGGCAAAATCCGCTGGAACCCAGCCGAAGGCGAGATGCGTTTGCCGGTGGATAAGGGCGACTGGCGTTCTTATCGTTCGCTGCGGCTGTTGATCCATTCCCCACGCCGCACCGCCACCCGCATCAGGTTGGAGATTCTCGGCGCGGGTGATACCGTTCTCGGCAGCGTTCTATACGCCGTCGATTGGAAGGGTGAGAACGACATGCGCCTATGGCTGTATAACTTTGAACCTTATCAAGCAGATAACGATCGTTTTAGAGAAGTAAGGGCACTGCGTATGTGCCAGGAACAGCCCGGTATCTTCCCGACCGAGCTTCTGCTGGGCGCGGTTGAAGTGAGCAAGGAAATTCCGGTGTGGAAGGTCAATGAAAGCGATACCGTCATCGAGATGGGCTACCACTACCAGGCGGTGCGCGGGCTGGAATGGAACTTCCTGCCCGAATGCAGCGATACGCCAGGCGGGGAGCCGTACCGCCTCTCCACCCAGCACATGTTCGTCATCAACCGCCAGGAGATTCCCCGCTCCATCCCCGGGGATCGCCCCGGCGGCGGTTATGTTGGGACCCTGCACCTCGGCTACCCCCAGGGCAACCGCCCCGGTAAGTTATGTATGGAGCGCCGCTTTGACCTGGATATCAGCGGACAACGCGAAATCCTGGCGAAACTGGTGTGGGACAAGGACTGCCTGCTCACCTGTGCGGCGGTAGTGGATGGCGGTAAGGAGATCTTCCTGGCGAAGGACCTGCCGCCCGCCGGCGAGATGTTGACCATTGGCGCCCATCTAGAAGGCGCAAGCCGCCTGGAAGCCGTCCGTATTACCGTCCGCGAAACCGAACAGCGCGTTTACGAACAGCGCGATATCGAATTGGGCATCTTCTGGATTCTGCTGCGCGCCCCTCATCCGGTTTTGGATGCGATGCCGGTGAACGAGATTCAGTTCAAACCTGCCAGCCGCTACAACCTGGCGACGGGGGAAGGCGATATTGTGCCGGTCAAAATTCAACAGGAACCGTTCGCCGAACCCCCCGAATCGCAAACCCCCATCGGCGATCCGCTCAAAGACGGCTTGCCGTTCGGTTTTTATGTCCGCCGCGAGGATTTACCCGACCTGCGCCGGCGTGCCCTGGAGGGAATCACGAAGCCGATTTTCGACAACCTGCGCAGGATTGCGGATCATATGATCGGTCAGGAGCTGATCGACTGGAACGGCAGGGATTTGCCGGCCGGCGGCGGGGTAGGACAGTTACGCGGTGTGCGCGCCGCCGGTATGACCACGGCTGCGCCGCTGACAGCCATGATGCACCTGATCACCGGCGAAGAAAAATATGCCGTTGCTGCCCGGCGCTGGATTTTGCGGGCGGCTGCCAGCGATGATTGGCGCGCCGGCAACCATAACTCTGTCGGTCGCCCCCAGGTGGGCGAAGTTCTCTCCTATTTAGACAGCTTCACCGACTGGTACCCCCTCGGTTTCGGCGGCTATATGAACCATCCTTTCCACCAGGCATACTCTGCTTTGGGGGTCGTTGCTGCCTATGATATGCTCTATCACTGCTTCAACCCGCAGGAACGTCAAATGGTGGAGGATGCCTTCATCGAAAACGGCATTTACATCATCCTGGATAAGATTTACACCAATCGAGCCTATTATGTCAGTATGAATCAGGGAGCATTGTTTGCCTCGCCGCTGTTGATGCAGCTTGCCTTCCTGCGCAAGCGGGGAGAGCCGTACGAAAGCCTGTACCATTGGACGATTGACTTCCTGAAGGAATTCGGACGGCGTCCCTGGAACGAAGAAGGCGTCTTCGGCGAGGGACCGGGCTACGGCAACTACACCCTGCACCTTTTCATCATGGGGCTCCTTGCCGTATCGGCTTGTGAGGGGATTCCCCTTGCTCAGGCAGCCCCGCCTTCCATGCTGCCGGTGATGGAATACTGCCAGCATGTCCGCTCTACTTGGGAAGTGCGTTCGCCCGAAGGAAAACTGCTCGATCCGTTTCCCCACTTCATCAGTATCAGTGATGCCAGCCAGTCAAGCTGGTTGTCGGGAGATGTATTTGCGTTTTATATCGGTGTGCTGAACCATCCGGTCGCCCAATTCTTTTGGGATGAAAAATATGCTGCCAACCCGCCCAAAGACCTCTTCACCTTTATCTTCTTGCGCGAGGGCACCCCTTCGCAGCCGCCGAATCTGCCGCCGGTCAAAGTTTATCATCAACAACCGCAGGCATTCCTGCGCACCGGCTGGCAGCCGGGGGATACGCTGGTGATGATCAACAACTTGCGCCATGTTACCGGACACGGACACCACGACCGCGGCAGCGTCATCTTCGAGTACAACCGCGAGGCGCTTCTGCTCGATCCCGGCATGATCACCTATTCCGACCCTGCCAGCAATCAGTATCATCGAACCTTCTGTCATAATACCCTCACCTTCTCCCAACGGGATCAGCTTGGCGGGGTATATCCGTTCGATACTTCTTTTGTGGATGTACTTTCAACCTCCGGTGAGGTCTGCCCGGGACGCCCCGGCGGGATCGACTGGCTCATTGCCGATGCAACTGCCGTCTATCCCGAAGCAGAGCTTTTCCACCGCCATCTGATCTTCCTGCGCCCGGATGTGGTGATCCTGTACGACCGGGTCATGGCACACCAACCGGAAGCGATGGAGCTCAACTTCACCTGCCTGGGTCCGATCAGTCGGGAAACCTGCGCGGATGGCTCAGATTTGTTCATCTCTACAACGCACCTCAACCGTCTGCTGCTGCACA
>Ga0101944_10006765_pt1 | contig 11945 bp, 8 predicted proteins | sample DewCreD2012metaG_FD_75245 | JGI IMG/M metagenome (GOLD analysis project Ga0101944, IMG submission 75245) | Hot spring sediment bacterial and archeal communities from British Columbia, Canada, to study Microbial Dark Matter (Phase II) - Dewar... ... | reverse complement strand
TCCTCCGTTGGGCAGCATGAGACTGGCTCAGCGTGATCGGATCACGCTGAGCCAGGTCATGCCGCCGCTATTCAATTGTGGTTGACTGCTGAACCTAATCAGGCTCGCTCTCCGCAGCCTGCTTATCATCAGTGACGAGTGTCGGCGCGTTGTAGAGCACGAGACCCCAATCGACGTATTCCTTGCCGTTGTAGTCGCGCTTGTCGCAAAACAACTTGCCGCGCACGCTGATCTTCTGGCCCTTCTTCACTTCGGCCAGCGCGGTCGGCACGCTCTCGTCCCAGCCGCCCTTGTCCAGCGGCTTGGCGAACGCTTTGAGTTTCAGCCAGATCGGTTCTTTGTCCTCGCCCTGAAAGATCGCCAGCGACGTCGTCGTCCAGGCCCGGCCTTCGCCGGAGTAGCGCATGGTCGGGTCCTGGCCGAGTCGGCCCACGCCCGTGAACAGATTCATCGGCGGCGCTTTCTTGTCCGACTTTGGCGCAGACTTCTTGGGTACAGCAGTTTGAGTTGGCATTACCTTTCCTCCAATTGAGAGATTGATTTTGAATGAGCGACCTTTCCGACACAGCCGCCGTGTTGTCGTTCACATTCGTCACGAACCGGGCAATAACCGCACTGCCACAGTTCTTCCTCATCAGTGAGCACCGGCGGCAGATCGGCTTGCACAGCCAGCGTCACGCGCTCACGCAAGTAGCGTTCCGTTTCAGCGAGCGGCAGCAGATCCACCGGGATGCGTAGTTGCGTCTCCATGTCCTGATAGATTAGCTCGCCACTGTTGACCACGATCCCGTTGCGATCCAGCAGTAAGCGATACAGGCTGAGTTGCAGCACGTGATGCATCTTGGCTCGCGGCTCACCGATCACCTCGGCCGTTTTGAGCGCATGCCGGCCACGACGGCAGTGCGGGCACTCGACGAATTTGCGCCGCAGAGCATACGGCCCTTCACTGATTACTTGCGCTGTTTCAGGGCATACATAGGAACGCCAGCCCGTCGGCACGCTCTTCGTCGTCTTGAAGTCCAGCAGCTTCTGCTGCTTGACCAGCACCAGGTCAGGCTGGCCGGTCACTTCGATCACGCGACCATCCGGTATCTCGACCGTCAGCGTGAAGCGCTGTTCGGCGATGCAGGAACCGCGCCGGGCACCAGGGGACGAGCGCTTTATCGGTGAAACCGGATCCGCGTCAGCCGCATATTGCGCGGCGACCCCGTGCATGAGTTGGCCCCTGTAGGCCCAGTAGGACTCGGACGGCTTGAGCCAGTACGGCGTCTCGCGCATCAACCGTGCTTTGCGCACGCAGCCGATCAGTGTCGTGACCGTAAAGCCCATCGAGTCAGGCCGCAGCCCGCGCACGATGCCGGCGATCACGGGCGCTGTCTGATGGCAGCCCGGCAGCGCCCCGTCCTGCGCACAGCTCAAGCAGGCCTCGATCGTGACCGGCATGTCGGTCGCGTCGCACTTGAATCCCGCGAAAGACATGATCGCTACCTACGCCGGCTGGAGTTGCAGCGCGAACAACGCCGCTGCTTTGTCTTTCAACTCCTGCGATTCCGGCGTGGTGACGGCCATCTTCGTCGCATACCACTCGATCACTTGCGCGGAGACTTCGCCTAACTTCTTGCCCGCGTGCTTGCTCTGGATCGCCGGCGGGATGACGTAGTTGAGCAGCGCTTCGAGTTCGGCGTCGTGACCATTGTCGGATGCCGTGACCGGAGCAGGTTCAACCACTGCCGGCTTTGTCGTGCCGGCTTTGACCGCAGTGCCTGGCTTCTTGTCACCGAACGTCGCCGCATTGCGATGCGACAGTTGACCCTTGTATACGGGCAGCTGCCACGTCAACTTGGCGAAAGCCGCGCCGATGGCATTGGTCAACGCGCCGCGCACGGCATACGACTCGACTTCGTTGTCGTTGCCGCCGGTGGCCGTGATCGGCTCGCTGATCAACGTGGTACCGGTGGCGTCGATCAGGCGATAGCGCACGATCAGCTTGTGCAGCGACGCGGTGAACACCGTGTACTCGCGGCCTGACTTGGCCGTGCGCACTTCGGCGCTGACGGTTAGATCGGTTGGCGCATAGTCATACCACCAGCCGAAGCCGATCGGCCCGAAAACCTTCGTGGCCACTTCAGTCAGATACGCCGGATCGATGTCGGTTAGATCGCTCGCGCCCGGCACGGGCTTGTAGGCCGCGGCGGGCAGCGGCTTCTGCAGTTCGGCGACGACCTGCTCGAGCGTGAAGCCGGTGACGGTCTTGGCCGTCGTGAAGTCAAAACCTTGTGGTTCCATGTGAAGTGTTTCCTCCATTTGAGATGCATGCCGATGAAGCACACGAGGCACGGCTGATCGTCATCGGCTGGCGATCAAGCCGCACGGTGAACTGCCTTGCTTCCTCCGTTGAGATCGATGCTCTTTCCTCCTGAAAAGCCTCAGACTGAGGCGAGATGGATGAACGAAAAGCCCTGTGGGATCGCAGGACGGCGTCGTTCCAGCGCCAGGAGAAACGTCTTAAGAAGACGTGACTCGATGTAGGAAATCGAAGTTAATGAGACTGGGAAGGGCAAAACGTGGCGATCAGAGCGAAGTTGTTGAGATTGGCGAGCAAAGTATGTGAGACTGCCCTACCTTTTGACCAGAGTTGATGAGACTACCCCAAAACACGTGTCAGGCGTTGGGTGTCAGTTAATGAGACCAACCCCAATCTGAACATTATCCGCAGTTATTGAGACTGCCCTCACCCCATAACGATGTAGCCCATGCCCCAGCACGTCCAGTGCTCATCGCGTCATCGCAGTTGGTGAGACTGCCCTATCCAGTCCGCCTCGGTCTTTCCCGCGCCTTCGAGTGCCCGCGCCTTCGAGTGATCTGACCTCCCATCGTGAATCCGCATTGGCGAGTAACATAGCAGCCAGCACAGGCGGTGCCCTGTGTATCACATCTCAATCGCCCAGGAGGCTGCTATGTCGGTGAGGAACGTATCGAATTGGGGCGGGAACATTATCGGCAAGTTTCCGTCACTCAAGCTGAACCGTGCCGTCCAATTTGAATCGACCCTCGAACGGGACTATCTGCATGTGTTGGACTATGACCAGGCAGTCACCTTCTTTGAAGAACAGCCACTGGTCATCGAATACCAGCATGAGCGCAAGACGCGGCGCTATACGCCAGACTTTCACATTGTGCGGTGCAGTCAAAACATCTTGATCGAGTGCAAGCCAGCCATCCTGGTTAACACCGAGGTGAATCAACGCAAGTTCATCGCGGCGCAGCAGTTTTGCACCGAGCGAGGCTGGGCGTTCCAGATTATCACGGATGCTGAGCTGCGCCAGGGCTTCCAACTGAACAACATCAAGTTGCTGCGGCGATATGCCTGTCATGCGATCCACCCCGCGATAAAGAGCCAGATTTACGCGCTCTTGCACGACGCCCCGACTTTGCTGACTATCGGGCAAATCCAGGCAGTCACAACTCAACCAGTTGTGGCGTTAACCAGCGTGCTGCATATGGCTTTCTATCATGAGTTGGTCATCGACCTGGATCGGGCACCCATTTCAGGTAACTCATCCGTGACGCTTCCTCAGTCAGTTCAACCCGGAGGCCACGCATGAGCGCACAACGCTTTTCCGTCGGGAAACAGATTCAATGGCATAGCGTGTGGTTCGAGATCAAGCGCTTGTTGCCGGACCACCAGATCAACCTTGAAAACGTCCTGACCGGCGCACTCATCACGGCTTCGATCAGCGACTTGATCCGAGATTTGTATGAGGGCACGCTGGCCTTTGTGCAGGAAGGCAAGCACGTGAAGACTCGCAAAGACCAAGCGATGGGAGAGGTCAAATATCTTGACCTGGGCGATTGTCCCGACGCCTTGAAAGCGATCGCCCATTTTCGTCTATGGGTCATTGAGCCGCTTCTCGATCTTCAGCCCCGGACTCGTCTGGCCGTCGTTGAACGCGTCAAACAAGTCAACGCCTTAGTCATAACCGAAGAACACCGATTCGGTGCTCAGACGGTGAGTGTGGCTTCCGTCTATCGGTGGCTCGGCGACTATCAGCGCAGCGGGCGTGACCTGCGCTCCTTGATTCCCCATTCCGATGAGCGTGGCGGCAAAGGCCAGCGGCGGATGGCGCCCGAAGTGGAGGCAATCGTCACGACGGTGATTGAAGAACAATACCTGACGCGGGAGAAGCATTCGGCCGAAGACATCCGCCACCTCGTGGCGGCACGTCTTGAGGTGGAGAACCATCTGCGACCCGCCGCGGAGGCCTTATCGTATCCGGCTCGGACGACGATCGCGCGCCGGATCAAAACCTTGGACGCCCGCGAGCTGCTCAAAATCAAGCAGGGGCAACGCGCCGCTGATCGGCAGTTCACCCAATTTGGTGAGGGACCGCAACCTCAGTTACCGTTGGAGCGGGTGGAGATTGACCACACGACGCTGGATCTCATCGTGATTGACGATCAGGACAACTTGCCGTTGGGGCGACTCACCCTGACGGATTGCCTGGATGTGGCCACGCGCTATCCGTTGGGCTATTATCTAGGCTTCGAACCGCCCAGCTACTATGCCGTGATGGAGTGCCTGTACCATGCCATCGGCCCAAAAGCCAACCTTCGAGAAAAGCATAGCACTCAGCACGACTGGTTGGCGTATGGTATCCCGTCGACCCTGGTGACCGACAATGGCAAAGAGTTTATCGGCCGCAGCCTGGAGGACGCCTGCCTATCCTTGAACATTGTTCTGGAACAAATGCCCGTCAGAAAACCACATTACAAAGGCAAAATCGAGCGCTTGTTTCAAACCATTACGACCGTCGTGCATGGTTTGCCGGGCACAACCTTTTCGGCCATCGGAGCACGCGGCGACTATGACAGTTGTGAACAGGCCTGCGTTTATCTCAGCGAAGTCGACTCCATCCTCAATATCTTCTTCGTCGACATTTATGCCGAACGATTCCACAAAGGGCTTGAAGGCATTCCGGCGCGGCGCTGGGCCGAGGCGACTCAGGACAATTTTCTGCCCAGAGTCCCGGCCAGTGCTGAGGAATTGTTGATCTTGCTAGGGCAGGTGGAATGGCGCACGATTCAACACTACGGCCTTGACTTTGAATCGATTCGCTACAACGCGCCTGAATTGGCCCTGCTACGCAACGAGTTAGCGAAAGGTGAAAAAGCCAAGATCAAATATCACCCTGGCGATCTACGCCGCGTGTATGTGTACAACCCCTTCACCCGAACCTACATTGAAGCGGTGGCGCAAGACAGCACGGGTTACACGGAGGGCTTGTCCCTGTGGAAGCATCGGGTCATTCGCCGGTTCGTTTTGGAGTGCCAGGACACCGTTGATCTGGCTGCTCTGGGCAAAGCCAAGCAGCAAATTCAAGGGATCGTTGACCAGGCCCGTGCACGTCGGTCAACACACACGCGGTCCCGTCTGGCTCGCTGGGAGAAAAGCCATCAGCCGCCGAGCTTGACCGACCGAGCATCCGATCCAAACGCACTCCCGCTTCTTGGCACAGCCTCATCGTCTTCTGATGGGTCCGCCCCAAATGTTCCCCAAGTGAGTGAGGCGATCTCAACACCGCTCTCCACGGATGAACAGTGGCGTCTCACCTATGACTTACCGAAGACCCGAAGCGATCAAAGTATCCGCACTGATTGGAGTCTGCCATGAGCACTGAATGGGTTCCTGTGACCGCCGCGGAACGAGCCAATGCTGCCTTGATCCATTATCCGCGCTTCAAGGAGTTGCATGACGAAATTCGCTTGTGCCAACACCTGTCGAAAATCGCCGGTGAGCCGCAATGCATGTCACTCGAGGGTCGCACTGGCGCTGGAAAATCCACGTTGGTCAAAACATATGCCCGGCACTTTCCGGCCATTGAAACGAACACCGGCCGACAGACACCGGTGCTGTATCTCGAAGTGCCTTCGCCGGTGGGTATTCGGGATTTAGCGGCGGTGGCTTTGAAACGGCTGGGCGATCCGGCGTATGAACGCGGGACACGCGCCGCTTTGACCATGCGGCTCATCGCGCTCATTCTGGACTGTGGGGTCGAATTGGTGATCCTGGATGACTTTCATCATTTGATCGACAAAGAAACGAACCACATTCTGGCGCAGGTTTCGGACTGGCTCAAGTACTTGATCAAGGAAACCGGTGTGCCTTTCCTGGTGGTGGGCATTGAAGGGCACGTCGAAGTGATTCTGCAGGCCAACCCACAGCTCTCTCGCTTGTTTGCCGCACGTGAAGCCTTGCAACCCTTTGTCTGGGATCCGGGGCAACCCGCGACTTGCCAAGAATTTTCGCGCTTTGTGGAGTATACCGAGCGGGCGATGGAATGCTCCCTGACAAAAGAGCTGCCACGCCTGGAGTTGCTCAGTCGTATCCATCGCGCGACCGAGGGCGTCGTGGGCAACGTCATGAATCTCATGCGCGTGGCCAATGAATTTGCTGGCCAGCGGGGGCAGCCCACGATCGAATTGGAGATGTTAGCGTTGGCCTACGCCAAACGCTTGCAGAAACACCTGAACAACCAACTGAATCCTTTTGCCGATGTCGCGCTGGTTCACCCCACGGCGTTGATCACGGCCCCCACGGAGCTGTCCCGGCAACCCGCGTCCCGCGCGCGCCGCAGAAACAGCGCGCCAGCTTTGTCGCTTCAAGAGGTTTTGAGAACATGACCACTCAACTGACGCTATTGCCGTGCCGATCGCCTTTGTTGTCGGGCGAGTCATTGCCGTCGTTCCTGGTTCGACTCGAAGCATTGAATCATTATCCCTCGGGCACCCTCAATTGGCTGTGTGGTCGCGACGTGGCGTGGGAGACAGCGATTGAGCGAGAGGATGTCATGCGACCCAGACATGCTGTCACTTTTGCGCAACTGGAAGCACTGGCCGGAGTGACGGATGCCGCGTTATTCGCCGCTAGTGATCATGCTTTGGCTCCCACGCTGACACCCCCGGAAGAACCTCAGTCCTTGATCACTCTCTCCGACGGGACGGCCTGCCTGCTGGTCAGCCTTTACACCAGTCACACGCAACTGCACGCCGTGGCGAATGCACAATTTTGCCCCGCGTGTCTCAAAGAAGCGGCTTATCACCGCTTAAGCTGGACGCCGGTTGCATCCGCTATTTGTCTGCAACATCAATGTTGGCTACTCAGCCATTGTCCAGGCTGTGGTCACTCCGTCTCAGTGGCGGAGGTGACCCGCAGCGAGTGCAGCAAATGTCGGGCTAATTTGAGTGCCGCGTCAGTCGAATCAGTGGCCGGGGATGTGCTGGGGTTACGTGCGCAGCAGTGGATCCAGTTTTGGCTTGGTGTGGCGGCCAAGCCCACACTCCCTGCGCCAGACGCCTCGACTTGGCCCGACGTCGCCCCGATGATTCTTTACCGCTTTTTGGAAGGACTGCGACGGTGTCTGGTCGCCCGCCAAAACGATTGGCCGCACCTGCGTGAACCGCTCGCGGGTTTGTCGGAGCTGATGCCCGAAAAAGTCCATGCTCATCAAGCGGTCTCCACCTTGAATTCATACTATCTCGGCCGCGTGGTGTTTCAAGCCTTGCAAGATTGGCCGAGCGGATTTCATCGCTTTTTGGATGCCTACCGGCGGCCTGAGCGTCGGGAGCGGATGTTGTCCAGTTTGGGGACCTGTTGGGGCACGCTCTTTGAGCGTTGGATTCAAAGGGCTTGGCTTCGCCCTGGATTCGAATTTGTGCAGCAGGCTTTCTGCGATTACCTATGGGACGGGCACCTCCCTCTAGCTTTTGCTCTCCGGCACCCACGGTTTCGGAACGATGAACGGCTCGTGCAGCAATGGGGATTATTGAGCTGGGAACAGACCTTACGAATTCTGGACATTCCTGCGGGAGCCCTCCTCCGTTCAGCCCGAACGGGGCAGTTACGTCCTGCCACGTTGCCCAAATCGGAAATGGGGGAGAAGCTTTTCAAGCGGGATCGGGTCTTGGCCCTGGCACAACTGTGGAAAGCAGGTATCCCCCTGGACGAAGCCTGTCGCTGGTTAGGCTTGTTGGCAAGAGATGTTCAGAAGTTGGTCAAACTGGGGGCCCTGGCGCTGAGCCCAGGGGATTCGCAACAGCCATCCCATCTGAGGCTGTTCAGCAAACAGTCGCTCGTGGGGTTCGTTGAAGCGGTCGATCGCCACCTGAAAATCGCCGACCACAGCCCCGGTCTGGTTCGCTTGCAGGCGGCCATTGACTATTTGAGATATGTGCGGCTCGATCGGGCCACGCTGCTCAAACGAGTTGCCGACGGGCAGCTGATCGGCTACAAATCCCACGCCTGGTCTGGCAATCTTTCCAAAGTCTGTTTCCAAGAGCAGAGCCTGGAAACCCTGCTCAAGCAATTCCCGGCTGAGCAAGACTGGTTCACCGATCGCGACATTGCCCAACGGACGCGTGTGCCGCTCGAGGTGATTGTCCAATGGATTGGCACCGATGTGATTACGCCGATTGCTCAATATGGCGGAAGATATTACTTTGCCCCCGATGGTGTTGAGGAGTTCTGTGCCAATTGTCTGACCAGCGCGCAGGCGGCCCAGATCCTTGGGATGGAGACCAAGACCCTGATCCGAAAACTGGTGCGGTCGGGTCAGCTCACTCCCATAGCGCTCCCCAGGACTCACGGTTGGCGAGGCTACATATTTCATCGGTACGATGTGGAAAGTCTCAAGTCAGCGTGAGCGTTCGCTTCTCCCGTCCTTGGAGTATGGGTCACCCCGTTCGGAGGTTACCTTTACTCCAAGGGCAGTGTGGAGTGCCTTGCCCAAAACGACTGGAGAGGCCAGTCTCATTAACTGCGCTCCAAACGGTCACCGGCAAAACTGGAAAAGATTGGGGTGGGGACAGGGCTGCTAGGGCAGTCTCAACAACTTCAATCCATTGGCATTTCGTAGGGGAGTCTTAACAAGTTGGGTGAGGACAGTCTCAGCAACTTCGAACCGCAGTCTCAAGAACTTCGCTCTCAGTCTCAATTACTTCGATTTCCTACACCCCACCTCGCCCCTAAACTGAAATGCACGCCATCGCAGTCTCTGTATTGACAATTAGGCCCTCTAAAAATATAATAATCTGAATGGGGCTAAAATAAATCGGCAGGTGAACTATGTTTGTCGATCGGGTACGTGAACTTGCTTTCTTAGATTCATTGTTGCGACGCACTCAACCTACCGCAGCGCAAATGGTCTTGCTCTATGGGCGCCGCCGCGTAGGTAAGACCGTGTTGGCGCGACACTGGGCTGAATCGACGGACTTGACCACGATCTATTGGGCGGCGGAGCGAGAGCCCGCCAACCTGCAACGCCGCAAGTTGTTCGCCAAAATGATCGGCATGTCGCTGGCGCAGACGCCGGTGTTTGAGGCCTGGGCCGATTTATGGGAAGCGTTCGCGAACCTGATCGGTGAACAACGGCGTATCCTGGTGATCGATGAAGTGACGTATGCCGCCGAATCCGATGAAGCGTTTTTGTCAGCGTTGCAGCACGCCTGGGATCAGCGCTTAAAGCAGTCGAAACTGATCCTCATCCTGAGTGGCTCCCACGTGCATACGATGGAAACGCTGCTGGCGGGTGGCTCGCCGCTGTTTGGGCGTTTCACCGGACAGTGGCATCTAGAGCCGCTGCCGTTCGGTGCGGTGCGTGAGTTTGTACCGAAGTGGTCGGTAGACGAACGGATCGCCGCTTACGCGATGGTGGGCGGTGTGCCCGCCTATCTGGAACGGCTCATTCCCGAGCGTTCACTGGTGGATAACATCCGCGAGGTCATCCTCGATCCGGGCGGCATGTTCGTCACCGAACCGGACTTGCTGCTGTACGATGAAGTCCGCGACCCGCGTGTGTATCAGGCGATTCTGCAAGCGATTGGCGCAGGCGCGTACACGCTCGATGACATCGCAAATGCAACTCTGATCAGCAAGACGCACCTGTCGTCATATCTGGCTCGACTGCAAGAGATTCGCTTTGTCGAGCGTCGTCTGCCGGCAACTATCCCACCCCAAAAGATTCGACTGAGTCGCATGGGCCGGTACCATTTGACCGATCCGTTCTTGCGGTTCTATTTCCGATTTGTGGCTCCGCAACGCTCGGAAGTGGGGTATCAACAGGCGAGCATCTTAAGCCTGATCAAGGAGCAGCTGCGCGCCTTTGTGGGCGTGACGGCCTACGAAGAACTATGTCGCACGTGGGTCGCCATGGCGAGTCAGGCGGGGCAATTGCCCTTTGAGGTACAACAGGTGGGCAGCCATTGGAGCCGAGGTGTTCAAGTCGATGTGGTCGGCGTTAACTGGCACACCAAAACGATCTTGCTGGGAGAATGCAAGTGGGGTACCGATCGCGTCGCGCGCGACATCGTGACAGACTTGATTGAGACCAAAGCGCCGAAGGTGCTGGCGCTCCTTCCCAACGAAGACTCGACGTGGACGGTTCACTACATCCTGTTTAGTCGCGTCGGCTTTACGGCGGCCGCCCAGACTTTTGCCGAAGACCACGGGGCGATACTGATTGATCTTACCCGCCTGGAGCGCGATCTGGCTTGATAGTTTTGTTCGCGTAATAAGCACGCCGTGTGTTACAAAATGGCTACGCTGGTCAATCGATGATTCGCCACTCGGTGGTATCCAACGACACCGGATGCTTATACAGCCGCTTATCTATCGCCAACAGCAGTTCGAACACCAACGGCGTGTACTCGTTGCTGGCATTCCAGAGCCGCAAAATGAAATCGTCTTTGGCCAGAATGCTCTTCGCGAGGCGGTTAAGCGCCGGGTCTTGCTGCGGGTCGCGGGCCAGCAGCGCCACCATCTCCAATGCGGATAGGCGGCGCGAATTCCAGGGAGTCACGATCTTCGCCTTAATCTCCACAATCCTGCTTAGCGATGATCGTCGCAGCCAGGCTGCACACCGTAACAACACTTCGGGCGACCGCCCTTCGACCAACGACTCCACCAGCCCCCGCTGTACGCCGCGATCTTCCAACCACCCTGATTCATCGCCGGTCGGACGCGAAATGTTGACACGCTCAAGCAGCTCGGCCAGGTCGTAGGCGTAACGCTCAAGGTCGCTCGCCGGAATGAGCGACCGGAGTGGCGCATCGGTCTGGACGTGATTTGCACTCAGCCGCTGTACGCGTTGCCGCATCGCATCGAGAACCGCAGCAGAGTCAATGCGCTCCAACTCCTTGAACCAGCGTACGGCATCTGCCGTGAACTCTTGAGCCGGGTGCGAAGCTGTATGGTTAAACTCCGCCGCCACGTCTGCGGCTTCAAGAAAGGACAGCGTCGTCATGCTGGCCAGGGCTTTTCGCCAGGCATTGAAGAACGCCGCTTGTTGATCGGCATCACGCCGCGCGATCAACGCAGCCGTCTCGATCATCAGTTGACGATGCTTAGGCCGAAGCGACACCCAGCCTGTTTGATCGGCTACGTATTCAGCGGCCAACGTCAACGCCGCCTGTGGATTGACGATCTGCCAGCGTTCGCCAGCGTGAATCAGCACACCCGATCGGACGCAGAAGTCCACCAAATGCCAGCCGAGTTTTTCTTCTTCCAACTGAAGCGGCAGCGTCCAAAAAGCGCGGCGTACATTCTCGCGCACCAGATCCGTCGTCGGTTCGGGACGCGGCGCGATCTCGAATTGGATCGCGGCCAGATACCGCAACAGCCGCCGCGCCTGATCGATTTCAGCAACGACTTGCCCTGATGAACGCGTGGCCTTCAAGACCCGATCGAGCCACGCGCCCATTAAGACAACACTCGGAACTTCGGCACTCGTGTGAGCCAGCTGCGCTGCGAGCAACGCTAAGGTGGGTGCTAGATCGAGGTGGCTGCGGCGCGCGTCCGCCACCTCACCGAGACCGGGAAGTACGTCAACGTCATAGCCGACGGCGGCATGCGCACGGGAGGGGATATCGCCAAGGCCATCGCCTGCGGCGCC
>Ga0101944_10006763_pt1 | contig 11946 bp, 9 predicted proteins | sample DewCreD2012metaG_FD_75245 | JGI IMG/M metagenome (GOLD analysis project Ga0101944, IMG submission 75245) | Hot spring sediment bacterial and archeal communities from British Columbia, Canada, to study Microbial Dark Matter (Phase II) - Dewar... ... | reverse complement strand
GGGATAACCCTTCAATAAATCTCATTTCCATTGCACAATAAACAATCTTCTATGCCAGGCATAATGCCTGCATTTTTTATCAACTTTATGAGATACAGCCGCTACTTGATCTTCATGGCACATAAACAGGATGCTGCTGGTCTTGATTCACAACCCGCCGATCTCAGATCGCCTCCATTCACTTTCTTGCGCAAGACCTTTTTATAGAATTAAACAACTTCCGAACGCAGATTTTCCTCAATTTGACGGGATAGAAGTCAACCGATTTTCTTATGGCTACGCGCAATATAGAATCCATTCTAACAAGATGATCTTTCTTGTTCTACAAACCCGATTATCTTCTCCTCCGCCCCCACTTAAAAATTAAGTGGACCCAGCGAGATTCGAACTCGCGACCTTCTCAATGCCATTGAGACGCGCTCCCAACTGCGCTATGGGCCCTATTCTTTCATCAGATTTATCTAATTATACTATGACTTTGGTAAATTTCGACCATCCAGTGGACCTGGAGGGATTCGAACCCTCGACCTCATCAGTGCGATTGATGCGCGCTCCCAACTGCGCTACAGGCCCCTCCTTTAGTCCGAACTGGCAGGCTGGATTTTACCTGAGGACGAGGTCTATGTCAAGGAAATAGAAAAATCCATTGTTATTCAGAATATTTTTCAACTGATCCATACACATTCATTCATGTATAACCTTTCTCATTAACTTGTTTTAATATTTTAATTTTTGTATAATTTAATCATCGTTGAGGAATTTGCTTCTAATAATGATTCTATCCTTATGAAAGCGAATTCCATTTTATCCAAATCAAATTCAGTTGTCAGGAGGGAACGTATGGAAAGGAAATTGTATTGGCTCGTCAGTATGTTTCTCATAGCTGTAATGTTGTTGGCTGCCTGTACACCGAAAGCTCAAACCGGCAGCACCGGACCGGTGACCATAACCATCTGGCACGGTTACATTGAAACTGAAGAGGCAACCTTCAGTAAAGCCGTCTCCGATTTTATGGCGGCGAATCCAAACATCAAAGTTGAATTGTTAGCTGTTCCATTTGACCAACTTCAGAATAAATTCCAAACCGAAGCTGCAGCGGGCGGTGGTCCAACGATCATCATGGGACCCCAAGATCGAATGGCTGGTTATGCAACCGCCAATTTGCTCGCCGAAATCGATCCCAAAACACCATTCCTCTCTAAACTTGTTCCCGCTTCTGTTGAGGGCGGAAAAGTCGGGGGAAAACTGGTAGGCGTTCCAGTCAACAACAAAGTCGTCGCATTATTCTATAACAAATCAATGGTATCTTCGGAACCCAAAGACTTCGATGAATTGTTAGCCATAGCAAAAGAGAAAGGACTGGCAATTACTGCGGATTGGTTCCACAACTACATGTGGGGACCTGCGTTCGGTGCCAAATTCTTCGACGAAAACTACAAAGTGATCCTCGACAGCCCCCAAGGTGCCGAAGCGTATGAATACTTCAGGAAGGTATGCAAATCCGAAGGCGTTGTTTGTGATGGGAATGATGGGGATATGGACACCCTTTTCCGCCAGGGACAAGTCGCCTTCCGCATTCAGGGACCCTGGGCATCCGGTGATTTTATCAAAGATCTGGGAGCTGATAATGTTGGCGTAATGGCTGTTCCGATCATCCCCGGTAAAGCGACACCACGTCCTTGGAACCAGTCGGAGATGGGGTCGATCAACATCAATGCCAAACCTGCAGAAATCGAAGCAGCATTAAAATTCTTCGAGTTCTTCACCAGCGCCGATGTGCAAAAAGAATTTCTCAATAAGGCGAATTGGATTCCGGCGAATGCTGATGTCGATACCTCTTCCAACCCGGTTGTCGGCGGTTTCTTAAAACAGGTACCATCTTCAGATCCGTTCCCGGTTGTTGCTGAATTAGGGGCAACATGGGAGCCTATGGGCAATGCAATCACTCAGATTCTTGAAGGGGTAAAATCTCCACAAGAAGCGTTAACTGAGGCTGCTCAACTTATCAACACCTCAAATAAGAAGTAAATAACATATCTTGTAAGAGTGGGCGGAGGCAAAAATCCGCCCACTCAAGTTTTGGCTTTTGATTTTCGTTCTGTCCAAACACGCAAAACATGAAATCTTGGGCAGTATTCCAAAGGATAGAAATATGTCCACATTAACCACAGAAAATAACAATCAGTTTTCGGTTTGGTTTTATCGCTTAAAGCGGAAATATCCCAATATGGGTCTGGCATATCTCTATATCCTGCCAGCTTTTATCATTATGTTGTTCATTACGTTCTATCCGTTGGTATTTCAGGTTTGGATGTCCTTTACGGATTTTTCGCTGGCTAACCTGCGGACAATGAATCCCACTTTCGTCGGTTTGACCAACTACATCAATGTCATCATTCAAGGGCTGCCGGTTACCAATTACAATTTTTTCAGAATTTTCATCTTTAATTTATTCTGGACGATCGTGAATGTATTCTTGCATGTAGTGATCGGCACCATTGTCGCCCTCATCCTAAACCAAGATCATATGCCGGGGAAGAAAATATATCGCAGTTTGTTTGTAATCCCATGGGCTCTGCCGTCTTTGGTTTCTGGGATGATGTGGGCAAATATGTGGCATGATAAATTTGGCGCAATTAACCTCCTTCTGCAAGAAATCGGACTGCGTGGAGATATCCGTTGGTTATTAGAGCCGGCTCCGATTATAAATATTCCCCAGATTGGTTTGGTTCTTCCACTATCTTTTGTGGCAGTCTTGATCGCTAATGTTTGGCTTGGTTGGCCGTTTATGATGGTCATCGCTACCGGCGCCCTCCAAACCATACCCAAAGAAGTCTATGAAGCTGCTGATATCGACGGTGTCTCACCCCTTGGTAAAATTTGGAATATCACAATCCCCTTGATTCGCCCATCCATGGTACCGGCAATCATGATCGGGATCATGATGACGTTTAATCAGTTTAATATTATTTACTTTGTAACCGGCGGGGGACCGGTCGGTTTGACCGAGATATTAGTCACCCAGGGATTTAAACTGGTCAACCCTCAGGGGTGGTATGGGGTTGCTTCCGCTTTCAATATTATTGTCTTCATCATCCTTGCCATCATCACCCTGATTACCAACCGTATTACCAAAGCTACCGAACCTTATTACGCGTAGAGGAGAGGATCGATGAACACGACAACTATTCCTACCCAGCCCATCACCTTCACCAGCCGACTGGCTGAAATATGGGCATACTTTATTTTCATCTTATCCATTTTCCTGGGTATTTATGGGTTGGTATCCCTTGGTAATGGACTTATAACCTCCGACACATTACAAAAAGCTCCAGCCATTACCCTGGGTCTATTCCTGCTGATCGCGTCTGCTTTGATCTTCCGCAGATACCTCAGCTTAATCATAGCGTTAAGGCGGCAAAAAGATTACAAGCGGGCTCGCATTACCATGCGCGTCGATCTTTTCCAAATCTTGCTCCTGATCATTCTAGCTTCGATCCTCTTCCCTGTCTTATGGATTATTTCGATGTCACTCGACCCGCGCGATTTTTCACGCCCGCAAGGTCTTACCATCATTCCACCCGGCGCAACCCTTAAATCTTTTCAAACCGTTCTAACAAAACCCTCCCCTAATCCGGTAACCTTCCCTCAACTTCTGACCAATAGCCTTTTGGTCGCCGGCGGAACAGCGCTGGGCTCGGTTGTAATCGGTGTTACTGCAGCCTACGCCTTTTCCAGGCTTATTTTTCCGGGCAGAAGGATCGGGATGCTGGGATTCGTCCTTGTACTCATGATTCCACCCGGCGGAACGCTGGCGCCTCTATTTGTTCTTCTCAACTCGGTTGGATTACGCAATTCCCTTTTGGGATTAGCCATTGCATTTACATCGACAGCCCTGCCGTTTGCGATATGGAATATGAAAGGTTATATCGACTCCCTTCCTTACGATTTAGAAGAGGCGGCACGGATCGATGGTTGTACCCGGGCACAAGGTTTTATCCGTGTAATTCTACCCTTGGCGGTTCCGGGTATCGCAGTTACTGCACTTTGGGGATTCCTCACCGGATGGTCTGAATTTATCCTCTCCTGGACTTTTCTGACCAATCCATCTACATTTACCTTGCCCATGGTGTTGCGAGGGATGGTTGGTCAGTATGCCTCAGGTACACCGTGGTCACAATTTTCAGCGATGGCAATCTTGATCTCAATTCCACCGATCATCATTTTCGCCTTTTTACAGCGTTACCTGGTCGGCGGTTTGGCATTTGGCGGCGTAAAAGGTTAATTCGACGATAAACATATCCATAAACCTTAGACACACCCCATCTGCTTCGCATGGGGTGTGTTTTTATCAATCAGAGCATGGTAAACTTAACAGAAAAATTTTACAGGTAAGATAAATGGAAGAAATCTCCTGCACTGCAATCGCTCACCCCAACATTGCCCTGATTAAGTATTGGGGAAACCGTGATGAACAATTCCATATACCAACTTCCGGGTCGATTTCAATTAACCTGGATGAATTATTCACGAAGACAACGATCACTTTCTCTAAAGATTATAGCCAGGACAGACTTTTCTTTAACGGTTCACCAACCACGGGTGAATTTCTTCAACGAACTTCCCGGTTTTTAAATCTCATCCGCCGTTTAGCAAAGATAGATTATTGCGCTGAAATACACAGTACCAATAATTTTCCAACCGGGGCGGGTATTGCCTCCTCCGCCTCAGCCTTTGCTGCCCTTTCCTTAGCAGCCTCCCAAGCCCTTCATCTTCACCTGAATCAAAAAGAGCTTTCCCGCCTGGCTCGCCTTGGTTCAGGGTCCGCCTGCCGCTCCATACCGCCCGGTTTTGTTGAATGGCTGCCCGGCAACTCCGACGAAGATTCTTATGCAATATCAATCGCCCCTCCCTCCCATTGGAATCTGGTTGATTGTATTGCGGTGTTTTCACGGGAACCAAAAAGGATTAGCTCTCTTGAGGGTCACCGTTTGGCAAATACCAGCCCTTTCCAAAATGCCCGTATCCAAGACACATCCAGAAGACTTTCCATTTGTCGCGAGGCTATCCATGATAAAGATTTCGATTCACTGGCAAACATTGTTGAACAAGATAGTACGATGATGCACGCGGTGATGATGACTTCTACACCTCCAATTTTTTATTGGGAACCCCCTTCCCTTCATCTCATGAAATTAATTCCCGGCTGGCGAAAATCCGGCCTTCCGGTTTGCTATACCTTGGATGCCGGACCGAACGTTCATATCATCACAACATCCGAATACCTCGAGCGCGTCCAAAATCAGATACGGCAAATTCACGGTATCCAAGAGATCATTACCGCAAAAGTCGGCGGCGGGGCTTATATTGTCAATTAGAAAGGGTTAATCCTACAAAACCACTCTCAAAACGGATATAATCAGAGTGGAACGGAAAAAATATATGATTCAAACTATCTTTTCATTTTTCATTACGATCATCGAAGTGGTCATCATCTTGGGGCTGTTGATATTCTTCCATGAGCTCGGTCATTTCATTGCCGCTAAGATTTCCAAGATCGATGTTGAAGAATTCGGCTTTGGATACCCCCCCAGAATGATCAAATTGTTCAGATTATTTGGCACGGACTTCACCCTCAATTGGATCCCATTTGGCGGGTTTGTCCGCCTAAAAGGAGAGAATAACCCCGGAATCGCAAATGGCATGATGTCCGCTTCTCCCTGGAAACGATTATTTGTCTATGTCAGTGGTCCAATCATGAATCTTGTCATCGGCATCATTCTATTTGCCATCCTGTACAGCAACCTAGGCGCCCCCGACCCTACCAAAGTGTTGATCAGCCAGGTGAACCAAAACTCCCCTGCGGAAGTTGCCGGATTAAAGGCTGGAGATTTGTTCCTTACCATCAATAACACACCCGTCGATAGCATAGAGAAATTATCTTCCCTGGTCAAAGAGAATCTTGGCAAAGAAATAACAATGACACTAAAAAGGGGAGAACAGGATTACACGGCAAAAGCCATCCCAAGGGTCAACCCGCCCGAAGGCGAAGGGGCTTTGGGTATTGTGATGACAAATCCGAATGTTTCGATCACCTTTCTGCAAGCATTACCCATTGCATCCGCTGTCGCATATCAGCGAACCGTCATGTTGGTCACCCTACCCATTCAATTAATAGAAAAACGGATCACCCCTGAAGAAGCCCGCATTTTAGGTCCCGTCGGCATGATTACCCTTTATCAACATGCAAACACGCTGGATGCTGAAATTGCGCAACAGGATAGTGAGATTCCTCCATTTGCCAATACCCTCGGATTGACCGCCGCCATTTCAATCGCCTTCTTTATGACCAATCTCTTGATACCTTTTCCGGCACTAGATGGCGGCAGAATTCTCCTGACCCTGCCAGAGTTAATTTTTCGGCGGCGGCTGCCAACCGCTTTTGAGAACATGCTAAACATGATTGGTTTCATTTTGCTTATCTTGCTTATGTTTTATATCACCACCCAAGATATCTTGAATCCAATCCGATTCCCTTAATGTTTTGGTGAGGTTTAATGAAAGAAAATAATAGAAAAAAAATCGTATTTTCAGAAGTTGTCCAGGCACTGCTTGATAATAAAAAGCCCTTCCCGCCTGTGTATTTACATTCTTTTTCCGATCTCATACCGGATGACCAGAAAATATTGCGATCGGTGTGGAAGCAAATCGAACCCAAACGCAAACAAAATCTCATTGAAGATTTAATACAATTAGCCGAGGTTGAAACGGAAGTCATGTTCGATGATACCGCCCGTATCGCCCTAGAGGATGAAAACCCAATGGTTCGTTCGGCGGGCATCCGCTTATTATGGGAATGTAATGACATTAAACTGGTTCCGCGCTATTTACAAATGTTGAAAAAAGATCCGGATGTAAGGGTCCGTACCGAAGCCGCCAAAGCACTCGGTCTCTTTGTTTATTTGGGTGAGTTAGAAGAAATAAACCCGAACATCACAACAGAAATCGAGAATGCGCTCTTAGAAGTCTTGGAGGGAGACGCTCCCACTTCCATAAAGCTACGGGCATTAGAAAGCTTGGGTTATTCCAGCCGGCAGGAAACCGTCACACAAATCAACCGTGCTTTTTCCTCCGGAGAAAAAGAGTGGATATCCTCAGCATTGTTCGCCATGGGATGTTCAGCGGATGCTGACCAATGGAAAAATCAAGTTCTATCGATGTTAGATCATCCCATCCTCGATATCCAATATGAGGCGGTTCAAGCAGCCGGCATGTTGGAATTACAAGAGGCTCGTCAGCCTTTATTGGAAATGCTCGAAAATTATGACGAGACAGACGAAAATATCCGTCTGGCTGCCATCACTGCCTTATCGAAGATAGGCGGCGATGATGTTCAGTCCACGCTTGAATCCTTGCTCGATCAGGTTGAGGATGAAGAAGAAGTAGAGATTATCGAAAATGCTTTAGACTATTTAGATTTTTCCAGCGGCAATTTACCCCTCGGAATGTTTAATTTCGGCGAACCTGAGGATGATGACTTTTATATTGAATCCCCGGATGAGGAAAATGATGATGATAGCATTGATTAAAAATCACCTCATATCGAACAGCCTTGTGGGATAAATGTTGCTTATGATTCGGTTAATGCTTATCGGATTGGTTTTGTTGAATTGGATAAAATTTTTTCCAGACCAAATGATCCAATCGAATATCACCTTCACCGATGTTTTAGCCATTAGCCAATTCGGTGAATGGATTACTTTTCATGCCAAACTGGATATCCAACCCCAACAAACAGTCAAACAAGCATATTTGTTCATTCAACCCGAGCAACAGAATATTTTATTAGAAGAGGTCCCATGCTCCGATACGAATGAGATCAATTATCAGATCGATCTCAGCCGAATCTATTTCCATCCCTTTAGCCAAATCGATTATTGGTTTCGTATCTATCTGGTCAACGGACAGGAGTTTATTAGTCCTAAATTTACCTATCAATACGTCGATAATCGGTTTCAATGGCAAACCTTAGAATCAACTCAATTTCAAGTAAGCTGGTACACCGGTGACCTTGAATTTGGGCAGAACGTAATGAATGTGGCTCAAAATGGATTTCAGTCAGCGCTAACTTATATTCCCGTCAACCTGTCTCAGCCGATCAGAATATTTGTCTACGCATCTTCTTCTGACTTACAATCGGCAATCCAGCAAAACAATCAGACATGGATCGCCGGAAACGCAAGTCCAAAGCTGGGGATCATATTGGTCTCCATCCCGCTAGGTCCCGAAGCCCGGCTGGAGTTAGAGCGGCAGATACCCCACGAAATAATGCACTTACTTCAATACCAACTGACAGGGGATTCTTATTCCAATATCCCTAAATGGCTTACCGAAGGGTTAGCCTCATTAGCAGAGCTATATCCCAACGGCGAATATCAACGCTCTCTAAAAACAGCGGTTGACAGCGATACGCTTTTACCGATTTCTTCTTTATGTTCTTCCTTTCCATCCGATCCCTCTGGCGTCTATTTAGCGTATGCCCAATCTTCCTCTTTTGTTCGTTTTCTGCACCAAAAATATGGAACATCAGGGATATATGGCTTGATGAATGTCTATAAAGATGGCGTAGGCTGCCTGGAAGGGTTTGAGGCTGCTTTCAACATCCCGTTGAGCCAGCTCGAATACCGTTGGCAGCAAGAAGCCTTGGGGGTAGATGCAGAATGGCTGGCTTTAGAGAATTTATCGCCTTATTTCCTGCTATTTCTCCTGTTGACCATAACACCCCTAGCTGGATTTCTCTTAAGGGTGCTTAGCTCGCATAAAAAAATGTGAGATCGAATGGATACGCATGATTCCATGACAAACTCTGGGAATGAAAATAACTTTCGGCTGCACGCTGTTGTTGAAGGAAGGGTGCAAGGTGTCGGTTTTCGATATTTCGTGCTTGATATAGCAACTTACCTACAGCTCACCGGCTGGGTACGAAATACGTTTTCTGGGGATGTTGAAGTTTTAGCAGAAGGTGAACGGGATAAGCTGGAGAAATTGGCAGCTTATCTTTGGCAGGGACCGCCATCATCGATGGTAGAAAATGTCAATCTTCGCTGGGAGGCTGCCACGAATGAATTCACCGGATTTCATATACGGCATACCATCTAAAGCTACGGTGCAGCTTCACCCGCTAATAATTTTGCCCTTTTCCAGGGCGGTAATTCGGTTTCATCGGCTAATACCGACCGCAGCTCAAAGATCTGATCGCGCAGTGCGGCAGCCCGCTCAAACTCAAGTTGTTTTGCCGCCTCGCGCATTTGTTTCTCCATTTCAGCGATCAGGCGGTTCAATTCATCCTTAGGAACTTTCTTAACCCCGCCTACATCATAATCGCCCCGTTTCTCGGCTACACCAACCTCAACGGACAACCGCTCGGTAATATCATGTACTGCCTTAATGATACTAACAGGTTCTATTCCATGCTCCTCGTTATACTGAATTTGCTTTGCCCGGCGCCGGTTGGTTTCATCAATAGCCGCTTTCATAGCCTCTGTGAGTTGATCGGCATACATTAGAACTTTTCCATTTACATGACGAGCCGCCCGCCCAATTGTTTGAATCAATGCTGTTTCGGACCTTAAAAATCCTTGTTTGTCCGCATCCAGGATAGCGACCAAAGATACTTCTGGGAGATCCAACCCTTCGCGTAATAAGTTGATACCGACAATAATATCGAATACCCCCATCCGAAGATCCCTTAGTATGCCTACTCTTTCTAATGTTTCTACCTCAGAATGCAGATAATGTACCTTAAACCCCATTTCCATCAGATAATCCGATAAATCCTCTGCCATTCGCTTGGTCAATGTTGTCACCAGAACACGCTCACCTGCCTCGATCCGCTTTCGGATTTCGCCGACCAAATCATCTACCTGAGCCTGAGTGGGACGCACCTCAATTTGGGGATCGACCAAACCGGTTGGACGAATGATTTGTTCAACCACCTGTTCCGCATGGGACAATTCATAGGAAGCCGGCGTTGCCGAAGTATATATCGTGAAACCCATCCGTTCTTCAAACTCATCAAAGGTAAGCGGACGGTTATCCATGGCACTCGGTAAGCGAAAACCATAATCCACCAGAACAGATTTTCGCGCTCGATCGCCGTTGTACATTCCCCGTATCTGTGGAACCGTCATGTGCGATTCATCCAACACCAGCAAATAATCACTTGGCAAATAATCCATTAAAGTCCAGGGCGGGGATCCCACCGGACGCTGGTCTAAATGACGCGAATAATTCTCGATACCGCTGCAGTAGCCTACCTCTTTCAACATCTCAATATCATAGCGGGTTCGCTGCTCAAGTCTTTGAGCTTCCAGGTATTTTTCATTGGCGCGGAAATACTGCAGCCTGGCTTCCAATTCATCCTCAATCGCCTGAATTGATTGCTTCATCCGGTCTTCGACCGTTATATAATGCTTTGCCGGATAAATTTCAACCTTTTCAGGTTCCTGAAACAACTCACCGGTTAATGGGCTAAATGCCATGATCCGTTCAATCTCATCACCAAAGAACGAAATTCGATAGGCTTGTTTATCCTCATAGGCAGGAAAAATCTCTAAAGTATCACCCCGCAACCGAAAAGTCCCAGGACGAAGCTCCGTATCATTTCTTTGATATTGACTCTCTACCAACTGCCTCAATAGCGCATTCCGCCGATAAATTTCTCCGATGGATAATTGGATTAATCCTTTCCCATACGCCTCTGGATCCCCCAGCCCATAGATACAGGAAACCGAAGCCACAATGATGACATCACGACGGGACATTAAAGCCGCCGTTGCTGCCAATCGCAGGCGATCGATCTCATCATTGATCTCCGTCTCTTTCTCAATATATAAATCAAATTGAGGAACATACGCTTCTGGTTGATAGTAGTCGTAATAAGAAACAAAATATTCCACCGCGTTCTCTGGAAAAAACTCTTTGAACTCGGCATAAAGCTGAGCGGCTAAAGTCTTATTATGTGCCATTACCAGAGCAGGTTTTTGTACCTCTTGAATAACATTGGCAATGGTGAAGGTCTTTCCGGTTCCGGTCGCACCTAATAAAACCTGATGCCGATATCCTCTTCGGATTCCGTCAACCAATTGTTGGATCGCCAGCGGTTGATCACCGGTTGGCTGATAAGGCGCATGAAGTTTAAATTCCATTTTTATATTTTACCATAATTCGAACAAAAGTTCATAATTTTTTCTGGGTTTCCGACAAAATGCTTTCCAAAGCGTCCTTTAAGGTCTTCATCCAAAGCTTTTGCTCTTTTTCCATCGGAATCCAATAAGCATTTTTACCCACCCGAATATTCGCAGCTATATATGGCAGATTGCGCGAACTGATTCCTTCGGGTAATGGAGGATACCGCAATACCAATTGATTTGCCTCAATCGAAATAGACACCAACCCAATTTTTTGGGAAATGATCTTTATCCAAATTTGATAAAAGAGGTTCTGAACTTCCTCTGGAAGCGGACCAAACCGGTCAACAAATTCTTCTTCTAACGCCGGTATTTCATCCTCCCTCTCGAGGTCAGCCAGCCGCCGGTATAACTTCAACCGCATATTTTGGTCAGGCACATATTCCGGTGGAATACCGACCGCTAGAGGAAGCTCAACATTTACCGGCAACCGATTCTCTTTAACACCCGCCAGCAAATTATCAGAAACTTGCATTCCCATCGAACCGCGAAGCTGCCTGACTGCTTGAGCCAGTAATCCGGTATAAAGATGGAAACCAACTGCGGCAATGTAGCCATGCTGTTTCGTTCCCAATAACTCTCCTGCCCCGCGCATTTCAAGGTCTCTCATTGCGATGGAATACCCTGCCCCCAATTGGGTGTTTTCTGCAATAATTTCCAATCGTTCCTGCCCCTCGGGGGTGGGAAGTCGTTTACG
>Ga0101944_10006761_pt1 | contig 11946 bp, 12 predicted proteins | sample DewCreD2012metaG_FD_75245 | JGI IMG/M metagenome (GOLD analysis project Ga0101944, IMG submission 75245) | Hot spring sediment bacterial and archeal communities from British Columbia, Canada, to study Microbial Dark Matter (Phase II) - Dewar... ... | reverse complement strand
AGGCTGCCACGCTCCTGCGCTACGTTTCGGAGTCCAACGTGGACGCCGCCATCTACCGGAGAGCCAAACGCTTGTCCGATGCCAGTCGGGCCAGGCTGGGTTGGTAGGTGAGGAGGTAGCTCTTTGACGGCAATCTCTGCCCAGCGTCCGGACGTGCTCCGGTTCCTCGGTGCGATGGAACCCGAAGGCAATGTCACGGCGCGGGACGACTCAACCGTTCGCGGCCAGGCTGGCAGCTTCCAGTGCTGGACTGATTACACCCCACCGCCCAAGAGGGTAGCATTCGTCCTTCAGCAGACATCCCGGCGCGACGATGTAGGGGTGAGGCGACGCGGGATTAGCTCTTGCGTAACGTGAAAGCTCTGTTCTCGTCGCCTCACCCCTACGCCCAGCACCCTGCCGCACCGCTGTCTTCATTCCCCGTTGGTGAGCGCCAGATCACGATGTCTCCTCGCACACGGAACGCAGAAACCCGGCCGCATCCTCGGGCAATGTCGTATTGATGTACATCCCGGTGCCAAGCTCGAAGCCGGCCGAGCGCGTTACGCGCGGTACCAGCGTGACGTACCAGTGCAGGTAGTCGTAGCCCGGGTCGCGCAGCGGCGCCGTCCGGATGACGTAATTGTAGTCAGGATCGTGCAGGCCGACGTACATCTTGCGCAGAATCCGGCGCAACAGCCCGGCCAGATCGGCCAGCTCCTGCACACTGGCGTGGAGAAAGGATGGTTTGTGCTGGCGTGGCACTATCCACATATGAAAGGGCGAGAACGCGGCATACAGGATGAAGGCGACGAACATTTCGCTCTCAGCGACGATGCGCTGGCCGTCCGCCAGTTCATCACACACCATCTGACACAGAACACATCGGCCTGTGTCGTCGAAGTAGCGTCGTGCCTCCTCAGCTCGCACCCGAATGTCGTGGGGAACGACCGGCAAGGCAATGATTTGTGCATGCGGATGCAGTAACGAGGTGCCAGCGCGCTCACCGTGGTTCTGGAAACAGATGATTTGCTCGATGCGTGGGTCCTGAGCCAACTCCCGGCTGCGCGTCTTGCACACTTCGAGGGTCACTGCAATGTTCTCCGGCGTGTCGAGCGCGGCGCACATATTGTGCTGCGGCGATTCGATGACCACCTCGTGGTACCCGACACCGGCCATCTTTCGATGTACACCGTCGAAAGTGCGGACGCGTTCACCTTTCTCCTCCAGCGCCGGATACTTGTTGCGCACAACGCGCACCTGCCACGGGCCGGTAGGTGGTAACCGCATGATCTCCGGCTCGTGATCCTCGGTGCCGGGACAGAAAGGGCAATGTGCGTCCCACGGCGGCCGTTCCTCGGTCCGTGGATGGCAGGACTCGATGCATTCCTCGGGCCGATTGGCACGCTCCACAGCCACGATCACCCATTGCTTGGTGGCCATATTCTGACGCAGCTCGGGCATTATGTCACCCCTCCACGTCACCCCGCACCACGGTGACCCATTCGGACTGTTGTCCCCCCATCACGACCGCCCCGGGGTGCGTGCGAGCCCTCATCACTTCACACTACGTCTGGTACAACTCTGGCTTCAGCACGCCGACAAAGGGCAGATTGCGGTACAGCTCGCGAAAATCCATCCCAAAGCCGACCACGAACTCATTGGGTATCTCGAAGCCGATGTAGTCCAACGGCACTTCCACCTCACGACGCTCTCTCTTGTCAAGCAAGGTGCAGATGCGCAGGCTGGCCGGCATCCGGGCGCGCAGAATCCGGCACAGGTAGTCAATCGTGAGACCACTGTCAATGATATCGTCCACGATCAGGACGTTGCGCCCCTCGATGGGCGAATCAAGGTCCTTGAGAATGCGCACGACACCGCTGCTTTCCGTGGCATTGCCATAGCTGGAGGTGGCCATGAAGTCTATGCTGTGCGGGATCGAGATCTCGTGCATCAGATGAACCAGGAAGGTGATGCCCCCTTTCAGGACACAGATCAGGTGCAAATCACGGCCGGCATAGTCGCGCGAGATCTGTTCTCCCAGCTCGCGGGTGCGACGGCGCAGCGCTTCCTCACTGATCAGCACCTTGGCGATGTCATCGGTCAGCATTGTGTGGCTCCGGTCAAAACAATCGTGATGGACATAGACGACTGCCATCTGTCGGTCAGAAGCAGTCAGCGGTCACAGACTGACCGCTGACTGCTCACCGGACCGCAGGTCACGACGACTCAGCTGTTCAAGAACTCGTCAACGGCCTGCTTGCTGATGCGATAGCTGGAGCCAATTTGCTTGGCCTTCAGCTGCCCCGACTTGATCGCCTCCAGGACATCTTCCTCGCCCACCCGCATGTAGGCAGCGGCCTCGGACAGGGTCATGATGTCCGGCGCGGTGGCTGCGGCCGGCGCGCCACCCTGGGGCTGCTGGCCACCCTGCATTGCCTGCGCCATCGTCTGTCCCATGATGGCGCCCAATCCAGCACCAGCGCCCAGGCCGAGTCCGGCCCCCGCCAGACCGCCGCCGCCTTCCTGCTGGGCAGCGTCGCGCAACGCCTGCGCCGCCTGGTACTGCGTGAACTGCTGCATATCTCCGATGGCGCCCATCGAAGCGCGCTGGTCAATCGCCTTCTGAACCTCTTCGGGCATGCTGATGTTCTGGAGGAAGAACGTCTTGAGCGTCAGCCCGAACGCATCGAACTCGTCGCCCAGCTTGGCCCGCACGCCCGCAGCGATCTCGTCCTGCATCCCGGGCATATCGAGCACCGGTATCTTGCTGGTACCGAGGATGTCCGCGAAACGGGCGATGATCATTCCGCGCAGGAAATCCTGGATCTGGTTGGTCTGATAGCCCGAGCCGGTGCCGACGATCTTGGTCACGAACAGCTGCGGGTTGTTGATCTGCACCGAGTAGTTGCCAAACGCCCGCAAGCGCACAATCCCGAAGTCCTGGTCGCGCAGCGTGATCGGCTCCTGCGTGCCCCACTTCCAGTCGGTGAACTCGATCATGTTGACGAAGTAGACCTCGGCAGTGAACAGATCGTTACCGCCGGTGGCCAACTTGAGCAGACTGGACAGCAACGGCAGATTGGCCGTGGTGATCTGGTGACGACCCGGGCCAAAGACATCGAGAGCCTTGCCGTCGCGGTAGAACACAGCCGACTGGGATTCACGCACAATCACCGCGGAACCCAGACGAAAGTCCCCCGATCCCACCTCCGGCACCCGCACGACCATCTGGTTGCGCTGTTGATCGGGCGCCTCAATAACGTCAATAATCCTGGGCATTGGTTATTCCTCCTGCAGCCTCATCTATACTGCCCCGGTGATCGCGTGCTCGCGATCCCGCCACCTGGCATTGGCCTCTTCAGACGCAGCAATCACGTTCTTGATAGCCGCAGCCACATCCCCACCGCTGTCCTGGGCCGCCCCCAGAGCATCAACAGCCGCACGGACCGAGTCCACCATGTCGAGCATTTGATTGTCGAACTGATACAGGGCATCCAGCTGCCCCTCCTTCACCTTGACGGCATCGAACAGACCGGCATAGCCGTAGGTGGCCGTGCGGATCATATCGGCCAACTTCTGCACCTTGGTCACGGCCCGCTCGACATCGTCCAACAGCGTCAGTCCACCGCCGTCGAGCATCTGGCGCTGAATGTCCGCCAGACGTCGTCGCTCGGCATCCAGCTGAGTTGCCAGATACTCGCGCAGCAGCTTGTCAGCCTCACGACGGGTTTCTTTCTCCTTGTACCCGCTGTAGCCGGGGATTCTCGACACCAGCTGCTCGAATCCCCCCATCGCCCCCCGAACCGTTTGTTGAAAGTCCATCGTTACGCTCCTTGTGCGCCACTATAGGAAGACTTCCGAACCACAATACTGGCACTTGATGACGCCCTTACCCGCAAATGTCTGCTCGGCGCCACAATTGGGACATTTGTTGCCGGTCAGCTTTGCAGCCTCAACTGAGTAAAGCACACCGTCGTTCCAGTTCACGTAGCCGGTAAACAGGCCCATGCCGACCAGCTTGTAGACGTCGTCGCGCACCTGCTCGCTGGTTGATTTCAGCTCGAATACCAGATCGCTGATGTTCACCTGCCCCCGCGTCTTGACAATGTCAAGGATCTTGCGCTGTCGGTCAATGTCAACCATCTCCCGCGCTTCGGCGCCGCCTCGGACGATCAGATAGATGCCCACCCCAAGCAAAGGCAGCGCAAAGATCACCGAGAGACCGATGCCAAGCACAGCACCGCCGGTCGCCGCTGCCTCCATCTCCACGGTCCGCGTCGAAGTGTACGAGATCAGAGAACCGACCATACAGACCAGAACACCGACCACAGCCAGGATGATGCCCACGACACGACCGGTTCTCATCAGATAACCTCCTCCTTATCGCCACATGCTTGCCTGCACCGATACTCTGACAACCCCGACGCCGCGCGGCGGCCGGCCGGGTCATCATCCGAAGCCGCGCGATCCACCGCCGCCGCCACCGCCCCCGAAGCCACCACCACCGCTCCAGCCGCGGCCACCACCGCGCGATGAGCTGGGCGGCGTGCTGGTCAACACCGAGCTCGCCGAGCTGAGCATCGCTCCCAGGCCGGCACTCATGCTCGACAGCGATGTTCCCAGCCCACGGCTCATATCGCCCAGACTGGGCGTGCCACCTTCGCCGGCCAGCGGCCCGGGCAACCCGCCGCCAGATCCCGCGGGCATCCGCAACACGCCACCCCCGGCTGTCGGTCGCATTCCACCGCCGGTGGGAACGAAGACGGGCCCCCACCACATCGGCGCGGGCGCATCCACCGCCGCGAACTGGTTGATCAGCCGGCGCTCGATGCCGAACGCTACCGCGTAGGGCAGAAACTCCTCGAACCTGTCCTTGACCGCCTGCAGATCAGCCTGTTTCTCAAGGCGCTCCAGATAGCGCTTGAATGCCAGCCACTTGGCGGCCTCCTCGGCGCCCCTGTCTGTGCGACGCGGCATCCCCGCCCCGACCACGATCAGGCCAAGTGCGGTGACCGCCAGAGCCGCCCCGGGACAGAACGCCCACATCGTGAACCCGCCGAACAGCGCCAGCAGAAGCGCCGCCAGGCCACCGCCGGCAAACAGGCCCACGATACCCAGCACCTGCCAGCGGCTGCGGGTCGCCTCGGGACTGCTGGGAAAGAATCCCTCACGCACCACTTCATCGTACAGCTGCTTCTGCAAAGTGGGCAGTGAGGTATAGAACTTCTGACGCAGATCCGACAGCTGGCGCTCCTGACGGCCGCCAAACACAGCCCGCAAGAGCGTCTGCTCGTAGGGACGGGTGGCTTTGCTCTGGTCAACCAGGTGAAAGACAAAATCGCGGCCCGAGCCTATGCCGAGAAAGCCCTCAATCGTTTTCTCCTCCATAGTCAGGGCACCGCGTCGTGCCAGGTCTACGATGCCGGCGATGATGTCCTTGACATCGGCTCTCTCATCCACCAGGACACCGACGACCGGCGCCGGCAGATCCGATGGCGGCTCGCTGACATACTCGGCGACCAGACCCACCGGCTTGTCCCGCCCGCGCGAGTACCACAGGAGATAGAGCGCCAACGGCCCACCGATCAGGATCACGATGCCCAATGCGCCGAAGGCGACCGACAGGACGGGTCCCCAGGTCTGCCGGCGGTCGAAGCTGGCCTGCCAGGCGGCCGGCTGTCCCTGAACCACGCCATGCGGAAACTGAACCCGAACCTCCAGCTCCTGGTCGGCCGGTATGTTCTGGCTGGTGAAAACAATCTGACCACGTTCATTGAGAGTGGACGTCGCAGCCGGGCCATAACTGGCGATCTCGAGTTGATCCGCCGTAAACGTCGCCGGAAGGGTCACTGTGATCGTCGAGGCGCGGATGGGGAAGTTGTGATCGGGCGGGATCGCCTTCCACCACAGCTGGTCGCCCCCTTCATAGAACCGCAGCCCTCCGATCACCCGGTAGCGCAGGATATAGGTATGGGTGCTGTCCCGGGTGGGCGGAAAGTACCAGTTGATTTCAAGGTTGTTGTCGTTGTAGGTGGTCTGGAACCCGTATTCACCGGACGAATTGGGAACGTAACGCCGCTCCTGGCCGTTGATGACCTCTGCCACGCTGATGTCGGTGATGCGCTCCAGGCGATCAAGTGGAATCGCCGCATAACCATAGCGAAAAGTCCCGCTGGTGAACTGGATCTGTTGAATCTCCTCCATCAGGAGGTCCGAATTCACCTGGACATTCAGATTGACATCATAGCGCTGCCACAGCAGGCTCTTGTCCTGAGCCCAAACGGCACTGGCCCAGAGGGTCATCAGCACCAGCGTCAACAGCCACCCGATCCACAGTCGCCTTCGCATATCTGGTTTCTCCTGACACCTTCCTAACACGTACAACCCTTGCACCAAGAAGAACATATCACGACTTGTAGCCGATCTTGCGCAGGAATCCCTTGCGCCAGGCAATGTCCTCCGCACCTTCGACACCCCGGGGACTCGATCCGTCCACGACACCGAGAATGCCACGCCCCTGCTCAGTTTGCGCGAGGACAACCTGAGTTGGATTGGCAGTCGCGCAGAAGATGCGACACACCTCAGGCACCATTTTGATGGCATTGAGCACGTTGATCGGGAAGAATCCCTCCGCCAGAAACACGATGAAGCTGTGACCGGCCCCCAGCGCGAGCGCATTCTTACGGGCCAGCTCGATCATCGCTTCGTCGGTGCCGGACCATCGCACCAGACACGCACCCGACGCCTCACAGAACGCGATCCCGAACTTGATGCCCGGCACCGCTGTGACCAACGCTTCGTGAATGTCCTCAACTGACTTGATGAAGTGGGTCTGTCCCAGGATGAAATTGACCGTCTCGGGCTTCTCGATGGTGACTGTCAGAAGTTCCATGGGGCTCATCATCTCCTTCCCAACCTGAGTTCAGCGCTGTGCTGGCGACAGTCGCTGCCGCCGCTCGTGGATCGCCCGGCTAACCCGTTCCAGGTCCGTCGGCGTCTCGATTCGATTGATGCACCACGTCGCCAGACGCGCCATCTCACTGTCGGTCACGTTGCGCAGGTCCTGTTCCAACCGGTCGAACATGCGCGTCACCTGCACGCCGGCCATCAGCGGGAACAGGGCGGCCGTGCGCAGCGTGGGCTCAGGCTGTACCGGCACGGGCTCGCTGGTGACCAGTTCCCAGACCAGATCGGCCGCAAGATACGCCGAACGCGGATTGCCGAGATGGGCAGCATTGGCGGTGCGTTGCCGGAGCAACGCACAATCATTCTCCAACCAGCGCGTCAGATGCTGAAGAACCAGCGGCGGCTTGGGCGCCCAGTCGGCCGCTCCCGCCGAGGTGACGTACTTGACGTTTCCGGTTTCCTGGCCGGGAATAGCGCTGCAGAAGATCAGCGGACGACCACAGGCCAGCGTTTCGCTGGTGATGAGGCCACCGGCCTTGCTGACCACCACATCGCTGGCCCTGATCATCGCCGGCATGTTGTCAACAAAGCCGTAGATGTACGTCGGCGTATACCAGCGTCTGGCCGTAAGCGCGTGATATAGCGCATGATCACCACCGGTGATGATCACCAGCTGAATCGGCAGTCCCGCACGATCAATCAGGTCGGCAATCTCACCCACTTTGCGCACGCGCGTGCCCCCGACGATCAGCACCGCCGGCAGGTCAGGCAGCAGACCCAGCTCGGCACGTAGTTCCGGCTGCGACCTGGTCTCGGCGGCAAAGCGCGGGTGCACCGGAATGCCGGTCACATGGATGCGATCGGCCGGCACCCCATTCCGCAACGCCTTCTTGTAAGCCTGGCGCGTTGGCACCAGACAAAGATGCACACGCGGGTTAAACCACAACGTGTGCACTGTCACCAGGTCCGTGATGACGCTTACCAGTGGTATCGTCCTGTCGGAACGATCGCACACAAAATTGAGCGGCTCGATGTAGATCGGATGCGTGCTGACGACCACGTCAGGACGGTATTCCTCAATCAGCCCACGCAGCGTGTCGTGCAACAGCACTGCCACCACCTGATCAATGATCGCAGCCGTCGCAATCGAATCGCTCAGGCGATAGCTCAGTTCATACAACGCCGGATCCTTCCGCACCAGGTCATCGTAATGCTCTTCGGCGATCAGCTTCAGGAAGGCTGGCGAGCCAGCGACACGCAACGGATTCACGATGACCGGCACGCAGCGATCGCCATAGTTCTCGGCGAATGCCGCCTCGATCGCCTCAGCGACGCTGCGATGGCCCGAGCCAGCGTCTGAGGTAAGGATCATCACCTGTTTGCGATCGTCTCGTTGGTCCATAGGCTCACGAAGAATCGGATGACCTACGTTCACACTGCCGAACGGATGTGGAAGCCACTGAGGTCGCCGCGCAGCGATTCGCGCACTACCTGCACATCCTCCACCTGCGCCGCCGGTGGCCCGTGTCGGCACCAACTCAACATCTGGTCCACTGCAGACGGATCACCCTCGAATGTCGCTTCGACACGACCATCCCACAGGTTGCGCACCCAACCGGCCAGACCCAGCTCGATTGCTTTCTGCTGGGTGTACCAGCGGAAGCTGACGCCCTGAACGCGTCCCGAGATGAGGACGCGTACCCGCGCGCTGCCGGTGCCGTCCATCATCACCGCATCTCGCATGGCGGCCGCCGTCGTTTCAGCCAGGTGGCAAGCATGCGGCGGAGGCTCTTCAGCTGGGCCACCAGGGGCCGCCCGCTGTACAGGTCGGCAAAGTCGTCAACCGCCACCTGATCAGCCACCTGATCGCCCCCGCAGACGTCGCGCAGCTCCAGCTCGTGCTCAAAGATCCACGTGTAGAGGTCAGTTGCCGTGCGGTTCGGGAACTCTTTGAGAAGATTCTTCTGCGCGATCAGGTCCACCATCGGTCGGTAAATGTTGTCGTACCAGCTGGTGGTCGCCTCCTCCCAGGGCACGGGGGAGCCCGACTGTTGCTCGAGCGCATACTGATGGGCGGCAATGTGAGCCAGCAGATCCTGATAGCGGCCCGGCAGTGTCAGTTCAATGCCGTGGCCGGGCCGCAGCGTGTCAATATTGGTGCGGGTCAGGAAATCCGCCCGATCCGCCATCAACATCAGATCAGCCGCAGTCACCTGGTTGTCAAGCGGCACTGGAGAAGCGCACTCTGTGACATACGCCTGGATGGTTTTCAATCCCATATCCATGGCGACTGAAACGCGATGGTTGCCGTCTTTGACGAAGTAGACGTCGCCCACCTGATAGACCTCGATCGGCGGCCAACCCGTCAGACCACCGGCGAGATCCTTCAGTTTGGCCCAGCGCTGCCGGCTCGCTGAGGTGCGCGGGAGAAAGGAGCGAGTGAAATCATTGTAGCGCCCCACACTCCCGACAATCCTGTCCAGGGGAATGTCCTGCAGCCCCCGTTCCGCGACTTCGTGGACGTGCAGCAGCCGCCGCACCTCTTCGAATGACAGCAAGTGACGCGGCGAACGTGTGATGACACCGATCAGCTCCTGAATGATGGCACGTTCACGCAGACGGTCGAAGTCCTGGACAGCCTGTACCTGCCTGAGTCTGGAAGACAATCCTATCTCCTCCGACCTTACGAAGCGATGCCAGCGAACGCACCAAGCCGGGTTGCCCCGACCGGGGAAGTTATGGTATGGTAGTCCCGCCAGAACGCCTCCCACTGATGCGCATTCTATCAGCAACTCGGCACCAACACAAGTAGATGCCGGGGAACCATAACTTCGGCCCAGGAGACAGACGATGAATGCGATGGCCACAGACTACCAGAATTATGCTTCGCCCTACAGCTGGCGCTACGGCAGTCCGGAGATGCGCACCCTGTGGAGCGAGCTCCACAAGCGCCGCCTCTGGCGTCGCATCTGGTTGGCCCTGGCCGAAGGGCAGGCAGCCGCCGGACTGGTCACACCGGATCAGGTCGCCGACGTGCGGGCTCACGTTGACGCGGTGGACATCGAGCGGGCACACGAGATCGAGGCCGAGATTCGTCACGACCTGATGGCCGAACTCAGGGTGTTTGCCGCCCAGTGTCGGATCGGCGGCGCAATCCTGCATCTCGGCGCCACCTCGATGGACATCGAAGACAACGCCGACGCGCTGCGCCTGCGCGAGGGGCTGAGTCTGGTATTGGAGCGTCTGCGGCTACTGCTGCGGACGCTGGCCGACCAGGTGGAACGATGGGCAGACACCGCCTGTATGGGTTTCACCCATCTCCAGCCGGCCGAGCCAACCACTGTTGGCTACCGTCTGGCCCAGTATCTGCAGGACTTGTTGGTTGACTATGACGAGGTGAGCCGCACGCGTGACGCAGTTCGTGGCAAAGGCTTGAGCGGAGCTGTAGGCTCGTCAGCGTCCTACGTCCAGTTGCTCGGATCGCGCACAGCCGCCCGCAACCTGGAGCAGCGCGTGATGGAGAGCCTGGGATTGTCGGCCTTTGCCGTCACGACGCAAACCTACCCGCGCAAGCAGGATTGGCTGGTTCTGAACGCCCTGGCAGGTGTTGCCGGCTCGCTGTACAAGTTCGCTTTCGATCTGCGCATCCTGCAACAGCCGGCGCTCGGCGAGTGGGCGGAGCCATTTGGCAGCCGTCAGGTCGGTTCAAGCGCCATGCCGTTCAAACGCAACCCGATCGTGGCCGAGAATATGGACAGCCTCGCCCGCTATGTGGCGACGTTGCCCCGCGTGGCGTGGGACAACGCCGCCCATAGTTTATTGGAGCGCACGCTCGACGACTCGGCCAATCGGCGGAGTATTCTGCCAGAAGCGTTCCTGGCCGTTGACGAGATGCTCCTGCGCGCCACCCGTCTCATTGACGGCCTGCAAGTGGACAGCGCAGCCCTGGCGCGCACCCTGGAGACATTTGGCACTTTCGCCGCCACGGAACGACTGCTGATGGAGATCGTCAAGTGCGGCGCCAGCCGGCAGGCCATGCACGAGGTCATTCGCGATCATAGCATGACTGCCTGGGCGGCAGTCAGGGCCGGTCAGGCTAACCCGTTGACCGAGCTGTTGAGCAGCGATGAGCGCATCACCCGTCTGATTGACGCCGGGCGTGTGCGCAACCTGCTCGATGCCACCGGCTACGTCGGTGACGCGCCCGAACGCGCCCATGAAATGGCCCGCACTGTGCGCAGCCGCCTGGCCGCCCATCCATAGACGGTGCGCTATCCTCCGTTGCCGTTGCGGTGATTGTTGTGGTTGGGGGCTGAAAAGAGACCCATCAGCTGTGGCTCGCCCGCCCGGTCGGTCACCGCCAGCACTTCGTCGCCCACCTCAAAGGTGGTCACGCCGCGGGGCACTACCACCTCACCCTGCCGAATAATCGCGGCGATCACGCAATGCGGCGGCAGGGCCAGATCCTTGATCGCCACGCCGAGGGCTCGCGCACCCGGAGCGATCTTCTCGGCCACGAGCGAGTAGTTGCCCCGCCGGAGTTTGAGCAAGGTGACCATATCACCCAGCGACATCTCTTCCATGATGAGGCTGGCGAGGATCTCGGTGTGGTTGACAGCCACATCCACGTTGAACTTCTTGTCAAACAGCCAGCCTGAACGCGGATTATTGATGCGCGCAATAATGCGAGGCACGTTGTAACAGGCGCGCGCAACGTAGCAGATAGCCAGATTGTCAGCGTCGCTGTCGGTGCAAGCTACCAGCACATCGGCGCGACGGATGCCAGCCTGTTCCAACACATCCGGCCGCGATGGATTGCCTTCATACACCACTTCGGTGGGCAGCTCACGATGGACTCGCCAGAGCAGGTCTTTGCGGTGTTCTATCAGGCGTACCTCCTGATCCTGCGCCACCAGCAGGCCGGCCAGATAGGTGCCGGTACGCCCGCCACCGGCGATCACGACAAACATGTCATCCCTCCTTGAAGAGGCGATGCAGCGCCTGCACCCCCTCCAGTGTGGTGCTGAAATGCACCACATCATCGGTCTGCAGCGTGAC
>Ga0101944_10006760_pt1 | contig 11946 bp, 8 predicted proteins | sample DewCreD2012metaG_FD_75245 | JGI IMG/M metagenome (GOLD analysis project Ga0101944, IMG submission 75245) | Hot spring sediment bacterial and archeal communities from British Columbia, Canada, to study Microbial Dark Matter (Phase II) - Dewar... ... | reverse complement strand
TGACCCAGATCGAGCTGCCGCTGGGCGACCTGCACGCAACCCGGATGGATTTTGCCGAAGCGCAGCCCATCTCGATCAGCGGCCAGGTGCTGCTCACCGACCGCCAGGGGCGCTGCGGCCATGAGGCAGGATCGCAAGTGACGCCCCTGGCGGGCGTGCGGATCACCTTGCTGAATGCTGCCGGGCAGGTGGTGGCTCAAGCGCTCACTGACGACCAGGGCCGGTATCGCTTCGAGAATCTCGTTCCGGGCGTCTACACCCTCCGCGAGGAGACGCCTGCCGGCCTGCTCGATGGTCCGGAACACGTCGGCACGATCCGCGGCGTTCCGGTCGGTCAGATCACTGCCCACGACACGATCAGCCAGATCACCCTTGCCGGCGGCGACGAAGGCGTGGGGTACGACTTCTGCGAGCATCGCCCGGCCAGCCTTTCCGGGCACGTCTATCACGACGCCAACAACAATGGCCGACGTGACAGCGGCGAGGCCCCGCTGGCCGGCGCGGCCCTACTCCTCCGCAACAGCCATGGACAGGTCATCGCCACCGCCACGACGGATGCCTCCGGCTACTACCAATTCGTCAGCCTCCCGGCCGGCATCTACCGCATCGAGCAGCAGCAGCCGGCCGGCTGGCTCGATGGCCAGGACAGCCCCGGCACGATTGGCGGGCAAACGATCGGGGTCGCGGAAAACCCAGGCGACGCCATCCACAACATCGCCCTCCTGTATGGCGACGAGGGAGTCGATTACGACTTTGGCGAGCTGCTATCCGCGCAGCTCAGTGGACTGGTATGGCTCGACACGATCCGCAACTGCCAGCTCGATGCGGGCGAATCGTTCCTGGGCGGCGTCATGATCCAGCTTCTGGACGCGGCGGGCCAAGTCGTCGCCACAACGCAAACAGCGGCGGACGGCACCTACCGCTTCGAAGGACTCCGCCCCGGCGTGTATAGCGTGCGGCAAATCCAGCCGGCCGATTACTTCGATGGCTGCACCCACGCTGGTTCTCTCGGTGGCGACGACTCCCAACCCAACCGGATCGCCCAGATCGTCCTAACCTCCGGCAGTCAAGCAACGAATTACAATTTTTCGGAAATTACTCCGGGTCTCATTGCCGGGTATGTCTTCCGCGACGGCCCGCCGCTCGTCACGACCGATGGACGGGCACCCGCGAATTTAACACTCGTCCGCGACGGCCAGTTCACACCCGACGACTTGCCGCTGGCCGGCGTCACTCTCGAATTGCGACACACCTTAACAGGGCAACCTGTTCGAGGGGATGAATTGCTGCCTGGCAGCTATCCTCCGGGACCCGTCCGCACGGTAACAGACTCCCGTGGATACTACGAATTCCGAGGATTGCCACCGGGGAACTATTCGATTTTCCAAGTCCAGCCGGCCGGCTACGTCGATGGCATCGATACGCCGGGCACGACAGGCGGATTGGCGGTCAATCCGGGAACAGAAGTCAGCCCGCTGCTCATTCAGACATTCGCCTTGGCGGGCGTCGGTCTGAACAACGATGCGATTCTTCAGGTGCCGCTAGGGGCTGGCCAGCAATCGCTGAATAACAATTTCAGCGAGGTCGAGGTTCAGACCCGGCTGATCGTGCCTCCATTCGAGATTCCGACACAGCCGCCCTTGCCGCCGCCAGAGCCGTTTTTACTGGTTTTCCCGCCGCCGCCGCTGCCCCCGCCGCCACCGCTCCCTGCGCCAGCGCCGCCCGTGCTCTTCGGAGGCGGCGACGACTATACATGGCATTTGAGCATCATCGACGCGGGCCTGCCGCGGATCGCCGGGGGCAGCACGCGGATGGATGGGCTGGTGTTCCGGCCCGCACGCTGGATCGACAAGACCCAGTGGCGCAGTGAAGATTTGCAGCACGGGCGATGGCTGCGTCGCAATAAGACCGGCGAAGAGGAGTTGCTGGGGCAGTTCGGGCTGCCGGGAGCGATGCCGGTGATCGGCGACTTCAATGGCGACGGGATCAGCGACCCGGGCGTGTTCCTGGCCGGCGAATGGTTCCTCGATCTCAATGGCAATCGCCAGTGGGACGCTGAGGATTTGTGGGCGATGCTCGGCGACCGCCGCGACCGCCCCGTGACTGGCGACTGGAACGGCGATGGCAAGGATGACATCGGGGTCTTCGGGCCGCAGTGGCCCGGCGATCCGGTGCATCTGGAGCACGAGGCGGGGCTGCCGGATAGCGCCAATCGGCGGCTGGCGGTGCTGCGCGCCAAGAACATGCCGCCCAGCCCACACCAGGCGACCGACGGCCAGCGGATTTTGCGGCTGACGGCCAAAGGCAAGGAGCGGGCCGACCTCATCGACCACGTGTTTCGCTTTGGAGGCAGCGGCGATATTCCGATCGCCGGCGACTGGAACGGCGATGGCATCCGTTCGGTCGGCGTATTCCGCGACGGGCGCTGGTACTTCGACTTGGACGGGGACGGCCGCTGGTCGGAAGGAGACGAGATGGCCGTATTCGGACAGGCGGGCGATCTGCCCGTGGTCGGCGATTTCAACGGCGACGGGATCGAAGAGATCGCCGTTTTTCGCAACGGGACCTGGATCATCGACAGCAACGGCAACCGCCAGATCGACGCCGACGACCAGAGAATCCAGTTCGGCCGGGCCGGCGACATCCCGCTGGCGGGGGACCTCGACGGTGATGGAACCGACGAACCGCTGGTGTATCGCCCTGAGGGGTGATCCCCCGGCTTGTGCACGACGCCCCGAGCGTCTGGCAACGATGCGAGCGGCCGCGTCAGACAGCCTGCCTCCCCTGCCCTGCCGCCGCCACGGCCTGCCCCATCCGCACTAGGAGGTCGGCGGCGGACTGCCGATCGCCGCCCGACGGAGGTACGGGACCGTCTGCCGATGATCGCCGCAGATGTAGAAGCTTTCACCGCCGTCGGCCACCGTCCGCACGAGGATCGTCTTCCACGGGCGGTAGTAATACTGCGGATCGGTCTTGGGTGCTTCGCGATGCCAGTCTCCCTGGATCGGGATCAGGTCGAAGGCGGCGGTGGTGAAATGGGCGATCGTGCGTCCTTCCTGATGGGCGACGTTGCGGGCCATCGCCAGCGCTTTGAGGTAGACTTCGGGTCCCATGACGGCCGACCCCATGCACAAGAACACGCCCCCTTCCAGACGTCCCACCGTGTGGCATACCGCCAGAAAATCGCGATAACTGGCGACCCCGAACGCGGCCGGATCGAAGTTGGGGTGCTCGTGGAGGATGTCGTAACCGATGCCAATGTGTACCGTCACCGGCACTCCCAGCCGCACCGCCGCGGCCAGCACGCTGAACTCTTTGTGCGGGTAATCGCTTTGCAGGATGTGCCGCCCGATCGACTCGCCCAGCCCCCAGCCTCGCGCCGCCCCCTCCCGCACCACGTCGTTCAAGAGGCCCGTCTCACGCCACAGTCCGAACTCGCCGCTGCGGATGTAGCGGGCGACGCTCTCGCACGTCGCGCCGATCCGGGCCAGTTCATAATCGTGGATCGGCCCCGCACCATTCATTCCCACGTGCGTGACGAGGCCCCGCTCCATCAGGTCGATCAAGTGCAAAGCCACGCTGGCTCGGATCACATGCGCACCCATCAAGAGCAGCACGGCCGCCCCGCGCTGACGAGCCGCCTGCATCCGCGCCCCGAGCACGGCCAGGTCGCGCAAGGTCGCCTCGGGCAACGGCGGCGGCAGCTCGTCGAGCGGAAGCTGATGCTGGATCGACAGGTCATGCACGCGCTGGGCCAGCGGTTTGATCAGCAGCCGCGAGCGATCGAAGGTGGGCCAAGTCATTCGCACGCTCCCGCACTTGGCAGCGGTGCTCCTGCCGCCGCGAGGTTGCCTTCCAGCAGCGCCACGATCGCATCGAGTTGGCGAAAATCGGGCACGATCACATCCGCCCCCGCCGCCACTAGATGTGCTCGCTTCCGCGGATGGATGCGGCCGTCAGGATGCTGCTCGTCGCTGGCCACGCCCACCGTCAGCATGCCCAGGGCCCGCCCGGCAAGCATCTCCGCCGGTCCGTCGCCGACGACCGCCACCTCGCCCGCTTCCAGCCCGTGCTCGCGCAGCAGCCGCTCGATCGCCTGCTGCTTGGAGAAGGCCGGATCGCCCCGCACCGGTCCCCAGATCCGCGGGCCGAAAAAGCGGTCGATGCCCAGGGCCGCCGCCTCCCGCCGCACATCGTCCTGCTCCGTTCCGGACGCCACGGCCAAAAGCCACCCGCGGTCGGCCAAAGCTTGCAGTAGCGCCCGGGCACCGGGAACGAGGAACTCGTCCGGCAAGCACTGACCGCGTGCCAGGGCCGCCAGCCGCTTCTGAGTGCGCTCGGTAAGCTGGGCGAGATAGTCCGTCAGGTACTGCTGCGGATCGGGCGGCTGACCTCCCCGCCGCCGGACCTCCTCGACCAGCGCCAGAATCTGATGCATCGTCGGCCGACCGGTCAGTGCCGCGACAAACTGTTCGACGACTTCGGTCAGTTCCTCTTGCGATGCATGCGGGTCGGCGGCCGCGAGCGTCTGGACCATCATCGGCACCATGATGCCCTGCCAATGCCCACGCAGCAGCGAGAGGGTGCCGTCGAAATCGAACACGGCACACCGCCGGCGCCCCCATACTCGATGGGAGCAAACCCATTCAATATGGGTATCATTTGCCTCCCAACCTCGCGGCCCGTTGCACGCTGGGACCGGCGCCGGGTTCCGCGGGGAGTCCGTGGGACCAACGGTCTCGCTGCTTGTGTCCGACATCCACACCCTTTCTGCTGAAGCGTTCCACAGCGCCCGATCGGGCTAGGTGCCTATGATACCTTCCCTGACTCTTTTGCGTGCGAAACGACCCGTGAGAAGGTGAAGCCGGGCCGTCGGCCTCCTCTGAACCCGCAGTCGTTCGGCTAGGCGCAGGAAAACTGCTGTTTAGAATTCGTTGCGCCACGCGATACAATCGCCGGCCGTCGTGGTCCGCGTCCCGGCTGGCGAGCCAATCCTCACCAGCCACACGCTCTACCGCCATGTCCGTCCTGTCGATGCTACGCGATCTACCTGTCCTCCCCTTGCCGGCAGTGGCCTCGATCGAGGCAAGCTGGCCTGTCCTGGCCCAGACAGGTACGACCAAGACAATCATTGGCTGGGTGCTCGTGCTGCTGTGCTTGGCGCTGGCTTTACTCGTCGTCGGCCGGCCGAACGCCCGAGAACCCCGCCGCAGAAGGTGGTAGAAGACTATAAGAAACGGAAAGCAAATTTTTAGGATTGACGTCAACTGTAGAGCGACGCTCCGGAAATCCCAATATTTTATCTTTTTTAAAGGATACCGATCGACATGGATGTCGAAACTCCTTCCGTCGCACAACATCTTCACAGAACAGCGGTTACGACGAATGTCGTCCCTGCGAGAATCGTCGCCAACCCCTCGAAGCCGTCCAGCCTGACGAGCCTGATCGTCATCCCGGCACGCCTGGGTTCGACGCGTCTGGCAAGGAAGATGCTGCTGGCTGAGACGGGCCGCCCGCTGATCCAACACACGTATGAGGCGGCCTGCTGTGCCCACCGGCCCAGCGGCGTGGTCGTGGCGACTGATAGCGAGGAAATCGCCGCCGTGGTGCGCGGCTTTGGCGGCAGCGCCATGCTCACCAGCCCCGAGTGTGCCAGCGGGACCGACCGGGTCGCCGAGGTCGCGCGGTCGCGGCCGGACATTGATATCTTCGTGAACGTGCAAGGGGACGAGCCGGAGATGGCCGGCGACGCCATCGACCGCGCGATTGCACTGCTCGAAGAACACCCCGATGCGCCGATGAGCACGCTGGCGGCTCCGATTCGCGACCGAACCCGGTGGCTCGACCCGGCGTGCGTGAAGGTCGTGTTCGACCAGCGGCATCGGGCTCTGTATTTCAGCCGGGCACCGATCCCCTTCGCCCGCAGTTGGGACGACCGTCTGCTGGCGCACGACCCGCCGCTGTTCTACCAGCATCTGGGGATTTATGCCTATCGCCGATCGTTTTTGCTGGAGCTGGCCCGTCTGCCCCGGTCGGCGGCCGAGACGGTCGAGAGCCTGGAGCAATTGCGGGTCCTGGATGCTGGCTACCCGATCTTGGTGGGGGTCGTCGCGCACGCCACGTCGGGCATCGACACCCCTAGCGACTACGCGCAGTTCGTCCAGAGGTGGCGGTCCAGCCAGCGTGCCTAGATTGCCTGTGACATCGATCGGCATTTGAGCCGGCCGCTGCGGTGGGTGTGCCAAACGTGGCGCACACAAACGCAGCGCGCTGCACGGCGCTGTTCTCTCGGTGCGAGCAGCCCGCCCGCCTGAACTTCTGAAACCACCGGCGCCGCAGAAGTTTCACCCGGGCGGCCAGCCCATCGGTCGGCCGCCCAGCAGGTGAAAATGAAGATGGTCGACGCTCTGGCCGGCCATGGGACCGCAATTCAGCACCACCCGATAACCTCCGGTCAGCCCGAGCTCGCCTGCCAGCCGCTGAATGACCAGCAGCAGGTGCCCCAGCAGCATTTGATCTTGGGCCGTGATCTGGTCGAGCGAAGGGATCTCCTTCTTGGGGATCACCAGCACATGACAGGGAGCCTGGGGATGAATATCGCGGAATGCCAGGCACAGGTCGTCTTCGTACACGATCTGAGCCGGGATTTCGCGGTCGATGATCTTCTTGAAGACGGTTTTTTCAGGCATGGCTGGCAGCCAAAGGGCGGGGTCAGAGCATGGAAACACGGACGCGGCACGCGGCCGGGTCCGACCCGAAACCGGCGCCATCCGGCGGTGCGAGCACGGCTGGCCGGCTGCTCGCGTCAATCCTTGAGGTGGAAATCGATGGTGTTGGTGACGTTCGGCTTGACTTCCGCCGTCAGGCCCGAAGTTTCAGCGCTGAGGTATTTTACAGGCACCAAAGGGGGCGGGGTGGGGCTGCGCTGTTCGGGCAGTAAGTTGCCCATGTCCTGCAAGGCCGTGATGGTGACTTTGTGGCGTCCGATCACGGCGCCATCTCCCTCGCGATAGGTCGTCAGACGGTAGGTCCCATCGGGTGCGATGTTGCCGGTGGCGGCCGGCCCTTCGTCGGGCGTGAACATCACGGTGCCGGTCGGGACCGGCTTGCCACGGTAGGTCACCTTGCCCACGACCGGGGCGGTGGGCATCCCCGTTTTCTTGCTGCAACCAAGCACCAGACAAAGCCCAAGGCCGGCCAAGGCGACCGGCATCCACAGGTCGCGTCGCATGAGGATCGAGATACCGGGAACGAGTCGGCGGTTCATGCGCTGTTTACCCACGAGAGCTTCGGATCATCGGGCGGAGGAGGGGGCGTCTGGCATTGCCCAGCGCACCCCGACTGCCAACCGTCGCGGACGAATCAAGGCAGCATGACGTTCTCGCTGCCGGCCCGGGTGGCCAGGGCGTAGTACACGTTCATGCTGATCGTTTGCGACAGCAACTGGACGCTGCCATCGGCCATGCAGAAGGTCGCGACGTTGGGGTGGTTGCTGCGGAAGGGGGCATTGTTGGTCAAAAACGAGCCGCTGTAGTTGATCGGGTACTGGACCATTTTGTGGTCGATCATCAGCCAGCCGCCGTTGTCATCCCCCGCGCACGGAGCTGTGTACTGATAATAGCCCCAGGTCCATGGTTGGATCGCCCCCCACGCGGTGGTCGGCCGGGCCAGCCCCGCAGGCAGGCCCCTGGCGCTAGAGTATTCGCCGATCATCAGGGTATTGGAGGTGCCGTCCTGAATCTCGGCCAGGCGGGTCGCGACGACCGGATAGAAAATGCCGGAGGTGGTGTAGGTCGCGTGCGCGCTCCAGGTGCCCACGACGGGATCCACATTGAACGCGCCGGCCACGCCTCGATAGTGCAGCCCGCCCTGCTCGGTAATCCAGGGGAGCGTGGCGTTGACGTAGTGGTTGCTCTTCTTCAATTCCGAAGCCGGGCACAGCAACACCGGAATGCTGCTGGTGTAGATCGGCGACGAACCGTTGTGGGGCGGGGTGTCGAACCGCCAGGGCATGTGGTCCGTGAGCGAAACGCCGATCGCCTCGAAGCGCGGACCTTGCTCCAAAAAGGGGAAAATCCTCCCGACCCATCCGATCTTGTAGCCGCACACACCGCGCAGCGCTCCAGGTGGAAACGCCCGATGCACGTCGTGGTAGTTGTGCAGCGCCAGCCCGAGCTGGCGGATGTGGCTGCCGCACTGCATCCGCCGCGCCGCTTCCCGCGCCGACTGCACCGCAGGTAGCAACAGCGCCACCAGCACTCCGATGATGGCGATCACCACCAACAGTTCCACCAGGGTGAACCCCCCGCGAGTGGATCGCAGTGCCGCACGCCTCGAGACCGGAGAACGACGCGAGACAGACGCCCGGATCATGGCAAGCTCCTCCTTCGCGCATGGCAACCGGCTAGACATCCGAGGCATTCCCATGCCATCGGCAGAAGGCCGCTGCCTCGACGATACGCCTATTGGACGACTCGCCGACCCGCGAGTCAAGCGCCGCCCCCAGCGTGGGCGTCGATCCGCGCTGGTGTCGCCTGTCGCTTGACCCCGCGCCGCGGGCTACAATAGCCGCCGCACAATCGATCGCCAGGCTAGGGACCAGGCCCATCGCGTCTGGCCTTGCTCCTGGTTTTTTCCCATCCTCTGTGTGGAGTCCTGCGGCCATGACCCGACATGCGCTGTACGCACTGCTGGCGAACCTGAGCTTCGTACTGAGCTGGACCGGCCTGGGCCTGGCGGCCGAACCGATCCCGGGGATCGGCCCCGCCGGTCCGGTGCAGAAGGTCCACGGCGGCTTCCAGTTCACGGAAGGCCCGGCGGCCGACCGCGAAGGCAACCTGTACTTCAGCGACGTGGCCGGCAACAAGCTGTACAAGGTCGACGCACAGGGCGCGTTGAGTGTGCTGCTCGACCCGTCGAACCACACCAACGGACTGATGGTGAATGCCGCCGGCAAGATCGTCGCCTGCGAGATGGATGGCCGTCTGGTCGAGATCGACCCGATCACCCGGCAGGTGCGGGCCCTGGCGGAAGGGTATGAAGGAAAACGGTTCAATGCCCCCAACGATCTGGTCATCGACCGGGATGGCGGCATCTACTTCACCGACCCGCACTTCCGTGCCCCCATGCCCCTGCCCCAAGGCGTGCGAGCTTTCTACTACCGTGCTCCCGATGGCAAAGTCACGCGGCTGGGCGTGGTCGAGGCGGCCCCCAACGGAATCATCCTCTCCCCCGACGAGAAAACGCTCTACGTGATCCCATCCATGCAGGCGGAAATGCTGGCCTACCCGGTGCTCGCCCCCGGGCAGCTCGGCCCCCAGCGGGTGTTCTGCACACTGAAGCAGGCGGCTGGCAAAACCAGTGGCGGAGGCGACGGCCTGACCGTGGACAGCCAGGGCAACCTGTACATCACCTCCGCGCTGGGCATCCAGGTGTTTTCGCCCAGCGGCCAGCACCTGGGGATCATCGAGTTCCCCGAGCAGCCTGCCAATTGCACGTTCGGCGGCAAGGACCTCAAAACGCTGTACGCCACGGCCCGCACGTCGCTGTATGCCGTGCCGATGCACGCGGCGGGGCACCGCTTCCCCGCCGGCAAGCAGTAGCGCCGGTCGCTGCCCATCCTCGCGGCATGGCCCGGCGGGGCCAAGGCAGCTTGAGGGACCGATCGTATCGGCTGTACGCGGCGTGCGGCTGCTTCGGTGCGCCGCACGTCGGTGCCAACTGCTCTCGGCGTTCGCCAGCCCGCCTGCCACGACGTACCTTTGCGGGACATGGGCCACCCCGCTGGCGCCGCGCTGGCAGAGGAGCGGTGCTGGCGTGCCTGGCCTGGGGAGGTCTGGCGACCGCCGAACCGCTCGCTGAGCGGGCGTCACCCCAAACGAAAGTGTTCTTTACCGTTCGAGGCAAAACACCATGCGACGCGTCTGGATGAGGAGCTTCGCCTCACTGGGGATCCTCGCCGTTTGTGCTGCACCCTTAGCCGCGCAGCCCGGGCGGCCTCCGCGCCCTGTCGCGATCACGGATCCTGCGGAGGCTGGACGCGACTACGCGTTGCAGGGGGAGTACGCCGGCTGGGTCCAGGCCGATTGCGGCTGGCAGTACGTCGGCCTGCAAGTGGTGACGCTCGGCGAGGGGCAGTTCGAGGCGGTGCTGTACTCCGGCGGGCTGCCCGGCAACGGCGGCAGTCGCCAGCCTCGGGAAAAGCTCACGGGTCGGGCGGCGGACGGCCCCTTGGTGCTGCAAGGCCCCACCTCGCAGGTGGCGATCCAGGCTGGCGAAGCGCAGGTTTACGACCGCGATCAACAGCCGAAAGGACGGCTGGAAAAAGTCGTCCGCTATAGCCCCACGCTGGGGCTGGCTCCGCCCCCAGGAGCGATCATCCTCTTCGATGGCCGCTCGACCGAGGCGTTTCAACCCGGCGCCAAAATGACCGACGACGGACTCCTTCTGGCCGGGGCGACGACGCGGATGCCGGTGGGGGCGTTCCGGCTGCATCTGGAGTTCCGCACCCCGCTGATGCCAACGGCCCGCGGACAGGCGCGCGGCAACAGCGGCGTGTACATCCAGCGGCGCTACGAAGTACAGATTCTCGATTCCTTCGGGCTGGAAGGCGCGTTCAACGAATGCGGCGCCCTGTATCGCCAGACGCCGCCGCTGATCAACGCCTGCCTGCCTCCCCTGGCCTGGCAGACGTATGACATCTGGTTCACGCCACCGGTCTTCGCCGCCGACGGAAAAACCAAACTGGCCAGCGCCCGGATCACCGTGCTGCACAACGGCGTGCCGATCCACGTGCATCGGGAGATCACGGCCAAAACAGGGGGCGGTCAGCCGGAAGGCCCCCAGCCCCTACCGCTACTGCTGCAAGACCACGGCAACCCGGTCCATTTCCGCAACGTCTGGCTCGTGCCTGGCGAAGGCGACGAATGGGCGCCCTCCACCAGCGGTCCCAGTGTCCGGCGAGGCTTGCTTCGGCGCATCGCATTCGGACGACGGTAGCACCGCGGCGATCAAAACGAGCGGAATGCTGTTTTTTGCAAAATCTTCTGATTTACAACCGTCAAGGCCGCTTCTGGCTCACCATCTTGGGGCGCACTGACTCATCAATGTGTCGCTCGTGCTGTCCCATCCGACCGCTCCCGTTCTAAACTTGCTCAAACCCGCAAGCGGCGGGTACGCTCCGCGCTGCCCGGACGCTTCATGACGTCCAGCAAAACAAGACACAAAAACTCCTACTCAGGACCTGAAACGTGTGCGGGATCGTCGGCTACGTGGGCCCTCGGCGGGCAGAAGAGTTCCTTCTCGAAGGACTGCGGCGGCTGGAGTATCGCGGCTATGACAGCGCCGGTCTGGCTACGCTAGGCCCCGATGGACGTTTCCATACGGCCAAAGCGGTAGGCCGGATCGACAATCTGGCGCACCGGCTGGCGAAATGTCCCTTGCCTGGCACGATCGGGATCGGCCATACCCGCTGGGCGACGCACGGTGCGCCGAGCGAAGTGAACGCCCACCCCCATTATGGATTTTTGCCCGCGGAGGAGGCTCGGCTGGTCTCGGAAGGTGCCTCGAACGGGCCTTCGGACCTGGCGCCATGGCTGGCAGGCAGCTCGGACGAACCGCTCGTGGCCGTAGTGCACAACGGGGTGATCGAGAATTACTCGCCGCTGAAGCACAAATTGCAAGCCGAGGGATACGTTTTCCGTTCAGCGACGGACACGGAAGTGATCGCGCACCTCATCGCGAAGTATCTGGACAACAACCTCGAGGACGCGGTCCGCAAGGCGGTGCGCGAGCTGACGGGAGTGTTCGCGCTGGGCGTGATTTCGAGCCGCGATCCGAACAAGATCGTCGCCGCGCGGTCCGGGCCGCCGGCCGTGGTGGGAATCGGGGAGAACGAGTATTTTCTGGCCTCGGACGTTCCGGCGATCCTGAATCACACGCGGGACA
>Ga0101944_10006759_pt1 | contig 11949 bp, 11 predicted proteins | sample DewCreD2012metaG_FD_75245 | JGI IMG/M metagenome (GOLD analysis project Ga0101944, IMG submission 75245) | Hot spring sediment bacterial and archeal communities from British Columbia, Canada, to study Microbial Dark Matter (Phase II) - Dewar... ... | reverse complement strand
TGAAAATGATGTCGGTCTTGTCATATTCGATGACTGTGCCAGAGCGGGTGTCTTCGTAGAGCATCATCATGGCGGTGAAATCGGAGACGCGCGCGGCCTGCTGCATGTTGTGGGTGACGATGATGATGGTGTAGTTCTTCTTGAGTTCCTGCATCAACTCTTCGATGCGCAGGGTGGAGATGGGGTCGAGCGCCGAGGCGGGTTCGTCCATGAGGATGATTTCCGGCTGGATGGCGATGGTGCGGGCGATGCACAAACGCTGCTGCTGTCCGCCGGAAAGGGCGTAAGCGCTTTCTTTGAGTTTGTCTTTGACTTCATCCCACAGCGCCGCGCCGCGCAGCGATTGCTCGACCAGTTCGTCCATGTTGCCCTTGTAGCCGTTAATGCGCGCTCCCCAGGCGATGTTCTCGTAGATGGATTTTGGAAAGGGATTCGGCTTTTGGAAGACCATGCCGATTCGGCGGCGGACTTCCACCGGGTCAATCTCTTTGCCGTATAAATTGACGCCGTGCATCAAAATTTCGCCCTTGACATGACTGGTCGGCACAAAGTCATTCATGCGGTTGAAGGCGCGCAGCAAGGTGGATTTGCCGCAGCCCGAAGGTCCAATGATGGCGGTGATTTTCTGTTTTTCAATTTGCAGGTCAACGCCTTTGACGGCTTCGAAAGAACCATAGAAAATGCTTAAGTTCTTTGTTTCGATTGCGAAGGAGTTGTTGAGTGTGTCATTCATGGTCGTCTCTTTAATATAGATTAGCGGCGGTTTTTTTACCAGCGCCGTTGGTAGCGGTTGCGTAAGAGAATGGCGGTCGCGTTTAGCAAGAGCAGCAGCCCGGCTAAAACCAAAATACCGGCGGCGGCAATGGCGTGAAATTCGCCTTGCGCGCGCGAGGTCCACTGGTAAATTTGAATCGGCAGGGCGGTGAACTTGGTAAACGGGCTGGACGGGTCAATGGTGATGAATGTCGAAGCGCCCACGATGATGAGCGGCGCGGTTTCGCCGATGGCGCGCGACATCGCCAAAATGCTGCCCGTTAGAATGCCCGGCAGCGCCGCAGGCAGCACATGATGCCAGACCGTCTGCCAACGGGTAGCGCCTACGCCAAAAGCCGCCTGGCGGATGGAATCCGGCACGGCTTTGATGGCTTCCTGCGCGTTGATGATAACCAGCGGCAGGACAAGAATGCCCATCGTCAGCCCGGCGGCGAGCACAGTGCGCCCGTTGGTATCGGTCACGCCAAACAACGCCCCGCTGGTGAACGGCTCCCAGGCGCGGACGAAAATCGCCAGCCCCAGCATTCCATATACGATAGAGGGAACGCCCGCCAAATTGTTGATGTTTGTCTGGATGATTTGAGCGATGAAGTTTCTCTTGTTGGCGTATTCCTGCAGATACACGGCGGCGCCCACGCCGGTTGGCAAAGCCAGCAGGATGGCAATGCCCACAATCCACAGCGAACCTAAAATGGCGGTGCGTACGCCTGCAAATTCGGCTTTGCTCGATTGCGGCGTGGTCAAAAACACCGGCGTCAGCCAGGAGCGGAATTCCAATTTTGCGTTGGGGAATTTTTCTTTGACTTCGGCTTCGATGGCTTCGCGTTCAAACAGCGAACGGTAGAGGGTGTAGGTTTCTTTGGTCTTGACCTGAATGATGCGCTCGATAATCAGGTTATACAGCTCGCCTTCGCTGCGGGTTTCCATTTTCTGCTCATTGTCTAACTTGCCGTAAGCGCCTTTGGAAAGGTTGGCTTGCAGCAAGGCAATCAGTTCTTCTTTATTCAATTCTTCCAAAGGCTTTGCACTGATGGCGGCGGGGTCCTTTTTGTATTCATAAGCCACATAGCCAAAAGAATCGTCAATGACGCTGAGAAAGAGGGCGGAAAGGGCGACAATCGCAATCAGCAGGGAGGAAAAAAACAGCATTTCCCAAATCCACGCCGCGCGATAGCGCGCCGCGATGAAACGCTCCAGTTCATTTTTTTCAGGGTATGTGTAACGGCTCATAGAAGATTTCTCCAACAACCGGGCAGGTTTGTGTGTGCGCCAGTTGACTTATTCGTACTGCTCGCGGAAGCGGGCGATAATCCACTGACTGATGAGATTCAAAACCAGCGTGATGAGAAAGAGCATCAGCGCAATGGCGAACAGGCTGGTGTAATCCACTGTGCCATAGGGCAGGTCGCCGCCGCTGATGCGGGCGATGTGGCCGGTCATGGTTTCAGCGGCATCCAGCGGATTGAAGGAAAATTTTGGCCCTGCGCCGGAGGCAATCGCCACAATCATCGTCTCGCCGACTGCGCGTGAAATGCCGACGATAACGGACGCTCCGATACCGGAAAGCGCTGCCGGGACGATGACTTGCGTGCTGGCCTCCAAGCGGGTGGCTCCCATCGCATACGCCGCTTCGCGCAGAGAGTTGGGAACAGCGCTCAGGGCGTCTTCACTCATCGAGGAAATTAACGGCAGAATCATGATACCCATGACGAGACCCGCCGCAAGCATGTTGTAAACGCCAATTTTTTCCACCCCAATCAGGTTGCGCAAGATTGGGCTGACAAAGAGGAGCGCAAAGTAACCATAGACTACTGTGGGAACGCCGGCCAGGATTTCCAAAATTGGCTTCAGGATGGCGCGCGCGCGCGGATTGGCATATTCGCTCAGGTAGATGGCCGCGCTCAACCCGAGCGGCAGCGCTACGCTAATGGCAATGGCGCTCGTGGTCAGCGTGGCGCTGACCAGCGCCCAGATACCAAATTGCCCAATTTGCGGCTGCCAGGTGGTGGTCAGGAAAAATTCATGGAAGGTTACTTCTGGTTCGGCAAAAAACAGGTATGCCTGGTCTCCCAGGACAATTACAATGCTGATGGTGATGAAGATGGTCAGCACGCCAACGACAAACAGCGAGCTTTCGACCAGCCCTTCACCCCAGCGAGTCTTTTTTCGCAATTGCGCTGTCCACGCGCTTTGGTCAGACAACGCAGGAGAGATGGATTTTGCTTCTGTGGTCATGCCATTCTCTTTCACTGGAGCGCCCTATCAGGCTCTTGGACGCGAATCGGGAGTTTTTTCAAGCCTTGGGGGCGGTGTTGCATGGGGGCGTAAATCTCCGGCTTTTTCCCATTTCATAAAAAACGAGAGACTTCCAACCCCATTGGATAAAAGCGATTGAGGGCTGGCCCCCCCCTGCAGAGAGGAGCCAGCCCGGTGAAATGGGGGGATGTTATTGACGACCGAGTTCAGCCACGTACCAGGCGCCCCAGGCGGAGTAGTAAGCGTTGCGGGGAGCGGGGAAGTAGCCGACATCGAGGATGTTATCATCCAACTGGCTGAGATAGAAACCGATGAAAGCAGCGACCTGCGGTTTTTCTTGCATGATTTTGGCGGTGGAGTAGATGTACAGCGGGCGGGCGAGCGGGTAGGTGCCGTCGTCCACATGCTTTTGGCTGGGTTCCACTTCGTTGACCGCCAGCGCTTTCAGTTTGCTGGTGTTTTCCACATAGTAAGCGTAGCCAAAGTAACCGATGGCATACTTATCGCCAGCCACGCCCTGCACCAGGACGTTGTCATCTTCCGAGAGTTGGATGCCTTCCAGGCCGAGGATGGCGGCTTTACCGGCAGCCATATCGGCTTTGCCTTCGGCGTTTTTGAAGGCGGGGGCCATCACGGCTTCGACGAAGTAGTCGAAGGTGCCGCTATCGGCGCCGGGGGAGTAGACCTTGATGGCTTCGGCGGGGTAGGCGGGGTTGAGTTCGTTCCAGACCTTGACCTGGCCGGAGAAGACCTTGGCGAGTTCTTCTTTGGTGATGTTGGTGACGAAGTCGTTCTGCGAGGAGACGACCACGGCCAGGGCGTCGGTGCCAACGCGGAATTCCAGCGGTTCGCGGCCAATGGCCTTGCAGTTTTCGGCTTCTTCCTTCTTGATGGCGCGCGAAGCGTTGGAGATGTCGGTTTCGCCGGTCTTGCAGAATCGCTCGAAGCCCGCGCCCGTGCCGATGCTGTCGACAGTCACGTTGCCGGTATAGCCTTCGTTCTGGAACAGTTCAGCCATGCGCTCGGTGAGCGGGAACACGGTCGAAGAGCCAGCCGTGATGATGTCGCCGGTTACTTCATCGGGAGCGGCAACTGCCGGCAAGACGATGGGCAGAACAACTTCGGTAGGTGTGGGTTCGGAAGCATTAGTGGCTTCAGGAGCCTTGGTGGCTTCCGGTGCCTTCGTAGGCGCGGCAGGAGCGGCGGTTGGGGTCGCCGGGGTGCCGCAGGCCGCCAGTACCATACTGGCGACAATCAGGGCGGCAAAAAGGGTAAACAATTTGTTGCGCATTTTTTCTTTTCTCCTCAATCGTGGTGAACAAAAGTTTTACTTGCGGATGAGATTTTCTCACCCGGCTGTTAAGACCAATGGAAATTTTGTTTAACGTTTGGTTAACAACAGGTTACTTATGACTGCGCGAACGACGGTGCTGGATGGTATCAATGGCGACAATGGTTAGGAACAAAATGCTGGATAGGACAAGGGTGAATTCCATTTTTCCTCCCAAATTAGAATTGCGTTGCCGGAGTCAGACGTGCCGGCACGCTTAGGAGATAATTCCAGGCCCAGTTTCCTGCAATGCGCAGAATACTCCAGGGCGCTTTGTGTTTTGGGAGCGTTGTTCCCTCTTGTAATGCACGTTTGAAATCTGTTGCGGTACTGCCAGGGAACTCTGTTGTGCCAAGTCCGATGGTCTCCAGGGAATGCGCATCACTGCTACCGGTGCGGGCCAACCCGGTGCGATATGCCAGAACCTCAGCGAACATGCGGCTCTCGTGGTCGATGGCAGTGGCGTTATAGGTCTCGATGCCTATCAGGATTTCCCCCGCTTCGGGGTGGCGCGCGGCTGTGCGGATGGAATAGAAGTTCAGGCTCTTCATGCCCATTCCGCTGACCATTGGGTGCGGGGCAATGGCGTACCCGCCCTGTTCGCCGATTCGGAGAAGTGTCTCGACGAGCGGCAGCCCGGCAGGAACCGCTTTGTGGATGCCCAGCCCAAGCAGGTCGCCCTCGGCGGTGGTGATTTCCACGCCGGGGATGACTTCTATCCCGAATTTGGGGGCCAACTGCTCGGCCAGCAGCGCGCCGCGAATTTCGTCGTGGTCGGTGATGGCGATGACATCTAGCCCGACTTGCCGGGCGCGTTTTAGCACAGCCGGAACGGTGGCGGTTCCGTCGTAACTGTAAATGGTGTGCATGTGTAAATCAGCAAGACCCATGATTTTCTCCTTTTATCTCCCAAAGTCTAGCCTTAAACGTTTAACGCCCCTGCAACGGGGCGTTAACGGTAAGTAAAGGTTAGGTGACAATCACTTTGGAAGTGGCTGTCACTGATTAAAAGATAGGGATGGTGAAGTAGAAGGTGCTGCCTTTTTCGAGTTCGCTTTCGACCCAGATTTTGCCGCCGTGCGCTTCGACAATGTGACGGGCAATGGAAAGGCCCAGCCCGGTGCCGCCTCCTTTGGTGCGGGCGCGGTCGGCTTTGTAGAAACGCTCGAAGATGCGCGGCAGGTCGTCGGGGTCGATGCCTGCGCCAGTATCGCTCACGTCGAAGCGGACGTATTTTCCGTCTAGTTTGGCGAACAGGCGAATTTCGCCGCCCGGCGGGGTGAATTTGACGGCGTTATGGATAAGGTTGACCAGCACCTGTTCGAGGCGGCTGGCATCAGCAGGAATAGCGGGCAGGTCGGGGCAGCATTCGGCCTGCAAATCCAGCCCGGCGCGCTCGGCCTGGGTTTTCATGCGGTCGGCGGCAGATTGGAGCAGTTGCGCGGGGGAAATGGGTTTGAGTTGTAGCGGGACCTGCCCAGATTCGATGCGCGAGAGTTCCAATAGCTCGGTGGACATCTGGGTCAGGGCATCTACCTCGGTTTGCATGCGCGCCAGGAAGCGGCGGGCGGCGGGCGGGTCGTCGAGTGCGCCGTCGCTGAGGGTCTCGGCTAGGGCTTTGAGGGAGGCCAAGGGTGTGCGCAGTTCGTGCGAGACGTTGGAGATGAAGTCGCGCCGAACGGTTTCGAGGCGGCGCAGGCGGGTAAGATCTTGCACCATCAGGAGCGCGCCGCCGGTATCTTGGCCGGGGATGGCGGTGATTTGCAGGAATTTGCGGGTGGAGGGGAGTTCGACCGATTCGCTCTGAATTTCGCCAGTTTGCTGGGCCTTGCGCCAGGTTTCGACCAGCTGATGGTGGCGCAGGGCGACGATGACGGAACGCCCAATAAGCCCTTCGCCAAACAGTTTTTTAGCGCCGGGGTTGGCCATTTGAATAGAGCCGGTAGCATCAACAATCAAAACACCATCGGTCATCCGGTCGAGGATGGCGGCCAGGCGGGCGCGCTCGGCTTCGAGGGCCGAGAGCCGCTGGTCGTAGGTTTCGGCCAGGTTGTGGACGGCGTTGGAGAGTGTTTCAATGTCTTTTATATCGGTGGGAAGGTTGAGGCCGGGTTTGTCGCTCTCCCCGGCGCGGCGCAAGGTGTGGGTGTAGGAATCAATCCTGCGGCGGAGCGAGACATATCGCCAGGACATCCACAAGACGGTTATCAGTAATACAGCAACCAGTAACCAGTAAAGGGTGGGCATTTGTTAAAGTGGCGCAAGATGCTATCTTGCGCTACCCTTCGAAGCGGTAGCCGCCGCCACGCACGGTGACGATGCGGGTTGGGTTGGCCGGGTCGGCTTCAATTTTCTGGCGCAGCCAGCGGACGTGGACATCGACGGTGCGGCTGTCGCCGATGTAGTCCCAGCCCCAGACGCGATCGAGGATGAATTCGCGTGAGAGCATCTGGCCTTTGTGTTCGGCGAAGAATAGGAGCAGGTCGTATTCCTGCGGTTTGAGGGCGATGACGGCGTTTTCGAGCAGGACTTCGCGCCTCATCCGGTTGATTGCGAGGTTGCCGAAGGTCAGGGTGTCTTGGGCGGGGGCGCTGGTTTTGAGTTTGTCGAGTTCTTCGCGCACGACCTGGGTGCGGCGCAGTTGGGCTTTGACGCGCGCCAGCAGTTCGCGCATGGAGAAGGGCTTGGTCAGGTAGTCATCTGCCCCGATTTCGAGGCCGACGACGCGGTCGATTTCGTCGTCACGGGCGGTGAGCATGAGGATGGGGCTAGAGAAGGATTCGCGCCGCAGGGTTTTGCAGACTTCGATGCCATCCATGGCGGGCAGCATGATGTCGAGGACGATTAAGTCGGGTTTGAGCCGCCGGGCGGTTTCGAGCGCCAGGCGGCCATCGCCGGCGGTTTCGACGCGGTAGCCTTGTTTTTCGAGATTGTAGGCCAGGGTTTCTTGTAAGGACGGTTCGTCTTCGACAACGAGGATGGTTTCGGGCATAGGGTTTTTCCTGTTTCTCTGGCTGCAATATACCATAAGATGATTTTGGGGAGTTAATGGATTGTTAAAGGTTGGATGAGGAGGTGAGGAGTTGTCAGTTGACAGACTGTCTAAATATGCGATACGATAAATCATCCTAACTGAGGAGGATTTTCATGCCTGTACCAGATTTTCAAAGCATCATGCTTCCCCTGTTGAATCTGACAGCGGACGAAAAAGACCATTCGTTGCGGGAGGCTGTAACAGCTCTTGCTGAAGAATTCAGATTGACGCCTGATGAACTGGCAGAAATGCTTCCTAACGGTAGAAAAACTCGTTTCTATGACCGGGTTGGTTGGGCTGGCACATATCTCAAAAAGGCTGGATTGCTTTCGGCATCTGAGAGAGGAACGTTTCGCATTACCAGGCGAGGAATTGATGTCTTGAAATCAAAGCCCCGAGGTATCAACGTAAAATTCCTCGAGCAATTTCCCGAATTTATCGAATTTCATACTCGCCGCAATAAAGACCCAAAAGAGACAATAGAAATTGATACTGAGTCGCAGACACCTGAAGAAGTCATGGAAGAAGCCTACCAGACATGGCGGAAAAGCCTTGCTGATGAAGTTTTGGAAAAAGTGAAATCCTGTTCTCCCGCTTTTTTTGAGCGATTGGTTGTCGATGTCCTGGTCAAAATGGGTTACGGTGGCACGCGCCGGGACGCCGGAAAAGCCATTGGCAGGAGTGGTGATGAAGGAATTGATGGAATTATCAACGAAGACCGTTTGGGTTTGGATGTAATCTATATTCAGGCCAAAAAGTGGGAAAAAGAGAACGCCATCGGCCGGCCTGAAATCCAGAAATTTGCCGGTGCTTTGATGGGACAGAAGGCGCAAAAGGGCATTTTCATCACCACATCGACGTTTACCAAAGATGCCCGCGAATATGCAGGTCAGATTGGCAGCAAAATCATCTTGATAGATGGGACGATGCTGGCACAATTAATGATTGACTATAACGTGGGAGTTAATCTGGTTGTGTCTTATGAGTTGAAACGGTTGGATTCGGATTATTTTGAGGAATAAAAGTTTGGTTTTCGACGAATCCAGCGCGAGACGTCTCGCGCTGGATTCGTTTTCTCTTCGGTCATCCCTTACATTTCTCTTAAGAAAAACATGATTTGTGAGGGTTGATTTTGGGGCAGGGGATTCTATAATAAAAATAAAATCACGAGGTCTAGACAGCAATTTGTGTTTGATTTTTCCGCAGTTCTTTTTTCGCCGGAAAGATGAGGCCTTATATGGGAAAATCCGGCATTGCCGCATACGAAACCCTCACAACGCGGATTCCCGCCAAAGAATTATCGACCCTGCTCAAAGTGAGCAGTTCGCTGGCATCTACGCTCGACCTGTCTGAAATTTTGCAGATTGCTATCGAGAACGCCGCCAGCCTGCTCAGATTCCAAACCGGGGCGATTTACACCCTAGAGGAGGGAATCCTGCGCTTGGGTGCAACGACCCCGCCCCTGCCGCCGGGCCTGCCGGAAGAACTGCTCCGGGCGCGGTTGGAAGACCACCCACACATCGAGCAGGCTGTACTATCCAGATCTGCTGTGTACCTGGATGACGCCCGGTCTGCGCCGCTGTCGCCTGCCGAGAAAGTGGTTGTCGATTCGCGCCAATTGGTATCTATCCTTTACTTCCCCTTGTTGCTAAAAGACGACGCAATTGGTCTGTTCATTGTCGGCACGGTCGGAACATCTCGTAACTTTACGCAAAGCGAAGTTGAATTATGTTATATCCTCTCGTATCAGGTTTCGTTGGCTGTTGCCAATGCCCGGCTCTATGCCAAAAGCCAGCAGGCAGTCTCTGACCTGATACAGGCGTATAATGCCACCCTGCAAGGTTGGTCCCGGATGCTGGATATGCGCGACCACATTACCGACGAGCATACCCATCGCGTGGCCGACCTGACCATTGCCCTGGCTCGTCGGATGGGATTCTCGGAACCCGAATTAGGGCATATCCGGCGCGGCGCGTTGCTGCACGACATTGGCAAGATGGGCATTCCTGATTCAATTTTGCAAAAGCCCGGGCCTTTGACTCCGGAAGAACAAGCAATTATGCAGACTCACCCGGTAAAAGCCTGGCAGGTTCTCTCGCAAATCGATTACCTGGTTCCCGCGCTGGATATTCCCTACTGTCACCATGAAAAATGGGATGGCAGCGGCTACCCACGCGGCCTGAAAGGGGAAGAAATTCCACCCGCCGCGCGCCTGTTTGCGGTGGTTGATGTCTATGATGCGCTGACCTCCGATCGGCCCTATCGCCCAGCATGGCCCAAAGCTCAGGCGCTGGCCTATATTCGAGAACAATCGGGCCGGCATTTCAGCCCACAAGTAGTACAGGCATTTTTGGAAATGATGGAGCAATGATGAAACGGATAGAAACGCGCCATCCGTTCCCATTCGCTTATCCGTTCCCCATCCGTTCCCCATTACCAGACCCGCTCCAGGTTGGGGTTATCGAGCGGCTTGCGGCCCACTTTGGCCATATCGACCCACTCGCCATGCACTTTCACGCGCACTACATCGCCGGTGAAGTCACTGACAGTCGTGCCGTTGTTGTTGAACAGGTACGAGCCGACCGCGTAAATATCGACCGGCACGCCCAGTTTCTCGAACTTGCGGATTTTTTCGGGGGCGAACCCGCCGGAGACGACAATTTTCACGCTTCGACAGAATTCGCGCGCCGGCTCTTTCCACGCTGAATCCGGGTTCCAGCGTTCCCAGGCAGAGTCCAACGCCTGGCGGACATTGAACACCAGGCGCGGCGTTACGCCCAGGTCAAGGGCTGGGTCTCCAATCGGCGTAACAGACATGTCGCGCAGGCTGCCGCTCGTATCGAGCCGCACGCCGTAGAGTTTGTATTTGGCGGCTTCGGTTTCGTCGCCAGATTCCATCAGTTCGCGGTACTTTGCGAACATTGCGTCTAACACCAGGAGCGAATCACGCACGCAGTCGTTGTTGAAATCTACTAGCGCAATACGTGGAATGGAGGCGGGCAGCACGCGCGCAAAGGCCATCATCGCCTCGGCGGTATCACCCAGGAAGGAGGCAATTGCCGCGTGGGCCACCGTCCCACCACCCGCGCCGCCCCACCAGTCTCCCTGCGCGTCGGTCGAGACGAAAGGTCCCAATTTTTGCGCGTAATCGTGATTGAAGCGTTGAACAGCGATATTATAGGCATACCCATCCGCTGCCTGCACTTCGTGCAGGTCGAAGCGCGCTGGAAAGAACAGAACCGGCTTGCCCTGCGCCGCGCTAAGCGTCTCGTAGACGTTGGTCGCTACCCGGCTGGCGCGGGTCAGAATGCCCAGGGTTGGCGTTTCGAGCAGCGCAAAATCGCGGTAGCGCCCGCGTACTTTGAGAACCGGTTGAACATGCAGGGGATTCCCGTCTGAAGTAACGGTCGTGCCGTCATGGACCGCCCATACTTCGAGTTGGTCCGAAGTGTCGATAAATTTATCACCGTCGAAGTAGCCGGTACAGTGCTTCAGCATGGCAAGCGCCTTATCAACGCCAACCACAACTGTCGCCCCAACCCGGCGGGTAAACCACTGCATTTCGACTTCTATATCGCCCACAGCAATATTTTCGGGCGAAAATTGGGGCGGAAGGTTGTGATGTTTGCCACTGTAGGTATACCCTTCGGCAGCCAGGGTGTTGAGCATCGCGTTGATGTTGGCGAAGTACTTGTCAGAATACCAGCCCCGCCGCATCCGGTCGATATCGAGCTTAAAAGTCTCGTTGGTTAGACGTTTGCCGTCGAAAATAGACATCAGAGCGCCTCGGTCGAACGCACGATGTGCATGCCTGCTTCGGCAAAGCGGGCAAAGGCCGTATCTGCCGCTTCGGTGTGGTCCACCACCCCCGGCACAACCACCGGCGAAGAGCAATCATCGAGCAGATACACTTTTTGGGCCAGGGTTGGGTCAACAGCCCGAATATCTTCCAGCAAATCGGCCACCGTCCAGGCCACGCAGTGACTCTTGGCCTGCCCGGCGATGTACAAGCGGTCAAACTGCCGGAGTTGCTCGATAAATTTGGGGTTGCGCGCGCCAAGCGGCTCGTCCATTGGGCCGGTCAGCACTTCGGGGCCGATGACGGAGTAATTTTCGGTGAACGGTTGCTCGCCTTTGAGTTCGAAATCAGGCTGGTCGAGCCGCACGAGCGAATGAAAGAAGATTGCTTCTTCCACCGCCGGAACAAGCGCGTGACCGATTCCGCCCAGCATGGCATGATAGGGCCAGATGGTGAGGCATACTTGCCTTTTGATTCGAGAGTCTGCGTGTAGTGCAATATCATTTCCTGCCCGTATTCCGGCGAAATGCCGAACTGACCCGCCAGGGTTGGGTTGAACTTCCACTTTCCGGCCTGCACATCGGCGGCGTGAATATCGGTGTAGGGGGCGGGGTGATTCCCTTCAGAGTCGACAAAGAAAACCGGGTGGAAAACCTGTTGGGCGCGGTGCGTATCCATCGTGGCCGAGATGTGGGTGATGTGGCCTATGTTTCGGTAGATGAACTCCACCAGGCGGCGGTTATCCTCCACTGCGCC
>Ga0101944_10006758_pt1 | contig 11949 bp, 7 predicted proteins | sample DewCreD2012metaG_FD_75245 | JGI IMG/M metagenome (GOLD analysis project Ga0101944, IMG submission 75245) | Hot spring sediment bacterial and archeal communities from British Columbia, Canada, to study Microbial Dark Matter (Phase II) - Dewar... ... | reverse complement strand
CCAGACGGCTCACCCACGGCGAGTGCGTCCCCGTCTCCAGCGCCACACGGCACCGCCCCCGGCCCCCGCCCAATCCCGACAGCCCCTTGCCCGTCGTCGCCACCCGCCCCCCTTCCACCACCCCGCCCCCCCCGTCCAGCACGCAGTACTGGCTCCACCGGTCCCCCAGATCCAAACCAATCGTCCACTCCGGACGGTTTGCTGCCGCTGGCCGCCCTGCGCTGCTCATGCTATGCTCCTTCATGGCCGGTCTCCTTTCTTGCACCTGAAGAGTGCGTTTGATCCTGACGATCACTGGGAGCTTATCGCATCCCGCTCGAGACCGGCCTTCTCATCCCATCTCTGGGCTAGACTGCGCGGAAACGTTGCGGCGCGCTGGCTGGAGGGATTGCCGTCATGACGGTAGACAACTACATGACCCGGAATCCGATCACTGTGGGACCCGAGGCGACGGCCGAGGAGATCGCGCGGCTGATGGTGCAGCACCGGATTGGCTGCCTGCCGGTGGTGGACCGGGAGGGGGCATTGCTGGGGCTGATCACGGAGCGCGAGCTGTTTCTGCAGGAGAGGCGGGTGCCGTTCTCGACGGTGATTGCGCATTCGCTGATGGGGGCGTGGGTGGACACGGACCAGCTGGAGGAGTGCTACGAGAAGCTGCGGGACATCCGCGCGGAAGAGCTGATGGCGCGCAATGTGGCGACGATTGCGCCGAGCACGCCGACGGGGGAGGCGGCGCGGCTGATGGTGAAGATGGAACGCAATCATCTGCCGGTGATTGAAAACGGGAAGCTGGTGGGCATTCTGGCCCGCCACGACCTGCTGCGGGCCCTGTTGCGGCGGTGCGAACCGGCGCCGCAGGGGCCGGCGAGTCCGCCTGCGGGCGGCTGATGAACCGGTTCTGTGCAGTTCGAACCGGCTTTGAGCATTTCAACCGAGGAGGGATCCAGTTCTGATGAAGACTCCGAACACCGCCCAGGCAGCCGTTTTCGGCGCAGCGCCGGCGTACAAGCTGGCGCCCGAGGAAGTGCTTGAGATTCTGGGCACGGACGCCCGGAACGGTCTGACGGACGAGGAGGCTGCCGCGCGGCGGGAGAAATACGGGGCGAATCTGCTGACGCCGCCGAAGACGCATGGTCCGCTGGTGCGGCTGCTGCTGCAGTTTCACGCGCCGCTGGTCTACATCCTGCTGGTGGCGGCGGCGATCACGCTGGCGCTGGGCGAGTATGTGGACAGCGCGGTGATTTTCGGCGTGGTGCTGGTGAACGCGATTGTGGGGTTCGTGCAGGAGTCGAAGGCGCTGAAGGCGATCGACGCGCTGGCGCGATCGATGACGACGGAGGCAGTGGTGTTGCGCGGGGGGCAGAAGCGGCGTGTGGACGCAGCCGAGCTGGTGCCGGGCGACATTGTTTTTCTTCAGGCTGGGGACAAGGTGCCGGCGGATGTGCGGCTGATTTCGGTGCGAACGCTGCAGGTGGACGAGTCGGCGCTGACGGGGGAATCCGTGCCGGTGACGAAGGGAGTGGAGGCGATAGAAGGGGACGCGGGCGTGGGGGACCGGCTGTGCATGGCGTATTCGTCGACGCTGGTGACGTACGGGGCGGGGCGCGGGGTTGTGGTGGCGACGGGGGATCACACGGAGATCGGCCGGATTTCGGAGCTGATCAAGGCGACGGAAGCGCTGGCGACGCCGCTGACGCGGAAGATCGCGCAGTTTTCGCATGTGCTGCTGTGGATCATCCTGGCGCTGGCGGGCGTGACGTTCGTGGTGGGCGTGCTGCAGGGGCAGGCGTGGCTGGACATGTTCATGGCGGCGGTGGCGCTGGCGGTGGGGGCGATTCCGGAAGGGCTGCCGGCGGCGCTGACGATTACGCTGGCGATCGGGGTGGCGCGGATGGCGCAGCGTCATGCGATCATCCGCAAGCTGCCGGCGGTGGAGACGCTGGGCAGCACGACGGTGATCTGCTCGGACAAGACCGGGACGCTGACGCAGAACGAGATGACGGTGAAGGCGGCTTTTGCGGGCGGGGGCCGGTATCGTTTCACGGGCGAGGGGTATCAGCCGCAGGGTGAAGTTGCAGCCGAATCCGGGCCAGCGGCGGAGGGCAACGCAGCGCTGCTGGAATGCCTGAGGGCGGGGCTGCTGTGCAATGACGCGGCGCTGCGGCAGTCCGACGGGCTGTGGAAGGCGGAGGGCGATCCGACGGAAGCGGCGCTGCTGGCGGCAGCGGCGAAGGCGGGCCTGGACCGCGATGGGGAAGAAAAGCGGATGCCGCGGATCGACGCGATTCCGTTCGAGTCCGAGCATCAGTACATGGCGACGCTGCATCAGGGGGACGGGCGGGCGATCGCCTATCTGAAGGGCGCGGCGGAGACGCTGCTGCCGCGGTGCGAGGCGGCGCTGGACGCGCAGGGCGGGCGCGCGGAGATGGACCGCGGGGCGGTGCTGGAGCAGGTGGAGGCGATGGCCGCCGAGGGGCTGCGGGTGCTGCTGCTGGCGCGCGCCGATTTTCCGGCGGGCACGAAGCAGATCGACCACGGCGACGTTTCTTCGGGGCTGGTGTTCCTGGGGCTGCAGGGGATGATCGACCCGCCGCGGCCGGAGTCGCTGCCGGCGGTGCGCGCCTGCCGGCAGGCGGGGATCCAGGTGAAAATGATCACGGGCGACCATGCGAAGACGGCCGCGGCGATCGCGTCGATGATCGGCATTCCTGCGGAGAAGGTGCTGACGGGCGTGGAGCTGTCGAAGCTCGACGAGAAGCAGCTGGCGGAAATCGTCGAGGACGTGAACGTGTACGCGCGCGTGAGCCCGGAGCAGAAGCTGAACCTGGTGAACGCGCTGCAGAGCCGCGGCCACGTGGTGGCGATGACGGGCGACGGAGTGAACGACGCGCCGGCGCTGCGGCGGGCCGATATTGGAGTGGCCATGGGCATTGCGGGCACGGAGGTAGCGAAGGAAGCCGCGGACATGGTGCTCACGGATGACAATTTCGCCTCGATTGAAGCGGCAGTGGAGGAAGGCCGCGGGGTGTACGACAACCTGGTGAAGTTCATCGCGTGGACCATTCCTACGAATGTGGGCGAGGGTCTGGTGATCATGGCCGCGGTGTTCACCGGGGCGATGCTGCCGATCCTGCCGGTGCAGCTGCTGTGGATCAACATGACGACGGCGATCCTGCTGGGGCTGACGCTGGCGATGGAGGCGAAGGAGCCGGGCCTGATGCAGCGGCCGCCGCGCGACCCGAAGGCGCCGATTCTGACGCGGGTGATCCAGATGCGGATTGCGATTGTTTCGGCCATGCTGCTGATCGGGGCGTTCGGGCTGTTTGAATGGATGCAGTGGCGCGGGGCGCCGCTAGAAGAGGCGCGCACGGTGGCGGTGAACATTTTTGTGTTCGGCGAGATGTTTTATCTGTTCAACTGCCGCTCGCTGACGGTGTCGATGTTCCAGCTGGGCGTGTTTTCCAATCCGTGGCTGCTGGCCGGAGTGGGCGCGATGACGGTGCTCCAGCTGATGTTCACCTACACGCCGTGGATGAACAAGGCGTTCCACACGGCGCCGATCGGCGGACAGGAGTGGATTCTCATTCTCGGCTGGTCGCTGGCGATCTACCTGGTGGTGAAGACGGAGAAATGGCTGCGGCGGCGTTTTGCTCCGCAAGAGGCCGAAGGATGATCCCTTCGCAGGCAGGGCAGGGAAGCGGCCGGCCGCTCCACGAACGACCGTGGTTGCGGCCGGCGCTTGTGGCAGCGGCAATCGCGCTGGTCAGCATTGCGCACTACCTGGTTCCGGAGCGGCAGCTGGTCTGGCAGAATCTGCTGCAGCACCTGTATCTGGTGCCGATCATGTATGCGGCGCTACGGTACGGCTGGCGGGGCGGCCTGATCGCGACGGCGGCCGCGACGGCTTCGTACCTGCCGCAACTGCTGGCGGCGCGGGGCGCGCAGCCCTATCCGGGATACATGTTGAGCCGGATTGCGGGGATGGTGGAGTATTTCGCGGCGGCGGCGCTGGTGGGGCTGCTGGCGGAGAAAGACAGCCGGCAGCGGCGGCGGCTGGAGCAGAGCAGCCGGGATCTGGAGCGCCTGAATTACGAATTGCAGGGCACGATCGAGCGGATGAAGCGGTCGGAACGGTTGTATGCGGTGGGCCAGCTCGCCGCGGGGCTGGCGCATGAAATCCGCAACCCGATCGCCGCGATTGGGGGCGCGGCGGGGATTCTCGAGCGCCATCCCGACGACGCTGCGAAACGGAAGACCTGCATTGAAATCATTTCGAAGGAGTGCGCGCGGCTGAACCGGCTGCTGTCGAATTTTCTGGACTTCGCCCGGCCGCGGCCGCCGAGCTTTCAGCGCACGCAGCTGGAGCCGCTGGCGGCCTCGGTGATCGAACTTGCCCGCCATGCCGCCGGGCGGCACTCGGTGGAGTTGCGGTGCGAGTTTCCGTCTTCGCTGCCGGAGATCGAGTGCGACGGAGAGCAGATCAAACAGGTGCTGCTGAACCTGGCGATCAATGCGATCCAGGCATCGCCTGACGGGGGCGAGATTGTTGTTTCCGCCCGGACCGCGAACGGCTCGGTCATTGTGTCGATCCGCGACCAGGGCTGCGGGATGACGCCGGAGCAGATGCAGCGCCTGTTCGACCCGTTCTTCACGACGAAGGAGACGGGAACGGGCCTCGGCCTGCCTGTCGCATTCCAGATCGTGCAGCAGCATCACGGCCGCATCTGGGCGGAACGCAACCCGGACCGCGGCATGACGTTTTCTTTCGAGCTTCCTCTGAAACGCGAGCCCAAGCCATGAGCACCCTGAGCATCCTGATTGTGGACGACGACGCCAGCCTGCGGCAGGTCATGTCGATGCAGCTCGAGGAAATGGGCTACCGAGCGCTGGCCGCGTCTTCGGGCGACGAAGCGCTGCAGATTCTCGGCTCGGAGACGGTTGCTCTGGTGATCACGGATTACCGCATGCCCGGGATGAACGGGCTGGAGCTGCTCGGGAAGATCCGCTCGGACTATCCGCTGCTGCCGGTGATCATGATCACGGCGTTCGGCTCGATCGGGAACGCCGTCGAGGCCATCAAGGCGGGCGCGTTCGACTACATTAGCAAGCCGATTGATTTCGACCAGCTGGCCATTGTGGTCCGGCGCGCCCTGGAGCACCATACGCTGCTCGAGGAAGTCCAGGCGCTGCGCTCGATGCTGGACCAGAAATTCGGCTTCCAGTCGATCATCGGGCGCTCCAAGCCGCTGCTGCGCGTGCTCGAACAGGCGGCGCGCGCCGCCCAGAGCAAGGCCACGGTGCTGATCCGCGGGGAAACCGGGACGGGCAAGGAGCTGCTGGCGCGCGCCATCCACGCCAACAGTCCGCGGCGAACGAAACCTTTCGTGACGATCAACTGCGGCGCCATTCCGAAGGAGCTGATGGAGTCCGAGCTGTTCGGGCACGTGCGCGGCTCCTTTACCGGCGCGGTCGCTCACAAGCTTGGGCGCGCCGAGGCCGCCGACGGCGGCACGCTGTTTCTGGATGAAATCGGTGAACTGCCCCCGGACCTTCAGGTGAAGCTCCTGCGCCTGGTGCAGGAGGGGGAGATCGAGAAGGTGGGCAGCCCGGTCTCGCGGAAGGTGGACGTTCGCATCATCGCCGCCACGCACCGGAATCTCGAGGCCCTGATCGAAGACGGGCAGTTCCGCGAGGATCTCTATTACCGGATTTCCGTCATCCCTCTGGAGCTGCCGCCGCTGCGCGAGCGCGGCGAGGACGTGGCCGAGCTGGCCGAGTATTTCTTCCTGCGTTGCCGGGAAAAGCATGGCCGTCCGGAGCTGGTGCTCCCGCCTGCGCTGCTGCCGTGTTTCACCTCGTGGCACTGGCCTGGCAACGTCCGGGAACTCGAGAATGTCATCGAGCGCCTCGTCGTTCTTGCGCCGGGGCCGGAGATTGCCCTGAATGATCTGCCCGAGCATCTGCGCGGCGGCCGCCGCCCGGCGGGCACTCTCGAACTGGACATTCCGCCGCAGGGCATCAGCCTGGAAGCCGTGGAACGGCACCTGATCCTGCAGGCGCTCCGCAGGGCGGACTGGAACCAGTCGCAGGCGGCGCGTCTGCTGGACATCAGCCGCAAGACGCTGATCTACCGCATGGAGAAATACGGGCTCCGGCAGGAAGCGGAGTGAGCGTTCGCGTTGGCCGGCCGGCTTGCGGCTGGCATCGTCCTTCCGTCTGGTCAGCGCCTCTGGATTCCCGCGCATGTGCTCGAGTTGTTCCCGGTCGGGCACGGGTGCCTGAAAAGGGCCAGCCGGCAAGCTTCTGAACCGTCTGTGCGTCCTGCCGTTCCGGCCGCGGGCGGTGCGAGCGGTTCTCCAGACGCCTCTGATTCAAGGGGTTGAGGATCGTCTGAGCGCTCTGTTTCTGCCGCCTGCTCCATTCTCCGGTTTGGCCATCATCGTGCAAGTTCCATAGTGCGATCTTACGCAGCGCAGTTTCCGGGAGCAGGAGCCGGGTCAGTTCGGGCGGCGGCAGGAGCCGCAATCCTCCGGCAGGAATCAGCCGTTCTGGCTTCTCCTCCCTGGAACGGGTGCATGGCCCGCTTCTGGCGGGCGCGGGGTTGGGCCGATCCCTGGGTGGCCCAACCCCGGCTGGGGGTGGATTCATACGGGAAAGGAGACACGCCATGTTCGACATGATGATCCGCAGAAACGAAGAAGACCGCCAGGAGAGGATGGCCCGCTTCCTGCGCGCCGTCGGTGTTCTGGCTGCGACGACCACGCTGTTCGGCATCCTGATTCTCGCCATGCTGCTCGGCGAGTGAGGAGATCCGGCAGGCATGGATCTCAAACTCATCGGCCGCCACATCCGGGCGCTGGCTTCGATGCCGGCCACGAAGGGGCCCGTGGTGAGCTGCCACGTTGACCTGGAGGATCCGCGCTGGCGCTCGCGCTTCGACGAGCAGGTGGAGACCCTTCGCGCAGCGTTTCCTCCGGGCGAGGGCCGGAGATGGTTCGAGCAGGCTCTCAGGCCTGTCAAAGACCATCTCCGGCGTCCCGTCGCCGTGGGCGTGCGCGGCCTGGCGCTGTTCTCCCGCGGCGGGGCGCACCCCTTTTTCGTGCCCCTGTGTTTCCGCATTCCGCTGCCCGCCGGGCTGGAGATCGGCCGGTTTCCGCACGTGTACCGCCTTGTCGCCCTGCGAGACAACTTCCACCGTTTCGCCGCCCTTGTCGTGACTTCCGACGCGGTCCGCATCCTGGGGGTCAATACTGGAGCGGTTACGCAGCACATCTGCGACCGGCGCATCGCCCGCGTTTCCAAAGGACCGTCGCGTTCCAGCGGCGGCGAACTGCGCGCGATTTTCGCGGATGCGGCGGCCATTCTGGAGCCGTTCATGCGGCTCGGAGGCTACCGCCACCTCATGCTTGCCGGCGATGCAGCCCGCATGGCTCTGTTGCGTCAAAGCCTGCCCCGCCATCTGGCCGCCCGCATCTGGGACATGATCCCCGCCAACGATAGCGATGCCCTGATGGACATTGTTCAGGCCGCGTCGTTTTCCTTCGCCGACCGGGAAGAGGAAGAGTCGGCCGCCATGGTCGAGTGGCTCTGTGAAGGCCTCGGCCGCGATGGCTGGGCGGTGGCCGGCGCCGGGGCCGCTCTTCAGGCTCTCAAGGACGGCAGCGCGGACATTCTGATCCTCGATGAACGCTTCATCCCCGAGCCCGTCCGGCAGTGCGTGGACTGCGGCCGCTTTTCGCCGCCTGTCTGTCCGAAATTCGTTTGCCCCACTTGCGGCACCGGGCTCTGTCTGCCCCGCGACGAGCGCGAAGCCCTGGTTCGGGCGGCCGTCTTCGCGGGCGTCCACATCGAGATCGTCAACCACAGCGACGCGCTGATGCGGCTGGGCGGCGTGGGCTGCATTCTCCGGTCCGCTCCGGAGCAGCAGATCTTCGAACATCACCGCCTGCGGAAGGCCGGTTGAAGGGTCCGATCGCACCCTCGAAGGACGGTCTTCGGGGCAGAGAAGGAATTGGGCACGGTTGGGATGCAGCCCTCGCGAACTGTCGGTGGCAGCCGCAGGTGCGGCTGCGGTAGCCCTCGCGCAAGCGCGAGGGGAGCTTTAAGGCGAGGGGAATCTGAAGGTGATGGGAAATCCGTTGGAGAGGGCGCGCGGAACACGGTTGGGATGCAGCCCTCGCGCAAGCGCGAGGGGAAATCGGCAGCGGTTGGGCGCGGCGGGGCACGGTCAGGGAATGCTCGCTCCCACGGGTCCGAACCCGTTTTGAATCCGCGTGGATTCAAAGGGATGCCGATGGGCCGCAGGGTCATGGCGCTCGGCTCCCGGTGGCGATGCCGCTGACGTCCGCAGCTGCGCACGGGGACCCGGGCGGTAGTAGACTATCGGCGAAGCGGCGTCCTCCGCGCCGCTGGCACGAGCCGTGGTCCGCCGGCTGCGCATTCGCCGGCGCCAGCCCGCCCGGAGACAGGACTCATGCTGCATCGACCCGCTCTTCTCGCGCCTCTGATCTTTGCCCTTTCCGCGTCCGCACATCTTCCAGCCGCCACCATCGTCACGCCGAAGCTACGGATCGAAGTGACGCCTGGCCGTCAGGACACTCTCTGGACGCTTTCGCCGCGACCGTCCGGGAGGCTGCACCGCATTGCGCCGCCCGTGTTTGAAATCGACCGCAGGACGGTCTCTGCCGCGCTGAGGAATGTCCGGCAGGCAGCCGCGCCTGAACGGTTGCCGAATGGCGCCATGGAACACCGCTTCGAAGGAACGCTGGCCGCCGACCCGTCGCTTTCTCTGGGGATCGTCTTCCGCGTTGCCGATGCAAGCCCCATCGTGCGCTTCTCCTATACTCTCCGCAGCGCCAGCGAGCGGCGGCTGACCAAATCCTCCGGGCGGGACGCCATCCAATACCTGCGCTTCTCCGCGGCCGGCCTGACAGATGTGCGGGAGATTCAGCTGTCGAATTTCCTCGAAGTGCTCCACAGTTACACACTTCAGGAGCGGTCCGCCGCCGCCCGGGAGTTTGAAAACCAGACGCGCTTCATGGGGCCCATCGTGGCCGCGTCCGGCGGCGGCGAGAGCTTTCTTGCCGCGTATGAGCATGGCTCGCAGGTTCCTGACGCATTCCTTGAATTCGCGCTCTCTGCGGACCGGGGCATCGCTCTGCAGGCCGTGAAGGGCAACTATCTGCCCGGCCAGGCCCTGGGGCCGCAGTCCCCGTTCCGCACCCTGTGGTTCGAGGCCGCTGCCGTCCGGGGCGGAATCGGGGAACTGCGGCACGTCTACAGGGATTTCGTACTCAAATATCTGGCCATTCACCCCGCCAGCCGAACGCCATTCGTTTTTTATAACATCTGGAATTTTCAGGAGAGAAACAAGTTCTGGAACGGGAAGTCCTACCTCGATTCCATGAATAACGAACGGCTCCTTGCGGAAATCGAAGCCGCGCACCGCATGGGAATCGAAGTCTTCGTCATCGATACCGGCTGGTACGAGAAGACGGGCGACTGGGCCGTGAGCCGGCAGAGATTCCCGGACGGCCTTGCCGCCATCCGGAAGTCTCTCGCCGGACGCGGCATGAAGCTCGGACTCTGGTTCAGCCCGGTTCATGCAGCGGTCTCCAGCCCGCTTGCCGCTGAATTTGCGGACTGCCGGATGTCCTGGCGGGGCAGGGAACACGCCCCGCACGCGGTGTGGGAGACGGAGGCGAGCCACCGCATGTGCCTCGTCAGCCGCTATGCGGACGCCTTCGCCCGGCGCCTCATCGAACTCCACCGCGAGCTGGGCGTGACGTATTTCAAGTGGGACGCCGTCGATCAGTACGGCTGCGACGATCCCCGGCACGGGCATGGCGATGAGACGCACAGCCCGGAGGAACGGGCGCAGTCGTACGCCTTCCAGCTGCCTCTGGCGCTGGTGCGCATCGCGGAAACCGTGGCCGCCGCGGCGCCCGAGGTCATCATCGATTTCGACATCACGGAAGCCGGCCGCTCCGTCGGGCTCGGCTTCCTGAGCGCCGGCAAGTATTTCCTGATCAATAACGGCCCGTATTACCAGAATTACGATGTTCCCATCGATCCGGTGAAGGACAACTGGAACCTGTTTTTCCACAAAGGGCCCGCGCGCACGTGGATCTGCCGCACGCCGCTCTCGTATGATTCCTGGATCCCCTCCATTCTGTTTCTGACGCACTATTTTCCGGACGATCCGGCGGAGTTCCAGATGGTCAACATCGCTTCTCTGGTGCTCGGGCAGAACGGAATCTGGGGCGACCTGCTGCAGGTTTCGCCGGAGGGCGCCGCCCTGTTCCACCGGTGGCTTTCGGCCTACAAACAGGTGCGCGGAGACATCACTGAGGCTCCGCCTGTGCGCTCAGGCGCTGTGTCGGGGAGTGCGGAGATTCACGAGAAGATCTCCCCGCGGACGGGGCGCGGGGTGGTTGCGGTGTTTTCGACGGCTCGGGGCCGGGCGTCGTACATCACGGAACACCGGGTTGACCGTTCCTTTCTGGCCACAGAGGACGTGCGCGTGACATTCGACGCGGCTGGCCGCGCGCGGCTGGACATCGAGTTCTCCCGCCCCGACGCGCAGCTGGTCTTCTTCGGCGCGAAATAGCGGCGTGTGCGGTCGGGAGTCGCACTTCAGCCGGGGGCAAGGGTTGGGGACCGCTGGTTCCAGCAGTCCAGTAGACGCAGTTGGGATGCGGTCCTCGTGAACTGTCGGTGGCAGCCGCTGGTGCGGCTGCGGGAGCCCTAGCGCGGGCGCGAGGGGAAATCCGTTGGGGAGGGCGCCGAGGGTAGACCCGTTGGGGAGAGGAGCACTGGGGTGAAGCGTGGGGGAGGGCCCACAGTCGGGCCCTCGCCCAAGGGCGAGGGGAAACCCGTTGGGGTTAGTGGCAGCCGCTGGTGCGGCTGCGGTAGCCCTCGCGCAAGCGCGAGGGGAACTTGAAGGCGAGGGGAAGCCCGGGGGAGAGGGCGAGGGGGAATTCGCTGCGGTGGAGGCAGAACGCAAGGGTTGCGGACATCGGGCTCGAACATGACCCAATGCGGTGTTGCCCCCCTCAATGTCCTCGCTGTTTCAGCCAAAAACCGAAATGCAAAACACAGCGCCCGGTGATTCATATTCAGGCTGGTGTCCAACGGGATTGTGGGGAATTGGTCGAAAATCGCCGTGCCGCGAGGGACAAGGCGTGCGACTCGTGGTTGGGCTGTCGGTGTGATGCTGAGGGATCGAAGGGTTGGGGAGGCCGGGTAACCGCTTGGTCGCAGCCCTTCGGGCTGCTCCCGCGCGGCACAGAACCCGCGGCGGTTTTCATCCATGGTGATGTCCCGCAGGGTGATGGTGGCTCGTTTTCGCGGCCCATCAAACACAGTTGGGATGCAGCCATCGCGAACTGTCGGTGGCAGCCGCTGGTGCGACTGCGGTAGCCCTCGCGCAAGCGCGAGGGGAAATCTGTTGGGGAGGCGCGAGCGGGCACAGTTGGGCCCTCGCCCAAGGGCGAGGGGAAACCGGTTGGAGGGGGGCGCGCGGAACACAATTGGGATGCAGCCATCGCGAACTGTTGGTGGCAGCCGCAGGTGCGGCTGCGGTTGCCCTTCCGCAAGCGCGAGGGGAATTTGATGGCCACCGGAAACCCTTCGGCGGGGGCGCGCCAGGGCCGATTGCAGCCGTCCTGCATCGCGGAGACCCTCGGCGCCGCCGTGGAGAGAGAGCAGGCGCTCGTGCAATGCGAGTGTATCGCGTTCGTCAATCCGGGGCGGATCTTTTCATCTGGAGAGGACGCGCAGGGTGTTGCGGTACCGGGAGATGATGTCTTCGGCCCTGGCCATCTTCTTTTTAGCAGGTCGCTGAAAAACGCCAGAACAAGACACCTCGGAAATGTTTTGTGCGTCTTTACTCCTGTAGAGACGCCATGAGAGGAGACGACCGTCAGCAGCAGGAGATGTTCCTTTACG